>Ga0172368_10002915_pt1 | contig 21302 bp, 14 predicted proteins | sample Lak11m_FD_114540 | JGI IMG/M metagenome (GOLD analysis project Ga0172368, IMG submission 114540) | Freshwater microbial communities from Kabuno Bay, South-Kivu, Congo - kab_022012_11m | ecosystem: Environmental > Aquatic > Freshwater > Lake | place: Democratic Republic of the Congo: South-Kivu...
CCTCTTAGTTTAGAGATATATGCTGGGTAAGAGAGGACTTCCATATCATTTTCTAAGTGTAATTCTGTTATGATTTTCATCAGTAGATTTTCGATATGGCGGGTTGTTGATTGGCAGTTTGTTAGTGATTGATTCTGGATTGTTAATTTTGCTAGGCGGCTAAATGGAGGATATGAAAGAAGTTTTCTTTGAGTTATTTCGTATTTGAAGAAGTCTTCATAGTTGTAACTTTGTGCGTATTTTAATGTGAGATTTTCTGGAGAATAAGTTTGAATGATTACTTTTCCTGTAGTGCTTGCTCTTCCAGATCTACCAGCTACTTGAGTCATTAGCTCAAAATTTCTTTCGTTGCTTCTGTAGTCTGGGATGCTTAATCCTATATCTGCAAGGATTACTCCTACTAAATTTACCTTTGGAAGATCTAGACCTTTTGCGATCATTTGGGTTCCTACTAAGATGTCCGCTTCATGGTTTTTGAATTTTTTATAAATATCTTTGAATCCTTGTTTTGTTGAAGTTGTATCTTTATCTGCTCGAAGGACCTTTGCGGTTGGGAACATTTTTATTGTGTCTTCCTCAATTTTTTGGGTTCCTATTCCTAGAAAACGAATGTTTGGTCCTTTGCAGTTTGGACAGGTTGTAGGAGGGGTCGAAAATTTTCCGCAGTGGTGGCAAATCAAAGATGGTTGGCCCATTGTCCTTGAGTGATATGTCATTGGTAGTTCACAATTGGGACACTCTACTTTAAATCCACAGTCTCGACATACGATGGAAGAGGCAGATCCTCGTCGGTTTAGAAACAAGATTATTTGTTCTTTTTTAGAGAGAGTTTCTTTTATTGCTTCTTGAAGTCGTTCGCTAAAAATTGAAAAGTTTCTCATGTGAAATTCATCGCGCATGTTTACAATTTCTATTGTTGGAAGCGTCGAATTGCCAATTCGTTCTTTTAAGTGGAAGGTTGAATCTTTTAGAATTTCAGCTGTCTCTATACTTGGAGTTGCACTTCCAAAGATGATTTTTATTCCGGAAGAAAGTTCTTGAATTTTTTCAACTACTCTGTGGGTTGAGTAGCGTGGAGAGTTATCTTGCTTGTAGGAAGTTTCGTGCTCCTCATCCATAATTATTATTCCCAAATTTTGAAATGGTGCGAAAACTGTTGATCTAGATCCGATTATTAAGTTTATCTTATTGTCTCGAATGTCTTTCCAATAATTATATCTTTCACCTTCCGAGAGTTTGCTGTGAATTACTGCGGCCTTTATTCCTAGAAAGTTTTCGAAGTAATCGATGGTTTGTGGAGTAAGTGAAATTTCAGGGACAAGAATTGCTGCCTGAAGTCCTTGGTCGAGATAGTGTTTCGCAAGGTGACAGTATATTTCTGTTTTTCCTGAGCCCGTAATTCCGTGAATGAGGAATTGATTTTTTTTGCTCTCTATTATTTTTGAAACTAGTTCTTGTTGTTTTTCTGTTAAGTTCTTTGATGGTTTCTCTAGTTGATTTTCTTGTTCTTTCTTTCTGGATTTAATTGCTTTATTTTTTAGAATTCTTTTTGGAATAAACAGCTTGAGTAGCTTATGTAGAGGGCAAAAGTAGTAACTCGACATCCATTCTATAAGTGCTATTTGTTTGTCTGAAACAAGGGCGTCTTCTGAGCTTATTTCGGAAATTTTTGAAGTTCTAAAATCTGGTTTTTTGTTATGAATTTTCCAAACTATTCCATGAGTAGCATGATTTCTTATATGGACTTTTACGCCTTGGCCGATGTTTAACTTTAGATCTTCGGGGATTTCGTATGTCAAAACATCTTTGTCTAGGCCGACTTTTTGTTGAAAGAGAATGTCTGCGTACATCAAAATGTTTTTTAATTCGCCCAAATATTACGCACCTTTTTGTCTAATTGGAAGATTTTTTAAAGCTCGCCGTTCTTTTTTGCATTCTTTAATTCGAATGTGTAATAGACGATCGGAATTGTTACCAAGGTAAGTAGGGTAGAGAATAGTAGTCCAAATAATAATGAAAAGCCTAGTCCTGCCCAGAATTCATTTGTAAGTGCCAAAGGAAGAATACCTATGATTGCTGCGGCTGTTGTCATAAATATTGGTTCGAATCTTGAAGAAGTTGCTTCTGCAATTGAAGTGTGAAATTTCATTTTGTTTCTTCTGTTTTCATTTATTCTGTCAATCAATACTATTGCATGGTTTACAACGACTCCTGCTAAAGCCACGATCCCTAGAAATGCTGGAAATGACAAATCTAGTCCTAAGAGCAATAGTCCGGGGAATACTCCTATAAGCCCCATAGGAAGGCTTAAAAGTAGTAAGAATGTTTGTTTAAATGAGTTAAATTCTAGGACTAACATAAATGCTATTAATATTATTCCAACAAACATTGATCTGAATAGTTCGTTAAAGGAATCTTGGATATCTTTCATGTCTCCGCCAAAATTTATTTCATATCCTTTTGGAATTTCTAACTTTGAAACCTTATCTTGTATTTCAATAGTTATTGCATTTACGTTTGCATCTTTTTCCGTGTCTCCAGTCACTTTTAAAATTCGCTTTTGGTCTTCATGAGATATTTGATCAGGGCTTCTTCCTAGGCTATATGTGCCTAATTGAGATAGGTTTACGCTGTATCCTTTTGGAGATGTTATCTCGAAATTTTCAATGTCGTGAAAAGAAATATTTGTTCGGCCGTTTATTTTATTTAAATTGTAGTTTACCACTATATTTGTATCTTCTTCATCAAGTTTTATGGTTCCCGCATCTGCACCTTGGAGGATGTTTCTTAGGGCTATTGCTACTTGAGCTGCTGCTAATCCATGATAATTTAAAGCATCACGATCTAATACAAATTTGAATTCGTTTAGTCCTTCTTTTAGTGAAGTATCAACGTTTTTTACGTTCGCTGTTTCTGCAATTATTTGTTTAATTTTTAACGAAAGGTCTTTTAATACGTTTAAGTCTTTTCCTGTAATTCTAGCTGTAATTGCTGCATCTCCAGGAGGCCCCTCTTGTAATTGAACAACTGTTATTTTTCCGTTAATTGATTTTTTTAAATCTGCTTCTACTATGTCGGCGATTTCATAGCTTTTTAATTTTCTATTCTTTTTCTCAACTAGATTTACCGTGACGTTTGCTATGTTTGAGTTTTCACTTGTTGATCCTCCTACTCGAATTCCTCCTGACATTGCAGGCGAATCTCCGGACCCTATTATACTTAGATAGTTTTTTATCTCTGGCACTTTGTTTAGTCTTTCCTCTACTTGGTCTACTATTTTTTGAGTTTTTTCTAGAATTGTTCCCGCTGGAGCTTCTATTTTTACGATGAAGTAATTTTGATCTGTTGCAGGGAACATTTGAGTTTTAAGTATTCCGGTTAACGGCAATGAAAGGCTTAATCCAAATAGGATGAGTAATATGGAAATAGTTAGAACTCTCATTGATCTTCTCTCTACAACTTTTTCAATAAAAGTATGAAACCATTCTCCGCTTCTTCTTAATATTGGTTCAAGTAATCCTTGTTTATTTTGCACTTTCTCTGAATCTAGAAATTTTGCTGCAAGTGATGGAGTTACTGTGAATCCTAAAAATAGAGCTACTAGTAATGTGGTACTGATAACAATTGGTAATGTTCTTAAAAATTCTCCTATAAGTCCGCTAACTAAAAGCATAGGGAAGAATGCTGCTATTGTTGTCATTGTGCCAGTAATTAGCGGCCATTTATATGTATCTATTGCTAAAAACGCTGATTCTTTGGGGGTAAACCCTTTGCGCAGATTATCGTGGATTCCTTGCATTATTACGATGGAAACATCTACGGCTATTCCAAGTGCTATTACTAAAGCAAATAGAGATAAGCTGTTTATACTTAATCCTGCGAAGTTCATGTAAATGAATGTCATCAGGAAAGATAGAGGTACGCTTAATCCGGCTATTAATCCCTGTTTCCAGCCTAAAGCTAGGAATAGAATTATTATAATTAATATAGTTGTTTCAATCCCACTTTCGGTTAAAGTTCCCAAGTCTTCACGTATAAATGCTGAGTTATCGTTGCTCACGACGGCTTTTACTCCTTCTGGGATTATTTTATTTTTGCTTAGATCGTCTATTTTTAATTTTGTTTCGTCGGCTATTTTTAATATATTTCCCCCATCTTTTTTGAATACTTGAACGGAAACTGTAGGTAATGATTTTTCCTGATTCTCAGAAAACTTTGTAATTACGTTTTGATCTGGATATGCTTTTTCTACTCGAGATATGTCTTTTAATAGAACTGTTGAATTAGATCCGTCTCGTGTAGTAAATATGGAAATGTTGCGAATGTCTTCGAGGTTTTGGTAGCGATTGTCTATTCTAAGAGAGTAATTTAATTCATCAAATGCTACTACTCCAAGCGGTAAGTTTATATTTGAATATTTTATAAGGGTTACAACAGTCTGTAGATCTAATCCAAGATTTTCCAGTTTTTGTTGATCTAGAGTTACATGGATTTCTTCTTCTTGGCCTCCAACTACTTCCACTGAAGATATTCCACTTATTTTTTCTAATTCACCTTTTATATCTTTAGCAATTTTTGTTAGTTCTGATACAGGAAGATCTCCTACTATTGAGTAAGTTATTATTGCATAGTCATTTGTTTTCGCTCTTAAAACCATTGGAGTTATTGCGTCTTTTGGTAGGCTGTTTTTTGCTTTTTCTACGCCATCTTTTACTTCCTGAAGCTTCTTGTCGATATCTGCTTTTGTATTAAATTCTATTACAATTGTTGAATTTCCGAAGCCTGAAGTAGAGGACATTTTTTTAATTTCTGAAATTGTTCCTAGTTGTTTTTCGATAGGTTCTGTAACTAGAGATTCTGTATCGGATGGATTTGCTCCAGGAAGAAATGTTGCTACTGCAACTATTGGGATGTTTATTTCTGGTTGGATCTCTCTTGGTAGAGTGTTTAATGCAAACATGCCCATTACTAGTGAAGTTATCACAACTAACCAAGCAATTGATCTTTTTTCAATAAAGAATGACCATCCGGAATTTTTCACATCATCTATTTTTTTCTGATCTTCTTGATTCATTTATTTAATTGTTGATTCTTTAACAATATCTCCTTCCTGTATTGATGCAGAAGGGGATTTTATAATCTTCTCGTCGTCTTTTAGTCCTGTAACTTCTACATATTCTCCTATGATGTTTCCAAGTGTTATTTCTTTTGCGACTACTTTATTGTCTTCGTCTATTATTTTTATGTATTCGTTTAGGTTCTCTGTATAGATACTGTTTAATGGGACAAATTTCTTGGTAGATTTAGGGGAAAATACGATCTTTACTAAAGATCCTGGAATGATGTTTTTGTCGTTAGTAAACTCTATTTCTATGTCGATTTTTTTGCTTGTATCATTTGCTGAAGGACTGATTGAAATTATTTCTCCTTCGACTGGGTTTTTGATTGAATTGCTGCTTATTTTAACTTTATCTCCTTTTGTTATGAGTTCTACTTCTTCAAGATTTACGCTTGTTTTTATTGATAATTTTTTAGAATTTTCTACTTTCATTAGTACTTGACCTGGAGCAGCTAAATTTCCTTTTTTAACTGTTGTGGAAATTGAAGTTACAACTCCTTCGATAGGAGAAGTTATATATTTTTGATTGCTGTTTAGTTTTGCTGATTCTAGTCCCATTTCTGCCTGTAGAATTTGTCCTTTTAGTCCAATTTTCTGAAGGTCTAAACCGCTTACTGCTATTTCAAATTGTTTAGCTGCGTTCTCATAAGCCGTTTTTGCTCCTAGGATAGCGAAGTCTAATTGATCCATTTGAGCGTCATGACCGGCATCTAAAATATCTTCAGCATTTTCTGTTTGATCTCTTCCGGAATCTGCTGCAGTAATTGCAAATTGTACTGTATCTACTTGTCCTTCTGCCGTAGCCAATGCTTCTTCTAATTTGCCTTTTGCTGCTTCAAGATCTGTTTTTTTTGAATCGCCTTCTGGTAATTTTGAAATTGTATTTTCTAGAGCTGTTATTTTTTCTTCAAGTTTTCCAATTGAATTCTGTAGTTTTGAATAACCTGATTTTGCGTGATTGTATGAATCTTTAGCTAAATCATGAGCTAATTCGGCACTGTCTAATTGTTCGTTGTATAAATTTTCCGCGTTTTGCTTGCCTTTGATGGCAGATTGATAGGCTTCGTAAGATAATTTTACTCCGTTTGTAGCAACTTCAATGCTTTTGATTGATGAATTATCTGTAATAAATTGAGAGGTTTTTAGGAGTTCTAGTCCTTTTTCTGCTGTTGAGTATTGATTGTCGGCTATTTCTGTAGTTATGAAATCTCCAAGTGTCAAAAGAAGGTCTCCTTTTTTAACTTTTTGGCCAACGATTGCTTTTATATCTACGATTCTTCCTGTAATTGCCGGAGTAATGTATGTAAGTGTGCTTGATGACGCTGTTCCACTTTTAGTAAAGGAAATGTCTGCATGATCTCTTCCCAATTCGAAAATTTCCACTTCTTTTGCAATAGATTGGGCATTTGCTGTTTCAATTGGACGCTTTATTTTTCCATTAACCGGTATTCTGGAAATTTTTGTAGATTTTCCAAGAATCTTGTTTATTTGATCTGTAAGCGCACAGCCGGATAGGGAAGTCATGATTGTGGCTATAATTAGCGCTGATATTAATTTTTTATACATATCTATTGAAATTATGTGCTTATAAGGAGGGGAACTGTAATACAAAGACAGCTTTTCGTCAAGAGCGGTCTCGGCCAAAAGATCAGGCCGTAAAATGTTAGTATTGACAAACGAAAGAAATAGTATAAAATCTACATCCTTTATTTAATCAAATCAATGAATAATTTAGAAAAAGTACAGATTTTAGAGGCTTATGTTAAAGGGAACGAGGACTTCTTGATCAATAAATTTATTCAAGATGGGCCTTCTCAGATTAAACTTGAGCTTAATTTGAAAGATTCTGAGTGGTTGGTCATTTTTGACTGTTTGGTGTTTGAGCACAATTTGTTATACAAGACTGTTCTAAAAAATACTGAGTTTTTTGTGGACGCTTATGTTAAATATGGAATGGACCATGCAAGGTCTATTTTGGATGTTTCTGACAATAAATACGATTTGGTTTGGGAGGTTGTGTTTGACTATATAGTTGGAGCTTGTGACGCTTTATATCTTCATGTTCTAGAAAAAAGAGATTATTGTTTTGAAATTTTGGAGAATAAAGGGGGACAGGCGTTGAGAAATTCTTTAGGGATTTCAAAAGGCAAATATGACGTTTTATGGGAAAAAGTATTAACCGTTTTGCTCAACGTGTATTGTGAAAACGCAACTTCTGAACAAAACTTTAGTTCAGGCCTCAAGGCATTTTCTTTATTGATGAATGAGAGCCGTGTTCAAAGGCCTATAAATGAATTTGGACTTTTGATTTAAGGTTATTGTATTTGGTTTGGATGTCTTTCCATTACTTGTTGAAGGATTCCGCTAGCCATTGCAACGCCCATTCTTCCACAGTATAGGGAGCTTATTGGTTTTGGTAGATTTTCGAATGGACCATACACTAATTGAATTTTTTCTCTTGTTGAAAGATGTTTAGTTCGGTCGTTGTTTGCTCTTACCATTGCTGCAAGTTCGTCTAAATATTCGTAGTGGCTGCCTGTTTCTGCGAGATCTGCAAATGAATAGTGGTCAGGTTTTACTCCTCTTTTTAGGTGATGACCTGAAGCTGCTGCTGCTATATGTTCTGGTATTCCGCATTCTCTTAGGGTGTCGTATGTGAATAACGAGTGTAGGTTATAAAATGTTCTTAGAAACATTCTATCTGGATCTAATCCATATGTTTTTAACGTTAGTTCTATGTAAAGTCTTTCATCGGAAGTAATGCCTTTCATTTCCACAGCTTTTGCTAAAGCTGTTTTAAATTTTATTTTTTGACTTCCGTCTGGGAAATCTACGTTGTAAAATTTTATGAATGGTATTGGATCTGGATTGACGGATGGAGGAGGTCCTAATTTTCCTATATCATGAAGAAATGCTGCTGTTACGATAAGATCTCTTGTATCGCCTTGTAATTTTCTAATTGAGCTCCATCTCCCTAGTTCTTCTGTCACTTCGTCTGTCATGCACGTTAGTAGGTCTGAGTGGCCTAATTGACTTTCTCCATGGTTGTTTGGGATTCCCATGGCTGACATTCTTTCTATAACAGAATTTGGAACATGAATTATGCCATGAGTTTGTATTATCTGTTGAATTCTTGGAACATGGATTAGGTATGATTGATCAGGATCTGGTTCATCATCCGCTGGTTTGTCTGTGATGTCTGGTCTGTGTGAGTTCATTAATCTGCACGCTACTACTTTTTTAGAAATAGGCAAAGCCCATATATGCGAAGTTGCCACATCCTTGAAAGATGGCCAATATGAGCCTTGGAAGCTAGTATTTGGATGTTTTGAAGGTAACTTCAATGGGGTCCGGCTAAACTTTCTATGAAATTTGCTTCATTGTTCATTCGCAAATTTCTTGAAAGTTTTCCTTCGTCTTCGGCAAAACTCGCGGAGCTCGTATCGCCTGCGACTTCGGATCGCCTACCTCTCCACTATTTGCGCCCTACAGGGATCGAACCTGTAACCTTCGGTTCCGAAGACCAACGCTCTATCCAGTTGAGCTAAGGGCGCATGATTTGTAGCTATATCTTGTCGTGTCGTGGTCTTGTTTTATTTTCCTCCTTTTTTAACCCAAAGTGCAAGTAGAGGGGATGCTATGAATACTGATGAGTATGCTCCTGTCAATATTCCAGCTGTTAAAGCTAATACAAAATAGAATATTGAAGGACTTCCAAATACTAATACTGCGAATAGTGGAAGTAATGTTGATAATGTTGTGTTTAATGAACGTAACATTGTCTCATTTAGTGATTTATTTACTATAGAATCCATACTTTCATCCTTTGACTTAGCTATAAGTTTTTCACGTAATCTATCGAAGATTACGATTGTATCATTTACAGAGTATCCCAATACTGTAAGCATAGCTGTGATAAATAGTGAGTCTATTTCTACGTCTAGGAATCTTCCTAATATTACAATTATTCCTGTTACAAATAGAACGTCGTGAAGAAGTGCTATTATTGCACATGCTCCAAATTTCCAAGGAGAAACTTCTTTTGGAACTTTTCTAAATGCGAAGGCGATGTATATGATCATCATTAAGATCGCTATAATTACCGCTGTTCCTGCTTTGGATAGGAATGATTGTCCTACTGAACTTCCGATAGCTGTAAATCTTGTTTCATTGAATTCTGGAAGACGATCTTTCATCTTTGCTGTTATTCTGTCGTGTGTCTCTGAATCAATGTATTTAGATTTTACGATATAGTTATTTTTTGCTGTTCCAACTTCTATCACTTGATTTGGATTGATTTCAAATTTTGTTGTTGATGTCGCTGGAGCTGACAATGTTTGTTCTCCGGCATCTGTTTTTACTGGAGTTGGTTCAGTTTTTGCAACTGGAGCTGATGATTGTTCGGCATTTACTTCTTCTCCTATTTTTGTAAGTGTATTTACTAGGTCTTGTCTTTCCACTGTTTTAGAAAACTTAAATTCCATTAAGCTTCCTCCTGTAAAATCTAGTCCTAGATTTAGTCCAAATATACCTAGTGCCGCGATTGCAATTACTACCATTGATCCAGCAATAGCTAGCCATAATCTTGTTTTTTCAACTATTTTGAATTTGAATGGTTCATGATTGTCGCTTAATCCCATCATTAGTTTTGGATTTTGTGTAATTTTCTTGTTAATGAATCCCATCATCAATGTTCTTGTGATTGTAATAGCGGTGAACATTGAAATCAAAATACCTGCTGAAAGTGTAAATGCGAATCCTTTGATCATTGAACTTCCAAAGTAGAACAAAAGTCCACAAGTAATCAATGTTGAAAAGTTTGAATCTTTAATTGCGCTCCATGCTCTTAAAAATCCTGCATCTAGAGCTGCTTTGTATGTTTTCCCTTCACGTAATTCTTCTTTCATTCTTTCAAATATAAGAACGTTTGCATCAACCGCCATACCAATAGAAACGATGATACCTATTGTTCCTGCTAGTGATAGAACTATTGATGTGCTTAGTAAGTAAGTGAAGAAGAAGAATCCGATACAGCTTAGGATGAATGATATTAATTTTTCCCATCCTGGTTCTTCGCTGTTTATTATTTTGTATACAATAAATCCGAATATAACTAATGATATGCCTAAAGCTATTCCTAAATGCATGTTTGCTTTGAATAGGAATAACATAATTGTTGTGTATAGGATTAGCGCTACAGATGCTATTAATCCAGCTGTTCTATAGAATGCTAGCATGAGTATCACTATTAGGATTAATCCTATTAGTCCTGCATATAAACTCATTTGAAGAGCTTCTTGTCCGATTGATGCACCGATTGAATATTCTCCAGCAAGAATAATAGGTGCAGGGATTGCTCCTGTATTTAGATCTCTTGCTAATGTTTTAGCTTCTTCAGATGTGAATTGTCCTGTGATTTGAGCGTTACCTCCAGTGATTTTGTCGTTTACTTTTGGAGCTGAAATTAAGTTTCCACCAACAAATATTGCGACTCTTTTTCCTATATTTCTTCCTGTAATATCCTCAAATAATTTTGCTCCTTCAGGGTTGAATTGAATTGTGACGTATGGTTGATAGAAATTATCCAATTGAACGTCTGCACGTATGAATTGTTTTCCTGTAAGTCCAGTTTCTTGCCATGGATCTGGAAGAGTGGAGTATGTTAATGTTTCATACTTATATTGTTGTTCTTTTGCGTTTGTTGTAACTTTGTTTGCTTTTATGATGTGGTATCCAAATTGAGTTTTTACGATTGCACTTATTTCTCCTTCTTTTGTAAATCCAAGAGCTGCTTGTTCGAAATCATATACATAAGATCCATCTCCGGTTACTGGCTTAGTTATGTGTCCTCCTTGATCTTTGTTGCTAGCGTCATCTGAAGACTGTTGAGCTAATACTGCGAAGTCTTCTCCTTTATCAGCTTTTGCTTTAATTTCTTTTGCTAAAGCATAAGCTTCATCTTTTGTTCTTGTAACGCTTGGAGCTGCTCCTTCAGCATCTTTATAGCTAATTAAAATGTGGCTTACATCTACTTCTTTACCATCTTTTACTCCTTCTTTTGAGTCAATAAGTCTAACTATTACCAATCCCGTATCTTGAACAGGTTGTCCACTTTCATCAATTATAAAACTTCCACTACTTTCGATTAGGCTTTTTGAAAATTCTCCAGACTTTAGATTTGTAACTGCATCTTTTATTTTTCCTTCAGGAAGTTTGCTTGCAAAAGTGTAATCAACTTTTTCAAATTTTACTTTTCCAGGATATGCTTGTTGTTCTTCTTGTCCGATTATTGCGAAGTCTTGTCCTTTCTTTATCTTGTTTAGAGCTGATAATGCGTTTTCTTTAATTCTGTCTTTTTCTTGTGGATCAAGCCCACTTTTCTCTTCTTTGAATTCAAGTTGAATAGTTTTTCCTACTGTAGCTTTTGCTTTTTCAAGCATTACTTCTTTTTTCTGGTCGTCTGTTAATTTTTCTAAAACTTTGTCTTTTCCAAGGTATGTAGAAACATCTTCTTGTGTTAGTCCTGTATTCTCAGCTAATTCCACCACAATGTGTTTTTCTCCAGCAATATCAGATACGTAGATGTTTGGTTCTGCTACTCCAAGGCCATTAACACGTTTTTCTATTACTGCACGAACTCCATCTATAATGCCTTGTTGATCTTTTTCAGGAACTTTTCTCAAGTCAATTTTGTAATCTAATTGAGATCCCCCTTGAAGATCAAGTCCTAAAGTTAAATGATTTTTCGTGATTGAATCCGGAATGAACGGTAGAATTTTCTTTTGTGTCTCTCCAGGTAAATTGAAGAAGCTTAAAATTATAGCCACTACAATGATTAATGCGATTTTTAGAGAAACAAATTTTTTTAGAGTTTCCATGTTTTTTGATTAATTATTTATGTGATTTTATAAGTTTTTTTTGAAAGTTCTTGATCCATTGTTTCATTATTTCCTTTTCCACTTCTTCCGTAGTCGTCTTCTAATTTAACAACGTCATCTAGTTCCGGAGTAGATACTTCGAAAATCTCGCTATCCTCTAGAGCTTCTATGCGGTGGATAGTATATGGTTTAATGTCGAATTTGTCACCAGGATTTAGAATTATGTCACTCAAAGAGTTTTTGTCAGTGCCATAGGTGAACTTAACCTGTCCTTTATATAGGTACTGGGTTTCTTCTTTTTTCTCGTGATATTGAAGGCTTAAACGATGTCCTTTTTTAACTTTTAGGATTTTCCCTGCGTATGAAGGTGTGTGAGCAAACCAAACTTCTTCTCCCCATGGTTTTGGCTTGATTTGTACAGCGTGGTTGGTATCCATATTAATAGATTTTTTTGCCTGAGGAATATACTTCAAAACCTTGGTTTTGGGAAGGGAAATTTTCTACTTATATTAAAGAATTTCTTTAATTCGCTTTGCTTCACTTTTTTTGCAGACTAAAATCCCATCTTTTGTATCTACGACAATCACGTCTTCTAGCCCAATTATGGCCAAAACTTTGTTGTTGTCGGAGTAGGCAAGGCATCCTTTACAGGTTAGAAGTCTAGTTTTTCCTCTTTCTATGTTTTCGTGTGGATATTTTGCTAGTTCCTCGTATATGGCTTCCCAGTTTCCAATATCTGACCAACCTAGGTCTGCTTTGATGATTCTTATCTCTTTTGCATCAACTTTTTCCATAATGGCGTAATCTATAGAGATCTTTTCCATTTCAGGATAGAGTTTTTGAATTATTGCTTTTTCGTCTTTTGTGCCAATGTTTTTTGAAATTTCCATTAGGGATTTGTACATTTCTGGTTTCAATTCTTTGTAATGATTAAGAAGAGTTTTTGTTTTCCAGACGTACATTCCCGTATTCCATAAGTATCTGCCGCTTTCTACAAATTTCTTTGCAGATTCAATATCTGGTTTTTCAACAAAGTGATTTAAAAGATAAACTTCTGTGTCTGATATTTTTTGGTCTAATGCTCCAAGTTTGATGTAACCATAATTAGTGTTTGGTTCTTTTGCGGGAACTTCTATGATATTTAAAGTCTCTTTTTCTATAGCTATTTTTTCTGCGATTTTTAATTTTTCCTGAAATTCTTTTTTGTTTTTTATTAAGTGATCTGCATAGATTATGCACATCACTTCTTCAGGATGATGGTTCGACACTATCGTTGCTGCTAAGCCAATAGATGGAGCTGTGTCTCTTACTGTAGGTTCTATGATTATGTTTTTTTCTGGAATGTTTTTTGCAAGTTTTTTGACTAAATCTAAGTGTTCTTTGTTAATGGCAATGTATATATCTTCGTTTTTCAAAAAATCTAGTCTATCTATTGTTTCTTCAAGCATTGATTTGCTTGAAGTTAAATTCTGAAATTGTTTTGGGGTTTCTTTTGTAGATAATGGCCAAAGTCTTGTTCCACTACCTCCAGCTAAAATGACTGCTTTCATGTTAAATTATTAAGAAACTGAGATAAAAGTTTAATATAATGTCTCCGTAAAAGATAGCCGTAGTTACTCCTATAATTAGGAACGGACCAAATGCTATCGCTGTTTTCCTGTTGGCTTTTCCTTTTGCTAACAAAATAATGCTGAATATTGCACCAATTATATAAGCTGTTACGAGTGCTATTAAAGCTTTTTCCCAGCCCAAGGTTACTCCCATTAATACTCCAAGCCGAATATCTCCTCCTCCAACCCATTTTCCTTTTGAAAGTAAAAACTGAAGGGCGAAAAATAAACCAATTGCTAATCCTCCTATAAGCATATTGAGAGGAGAAGGGAATCCAGTTAATAGTCCGTGTCCTATTGCTATTAAAATTGCTGGTATAGATAGGAAGTCTGGAATTAGTTTGTATAGTAAATCATAGAAGAAAATCCCGATAAAGAATGAGAATTCAATAATGAAAAATAGGAATTTCTCAAATATTATCCAATCAATTCCATAGTCGAAGAATGTTGGGTTTGCTGTTTGTGGGATTATTGTTAAGAAATTCCAATTTAGGAAAACCGTAAGGAAGACTATTCCAGTTGTAAGTTCTAGTAACATATAATGTGGAGAGATTTTTTTCTTACAGTATGCGCATTTTCCTCCTAGAAAAAGATAACTTAATATAGGGAATAGGTGATTCCATTTTAGCTTTTTTTTACAGAATGGGCATATAGATCTGGACATGAAAATGCCCTTAATGTTTTTGTAAGAACGATGAATTATTACACTAAGGAAGCTTCCGATAGCTGTTCCGAAAATAAATATAATAACTGCTAAAATGGTTGTCATGTTTTTGTTAGGTTAGTTTTTTGGGTATGTAATATTTACTTGATAGTATTTGTCTTTTTCTGGACCAGTTAGGGCTTTGTAGCGTAGCATTGCTACGTTCGAAACAGCGCTGCCTTGTCCTGTTAAATATGCTTTTCTGTAAAATTCTTGTGCAAAATTCTTTAGTCCTTGTCTCTCGTACATGTATCCCATATTTAGGTTCACTTCATTTAGATTTGGATCTATTGATAGAGCTTTTTTTAGGTAAGTTTCTGCTTCGTCGTATCTATCCAATGCGGCGTATGCCCATCCTGCAAGGTTATAACTCATTGCACTGTTTGGATAGTATGTAATTGAATTTGCCGCTATTTCTAATGCGCGATCTGGAGTGTTTAACTTCTCGATGTTTAACCATACTGCCTTTGCGAAAATGTTTATATTTGATGTGTTTAATGCGATAACTTTTTCATATCTCTCTGCTGATTTTTTGTATTTTTGTTGAATTAAATATAGATCTCCAAGTTTTAGATTTATTTCATCTTTTGGCTCAAATCCTGCTTTATCTGATTTTTCGAGATAGTAAATTGCGCGATCGATGTTGTCATTTGCAAAGTATGCAAGTCCTAGGAAAAACAGTGTCTCTGGTTTGTTTGGAGAGAGTGATTCTGCTTGAGAAAATGAATCTATTGAGTCTGCAATTTTGCCTGTGTTTAGGTATGCATATCCTAAGACTATCCAGGCGTCACGATAATTATTTTTTTTGCTAATTACGTCATAAAGTAGGGGAATAGAAACTTCATATTCTTCAATTTCAGTGAGTGCTTTTGCTAATAAAGTTTCTAGATATAGAGGGCTTCCTTCTTTAAAAGATCCGAATAAGTCAAAAGCTATACTAAATTTTTTGGCTTTATCTACTGTTAAATTTTGTTCTCCTTTTTTTAACGGAGTTATTGAAATCTCTTTAAATAATTTTTTTGATGCTTCAAAGTCTGTATATAAAAGAAGAACAATCGCTTTATAAAATTTTACGTCGTTATTTTTTTGGTCCATCTCCAAGATGAGTTTTTTAGCAGTGTCTATGTCTTTCAGATTCATGTAGGATCTTGCTACTCCTAATTTTATTATTATTGAGTTTGGGTCTAGCTGTTGTGCTTTTATGAACGTATCTTTTGCTTTTTCTGGTTGATTGTTTTTTAAATATGCTTCTCCAAGTTTTACTAATAATCCTTTGTCTTCAGGATTTATTGCCACCGCTGGAGTGTAATTTGCTATAGCTTGTTCGTATTCTTTTTCTTCAAAATGTTTGTCTCCTGAAACTATATAAGCCTCATAATTTTTTGGTATTACTTCTACCGGAGGGGTTTCTTTAGTTATTTTATCTGTGCTCTTTTCCGGAGTCGTTAATTTTTTCTCTTTCGTTTGTGTTTCTTGAGGATTTTTTGATGTTAAGTTTTCATAATTCAGACCAATAAAAACTCCACCACCTATTATAACAAGCCACATTATTATTAATGATTTTTTCATTAGTATTTCATCGTGTTAAGAGAACAAATAGCCGCAGCAATAGCATCTGCTGCATCATCTGGACGTGGTATAGTTTTTAAATTTAAAATTGTTTTTACCATTTCTTGTACCATTTTTTTATCTGCTTTCCCGTATCCACATACTGCTGATTTTATTTCTAGTGGTGTAAATTCTCTTGGTTCTATGCCATTTTCTGTCAGAACCTGCATTATTACTCCTCTTGCTTGGGCTACTGATATTGCTGTTTTTACATTCTTGTTAAAGAAGAGTTTTTCTATCGATGCATGAGTTGGTTCCCATTTTGTTATCAGAGTTTTTAAATCTTGAGCTATTTGATTTAATCTAATATTTGCTGGAGTTTTTGCTTCAGTTTTTATGCATCCGTAGTCTAGTAGACGAAAAGAATTTTTGTCTCTTTCTAGTATGCTAAATCCGGTAGTTGCAGTTCCTGGATCTATTCCCATCATTCTTTGATTTTTGGAAGTTCCGGAGTTATGCATATTATTTATATTTTGAATGTAGATATAATTTTTTCTTGTTCACTTGCACTTCCTACTATTACAAGTTTTTGTCCTTTTTTTACGATCTTGTTTTTGATTAAATATTTTGCAATCACTACTGGTTTTTCGCTTCCTTTTCCGGTTATTTTTGTTACACATATTTTGTTTAGGCCACATACTAATGTTAATTCTCTGGCTACTTGTTCTGTTGGAGTGATTGTAATAATTGGAACTGAAGGTCTGTATTTTGCTACATGTCGTGCTGTATATCCGCTTGCTGTATACACTACTATGAAGTCAGCCTTTGTGTCTTTTGCTAGTTCACAAGCATTCATACAAGTTGCATTTATTGTTCCTTGAACTCTTTTGAAAGCTAGATGGTCTAACAGTTCTGGATGTTTTTGAATTTCTTTTTCTACAGTTTCTGCTACGCGACTTAACGTTGAAGTTGCACGTACTGGATATTTACCAACGGCGGATTCGTTACTAAGCATTATTGCATCAGTTGAGTCGAAAACTGCATTTGCTGCATCTGAAATCTCGGCTCTGGTAGCCATTGGGTTCTCAACCATTGATTGCAGAACCTGTGTGGCTGTTATTACTGGTTTTGCGTATTTATTTGCAAGAGCGATCATTCTTTTTTGAACTAAAGGTACTTGTTCTGCCGGAAGATCTATTCCTAAATCTCCTCTAGCTACCATAACTGCATCCGTAATCTCGATAATTTTTTTGAGATTTTTTACAGCTTCATGGCGTTCGATTTTCGCTACTATCTTTGTGTTTTTCTTTTGTTTATTTATCAAAGCTCTTAGGTCTTCGATGTCTTTTGGATGTCTTACGAAAGATAGTGCGACGTAATCTACGTTATTTTTTAATCCAAATATTAAGTCTTGTTTGTCTTTTTCTGTTATCGGTTTTGCTGATATTGAAGCGGTTGATGAATTTACTCCTTGTTTGCTTTTTAGAATTCCTCCAGCCAAAACTCTGCATGCCAAATTGTCTTTGTTCACTTTTTCAATCTTAACCTCAATTATCCCATCGCTTATTAGAAGCACATCTTTTGCTTTTGCATCTTTTACTATTCCTCTGTATTGGATTGGAATTATCGTTTCTTTATCTGTTCTTTTCCCTTTTACTTTATTGATTGTAAGAATTATTTTCTCGCCTTTTTTTACTGGTATTCCTTCTTCAGGTAAATCTCCTAATCTTATTTTTGGTCCTTGTAGATCTTGTAAAATGCCAATTCTTCTACCAGTTTTTTTCTCGGCAATTCTTAGGTTTTTAATTATCTTCAAATGGTGGTCATATGTTCCATGTGAAAAATTTAATCTGGCGACGTTCATGCCGGCATGAATAAGATTTGTTATTTCAGAAACGCTGTCGCTAGAAGGTCCGAGAGTACAGACGATTTTTGTATTTTTATTGTACATAGAATGAGGCTAAGTTTTACAAAAGGAATTATAACAGAACTAAGTTATTTTGGAATTATTTTTGAAGACACTGACCGTTAGAACAATCGAATCGGCAGGTTAGTATCAATTTGTGCGCTAGTTTATCTTTGCCACAGAAGTATTCTGTAATTGTTTTTTTGTTGTTGCAGTAGTCAATTTTTGTTTCTGCTTCGTTTGTTGTTGGATTGTAATATTGTACTAATCCTGGAATTTTTCCTTGGTCTTCTAAATCGGTATCTTCGCAGTGACGGAAATTATTTTTCTGACATGCTCCATCAAAACATATTGTGTCGCATTTTATTGTAGTTGTACCAAGATAGTTATTTTGGTTGCATGTTCTCTTTACTAAATCTTTTGATAATGTGTTTATGCAATAATCTTCGTGATTAGAAGCTTTTGCAGTTAATGGAGCCGTTAATATTGATGATACATCTATCCCATAAGATATTCCTTTTTTGAAAATGTTGTCTTTGTCTGGATCTTTGCATTTATTCATACATTCTCCGTTGAAACATCCAAATGCACATCTTTCGTATGAAGTTTTAATGTATGTTCTTTTACTATCTCTTTCTCCTGTTTTGCATGATTCTTTTTGTAAATAAAAGCCTTTATCTTCATATGTCATCAGATCTTTTTTTGTATCCTGAGCGCAAGAAGATGCAGGAATATTGAAGTATGTGCCTGTAGATTCTTGAGTTCCTTTTATGTAATTGTATGATAAATCGTTACTAATTAGTTCATATTCTTTGCATTCTTTGAAGAAGTATTTTTGAGAAGCTTTATATGCTCCTAGGCTTAATAGAGAGACAATTATAACTAGTCCTATAAGAATATCGAATTTTCTTAGTAGTTTTATTTTTTTCTTTCCTCCTTTTTTTGTCTTTTTATTAGCCATCTTGTATTTGATTCTACTTCACAGTTACACTTTTGGCTAGGTTTCTTGGCATATCTGGGTCATTTTTCCTTAAAACTGCTAGTTGGTATGAGAGGATTTGAATTGGGATAATGTTTACAATTGGGTATGTGTCTCCTGTATCTGGTACTTTTATCCAAAAATCAAAGACGTCTTCTTTTACTGGAGATACTCCAATTATAAAACCTCCACGAGCTTTTACTTCTAAAGCATTTGATAGAATTTCTTTTCGATATTCGTTGTTTTCCACCAAGACTATTACTGGAGTTCCTTTTGAAATTAATGCAATCGGTCCATGTTTTAGTTCTCCTCCTGCGAATCCTTCTGCGTGAATATATGAAACTTCTTGAAGTTTTATTGCTGCTTCAAGGGCGATAGGGAAGTTGCAATTTCTGCCAATGATATATAGAGATTCTACTTTCTTTATTTTTTTTGCTAATTTCATTATGTGCTCTTCATAGCGTGGATTTAACATGTCGTTTATTTGGCTTGCTGTATTGATGAGTAGCTGTTTGCCCTCGGCTATTCCGCCATTGCATGCGTATGCAAGTAGAGTGACGATTGCAAGTTGTGAAGTGGTTGCTTTTGTAGAAGCTACCGCTTTTTCTGGGCCTGCTTTGATAGGAATAACTATGTCTGCCATTCTTGCGATTGAAGAATTTTCTACGTTCACTATTGCTACTATTTTTACTCCTTTTTCTTTTGCAATTTCCATAGCTTCCAGAGTGTCTGCTGTTTCTCCGGATTGAGAAATCGCGATCATAAGACTCTTATTTGTGAGGAATGTTTTTTGGCTTGGGAACTCAGATCCGAACTTAAAATTTACGTGTCGTTTTGATATTTTTGCAAAAAGATATTCAGCTACCATACAGACTTTTCCTGCTGTTCCGCAGCCTACGAAGTATGTGCCGTGTGCTTTTTTGATTTCGTTTGCAACGTGTTCAATTACTACCGGATCTTGGTTTATTGCTTTTGCGAGAGTGTCTTTTTGTTCGGTTATCTCTTTTATCATGAAGTGCTTGAATTCTCCTTTCTCTGCGCTTTGTACGTCCCAGTCTATTTGAATTATTCTTTTTTCTACTTTTTGGCTATTGGTTGTATCGTAATATGTCGCACCTTTTTTGTTGATGAAAATTAATTGATTGTCGTCCAGATATGTTACCTTGTTTGTATATTCTAAAAATGCAGGTACATCTGAAGCAACGTAATATTCGTTTTTGCCTTTTCCTACGCCGATAATTAGAGGAGATCCTTTTCTTGCTGCAATTATTTCTTCTGAATCTTTTTTTATTACTACAATCGCATAACGCCCTTCCATTTCTTTCACGGCTTTGATTACGCTTTCTTCAAATGAGAATTTTTTGCAATTATCTTCAATTAAATGTGCAATAACTTCTGTATCTGTTTGAGATATGAATTTGTGACCTTTTTTTATCAATTTATTTTTTATATCTTGGAAGTTTTCCAAAATACCATTGTGAACTAAAACTATTTCTTTGTTTTCTGTTGCGTGAGGATGTGCATTTTTATCTGTAACTCCTCCGTGAGTTGCCCATCTGGAATGTCCAATGGCTATTTTTGATTGAAGTTTTGAAATGTCAAAGTCTTTGTTTTTTACATCACTAATCTTTCCAACTTTTTTATATATTTCTATATCGTTGTTGGTTTTGTAAGCTAGTCCCCATGAGTCGTATCCACGGTATTCTAATTTTTTTAAGCCTTCAATGACCAATTTAGGTGCATCTTCCCTTTGTCCATAGTAGGCAAATATTCCACACATAATTTAAATATAAGAAAGATCTTTAACGCGGCTAATTCTAGTTAAAATTGGACTTAATTAAAAGGGGAAAAAATTGACACTCTATCTCAAGATGTTACAATTCATTTCCTGTAACATTTACTTTATGGGAGATGTTGTAGAGGAAGTATCAGATGGATTGGAGCCAGATGAAGTTGATTTGATGATGAAACTTGTAGATTCGGTTATTGATTGTGGGGTTACTGATGTTGATTATGATGGTAGGCAGTATAGAGTTAGCTGTAATAGAACTGAGGGTTTTGTCTCTGTGAATGCTACTTATATGGAGTTATCAGAAGAAATATCTGGCCCTCATGCCATAGTTTTTAATTATATGATTAAAGAGGGGAGAGTTGATCCAATGTTGGCTTGCGGAACTAACTTATCACTTGTGAAAGCGTTTTTAAATGGATATAACATAGTAGTTAGATAAAATATTTAATAAAAGAATATGGCGTTAGAAGATACAAATGATGAAGCGTCAGCTGTTTCTGTTACTCCAATTTCTCCAGTTGCTGGTGGAAGTTTAGATGCTGGGCTCAGTGATGATAGGTTATCTGATGATGTAGCTGGTAGACTTGAAGAATTAGCTGAAATGGATAGAACGATTGGAAGATTTGATGGACATGATTATATATTAACCGTAACTACTGCAGGGCATTATCGTATAGTTTTAGCTACTCAAATGGGAGGAACAAACTGGTCATTTATGTTCGATAAAAGTTCTGGAATTGTTGGTAATCTCGAAAAAGTTGATATTC
>Ga0172368_10002917_pt1 | contig 21291 bp, 15 predicted proteins | sample Lak11m_FD_114540 | JGI IMG/M metagenome (GOLD analysis project Ga0172368, IMG submission 114540) | Freshwater microbial communities from Kabuno Bay, South-Kivu, Congo - kab_022012_11m | ecosystem: Environmental > Aquatic > Freshwater > Lake | place: Democratic Republic of the Congo: South-Kivu...
TTCCTTGCACATATTATTATTTTCTATGGATATTAATGCCCTACGGGCAAAGTTCAATGGTTCATTTTGATCCGCCAATAAAAGAAATAATTATTTTCCAGCACATCAAAATAAAATGTAGCCGATAAAAACCACGGAGGCACAGAGGGCACGGAGAAACACAGAGAAATAAGCATTTAGACCTGGATAATTTTAAAATTAACTCTCGGTGAACCTTAGTGTTCTCCGATCCTCCGTGGTTAGTTTTTTCGGTTAAACAGTAATCTCACAAAACAAAACAGAATCATCCGCTTCTGTCATTACGGCTTTTTGTCCTGCTGCTTCGGCAAGCTTTTGAAACTGCAAAGGTGTGAAGGTAGTGGCGGTGAAGCCGTCTTTGCAAACAATATTTCCATTGCATGTCTTTTTTTCATCTATCTCACCCAGAAGCCCTTCACCGGCCTGCATTCTGAACCATTCAAGGCGATCCTTCCAAATCTTATGTGAATAAGTTGAGAACAGTACCTTACCGCCGGGTTTTATTACCCGAATACTTTGTTTTAGTAATTGCAGCGGTTCAACTTTAAATGCTGAGATACCGTTTTGAATACAGATTATAGTATCGAAAATTTTATCAGGAAATTTAAGATTACCTGCATCCATTTCCATCAATACGCATTTTTGAACACCATGCAGAAATAGCTTTCCATAATTGATATTTTCATAGGAAATATCAATCCCGAAGACAAGGCCCGCCTTCTGAAGCAGGTGAGGTATGATCCTTCCGTAACCGCAGCCGAGATCGAGAACTTTGTCCCCTTCATGAATCCGGCTCAGGACAAAATCCACCTCTGCCTGCATGTACTGCCTTATACGCTGAGGCGCGATGTCGTAAACCTTTTTTAAGCGGAGGCCCGATAAATTTTCAGTGTAATAATTTCCCAAAGGCAATGAATATTAATAAATCCTGATCAGAGTTTGTCAACCTGCTTTTTGATTTTTTTTCTAAGTTTTTCAATGGAAGGGGGAGGGCCTGTCATTACTTTTTTCCCGTCCACATAAATCCCATCGGATATTCCCCATTCATTGAAAGTGTTTTTATCAAAAGTATCAATTATTTCAACCGTTACATTTTCTCCAAATTCGGCTGCGGCTCTTTTTGTCCGTTCACAAGCCAGGTTCTGAGCCGGGCACCAGCCATTGTTCAGACATGTGACTTTCACTTTTCCGATGGTCTTTCCCGGTCTTTTCTTTGGCTGTATCCATTTGGGCGGAACAGCTTCTTCCGAAAAGGGCTTCCACAACAAAACCTCGGTCAGGAATCCTTTTCTGTCCACGGGCTTATATCCTTGTTTTTTGAACCAGGAAGCCTTCATCCAGAATGGAAGCGCTATTCCCCAGGCTACAATACCTTTTGATCCCAGACTTCGCACATCTTCTTCAGCAGCTTTCAGCAGGGCCTTTCCCATTCCCTGGCCCCTGAAATTACCTCGCCCCTGTTTGTAGCCATGTACCCAGATGCAACCGATGAAATACAAATCCTTCCCGTCAACCCATGAGTGTTCGATCGGAAAGTATTGAATCATTCCTCCCACAACACCCTCATCATCCGTTGCAAGTTTCACCCTAAGCCCTTTTGACTTCATTTTCTCAACCCATTTCTCTTTGATGTTGCCGGCTTCTTTTATTTCATCAGACCAGTCTTCAAGACAAAGAAGATAAGAAGGTTTATGCTCATCCGTTAAATCAACTATTTGCATTACCGCAGTTTTTTTGATGTTGGACAATTAGAACAATTAACACTTAAAGTTGTTCGCCGATGCCTTCATTTCCTGAATCAAGCACGAATTTCCATTTACCCGAATCGTCTTTCTTCCAAATGCTTATGTACGTTCCTTTACGTTCACTGGTAGTTCCATCGGAACCATTGGAAACAGAGGTATAAACTCCATAAGTATAACCCAATTCTCCTGATTGGGCTAAATCAGCAAATAAAGGTTCCCAGGTAAGAATAAAACCGGTATCTGAAAATGTCCTGAAATTTTCTATGAGCGCATTTTTACCCATCATTGGCAATTTGTTTTTCCGAAGCATCACCACCTCTTCAGCAGCATATTCGAGGAATGCATATTGCATACCCTTTTCTGAGGATAGCTGTGAAAAGGCATGATCAGTCGCTATAAGTTCTTCTTTTGTTCCGACTCCGGATTTACCGGTACAAGCCGACATCATAATTATAACAATTATGAAATAAAGCGATTTGTTATAACAGATATTAAGCATTTTTTTTTGCACTAAATTAGTTATTATCACTGAATAATGATTGGATTCTCTTTAGCCTGAAACTTTACAGGTTTACGGAGTACCGAAGCTTTGGTATTGTTTGGTATAGATTATACCGCCTTATGGAATGATCTTTATTTGATTATCTAATTTATAGCGGTATTAATTGCCTTGCAACTTTTTTCTTTTACAGTATGTCTTTTCGGCACACAAATAAAATTGATATGAAGAGGTTTACAATTTTACTTTCTGCTTTATTTTTTGCAATTACCATTTTAGCTCAAACACAAAAATATTCAAAGGTGAAAGTCTATGCCAATGAATTGCAGCTTGCAGAGCTTGCCGCTGCAGGTATTGACATGACGGAGGGATTTATGAAAAAAGGAGCTTTCCTTGTTTCCGATTTTTCAGAAACAGAAATCGAAAAAATCAACAGTCTGAACCTGAATTACGATATTTTAATTGAGGATGTCGTGAAGTATTATCATGACAGAAACATCGGTTTATCTGCAAACGTGGATGATTACAAAGATGCAGGCGATTATGAAGTTCCTGAGAATTTTGAGTTCGGCTCGATGAGCGGCCATGCCACATACACAGAAATTGTAGCCCATCTCGACAACATGGTGAGTTTGTTCCCGAACCTCATCACCGTAAAAGAATCCATTGGCCAAACCATTGAAGGCAGGGATATATGGATGGTTAAAATCTCCGATAATCCGGGTGTAAATGAAACCGAACCGGAAGTGCTATATACAGCTCTTCATCATGCCCGTGAACCTATGGGCGCCATGCAGATGATGTTCTACATGTACTACCTGCTTGAAAATTATGATAACGATCCGTTTATACAAACCCTGGTTGATAATACGGAAATGTATTTTATTCCGGTTGTAAATCCTGACGGGTATGTTTATAACCAGACCACCAATCCCAATGGTGGCGGAATGTGGCGAAAAAACAGGCGTATAACAGGTACACCAGGTTGCGATGGAATTGACCTGAACAGAAACTATGGTTATATGTGGGGCTATGATAATTCCGGATCCTCGCCCGATCCCTGCGATGAAACCTATCGAGGCACAGCAGCTTTTTCAGAACCCGAAATTGCAGCAATCAGGGATTTCTGCGAATCTCATGAAATTAGCAGCGCCTTGAATTATCATACTTATGGAAACCTTCTGTTATATGCATGGGGATATATCCCGGATCCATGTCCCGATGATAATTTATGTCATGCTCACGCAACTCTGATGACCCAGGATAATCACTATACTTTTGGTCCGGGAAATACGACTATTTATGCAACCAACGGCGGTTCTGACGACTGGATGTACGGTGAGCAAACCACGAAGGGCAAAATTTTCGCTTACACACCCGAACTCGGTGGCGAAAATGATGGCTTCTGGTGTTCTATTGACAGGATCATTCCTATTGCACAGGAAAATATGATACAGAATATTCTTCTTGCTGCATTTGCCGGAAGCTATGCCCATGCGGTGGACCTCACACCAACGATTACAGGTTATGTCAGCGGCAATCTCAATTTTGATTTAACAAGATACGGCCTGATGAATGGAGATTTTACTGTGAGCCTTCAACCCCTCGATAATTGGGTAAGTTCTGTCGGTGATCCTGTCGAATTTAACGGAATGGATATTCTGGAAACCCAAAGCGGCTCGATTTCTTGGACGCTTGATCCGGCAATAGTCAATGGTACACAATTCAGGTTTTTATTTTCGGTGGATAACGGAAGCTATATCATCAGCGATACACTGAAAAAAATATACGGAACACCAGTGGTTTTATTCGAAGATGATTGCAATGAAATGACCAACTGGACATCCACAAGCTGGGGACTGACAACCCAAAGTTATCATTCAGCGCCGAAATCCATTACCGATTCGCCCGGCGGAAATTACCAGAATAATGTTACAAGAACGGTCACTTTTAACAGTTCCGTTGAGCTTTCCAACGCCGTTTATGCAGTACTGAATTTCTGGACTAAATGGGAAATTGAAGCAGGCTGGGATTATGTGCAAATTTTTGCATCTGATGATAACGGCTCTACCTGGAATCCTCTGGCTGGGAATTATACCAAGACCGGGAATGAAAACCAGGCTGAGGGCGAACCATTATACGACGGATTCCAAACCACCTGGGTACAGGAAGAAATTGATCTGTCGGAATATATCGGTACTTCTGTAAAATTTAAATTTGTTTTAACAAGCGACTGGTACACTACGGAAGACGGGTATTATTTTGATGATTTTACAATAACAATCATTGAATCGCCGAACACGGGATTTACTGAGCAGGTATCACATAATGGATTGCTTATTTCTGAACCGGTTCCAAATCCGGCAGATGACATTGTTTCATTTAATCTTGATATTTCCAATGAAATACAGGGAGCCGGGTTTATTATTTTCAATGTTTCGGGACAAAAGGTTTTTGAAACCGGATTGACTACCGGACAAAAAATGTTATCCGTTCCGGTTACTGGATTGCCATCCGGCATCTACTATTACAGAATTGAAGCTGATAAAGTCAGCGGTCATTCAAAAAAACTTATTATTTTATAACTTTTCCTAAATCATTTTTTTATGCCCTGCGGGAGGTTCCTGCAGGGCTTTTGTTATGATTCATCCGATGACTTCAAGTCATCGGATGAATTGAACTTAACCCGACCTAAATGTATTCCAGGAAATACTATTTTTGCCGCTTTCGGGTTTGAGAATTTTATTATTGCATTACAGGTCAATGTTAAAAAAGATCACGGGAATTATTTTGCTGTTATTGGCGATTACTGGCATTGTCATCGGATTCATGCTCATCCAGGATTATTACCTTACGCCAAAAAAAACCGTTCCTATCGTCGAAGCATCTACCAAAACAGACTATGGAATTGTAATCGACTCCATGCTGGTAATCAAAGATAAGGTTCGTAAAAACCAGTTCCTTTCTGAAATTTTGCTGAGCTATAAAGTGGATTATCAAAAAATTGATTTACTTGTCAAGCGATCAATTTATATTTTCGATCTGCGCAAAATAAAAGCCGGTAACAATTATACCGTACTATGCACCAACGATTCATTGAACAAGGTTCAATATTTTGTTTACGAAAACTCACCATCCTCCTATGTTGTTTTCGATCTGCGTGATTCCGTTCATGTACACACGGGCGAAAAGGATGTGGAAATCTCGGTCAAAACCACTTCCGGTGTTATCAGTAGTTCGCTTTGGAATGCGATGATGGCAAGCAATACCGACCCGGAGCTGGCAAGTGAACTTTCCGAGATATATGCCTGGACAATTGACTTTTTTGAAATCCAGAAAGGTGATTATTACAAAGTGGTTTACGAGGAATTGTTGGTCGAAGGTAAATCAATTGGCATTGGGAAGATACATTCGGCATTATTCAATAATGAAGACCATGATTATTACGCTTTTCATTTTTTGCAGGATAGTGTACCTGATTATTTTGACGATAAAGGGCAAAGTCTTAGGCGAACTTTTTTAAAAGCGCCGTTACAGTTCAAGCGGATCAGCTCACATTTTTCCCACAACCGTCTGCACCCAATATTAAAGGTGAGAAGGCCGCATCTTGGAGTGGATTATGCTGCAAATTATGGCACTCCTGTCCAGACAGTCGGAGATGGCACCATTGTTTTTGCAGGCAAGAGCGGCGCCAGCGGGAACATGGTTAAAGTGAGGCACAATGGTACTTATACTACAGCCTATTTGCATTTATCAGGTTTCGGAAGAGGTATAAAGCACGGAACTCATGTCAGGCAGGGCGATGTAATTGGTTATGTGGGCAGTACTGGAAGGTCAACCGGGCCTCATCTCGATTTCAGGTTTTATCAAAATGGCGATCCGGTGGATCCTCTCAAGGTCCAGTCGCCTCCTGCAGACCCTGTAAAGAATCCCAACCTTGGAACTTTTTATAAAATGATGAAAGAATCAAAAGCAAAGCTCGACAGTATACCATTGCCATCAGGTAAGTTCTAAACACACAGATAAAATCAGCATTCGTAATGATTTTACTCACTTGCTGACTTTTCAACAAAATGCTGATCCTTTTTGTTTATAGGTCAGTACAAGCTTTTCAAAACTAAAAAATAAACTTATGGCATCTAAATTTGCTGACCTTCACTGTCATCCGCACATGCGATCGTTCAACTGGCTGCACGATCCAAATACGGAAATTGCTGATAGCAAGTACCATCCCTGGTGGATCATATTGCCTAATTTCAAAAAAGCTGATCAGGGTGGGCGGGCGGCCTCATATTCGCAAAATGACCTTGCCAAGATTATAAATGGAAACCTGAAGCTTTCTTTTGCATCACTTTATCCTCTCGAAAAAGGATGGGTAAAAGGTTCAAACAAATCGTTTACAACCTGGCTTATAGATTATCACAAATATAAATGGAAGGCCATTCTTAGTGGAATCATAGGAAATGACAAAAAGGAGATTTTTGCAATCAGGGATTTATTTGAATCCATTTACATGAAATTACCCCTGACGAAAATTAATTTTTTCCAGAGCGATAATTACAATTACTTCAAAGAGCTGAACAGCGAGAAAAAATATCTTGCCAGGCGCAGCAACATCCTTTCTGAAACCGAACTATACATACCCTTTCAAAAGCGGTTATTTGTAAGCAGGAAGGCTGTGTCAAACAAGCATCAGGATGATCTGAAGGCATCAGGGACTTATGTTATTGCAAAAAATGGTAAAGAGGTTGAATCCATTATCAAAGAAGGTAAGCACGCCTTCGTAATGACCGTAGAAGGAACAAATGTATTTAATTCGGACCGGGATATTTTCACGGTCAGCCAGAATGTTATGGAAGTCAAAAGGTGGAAAGAACCGGTATTTTTTATTACTTTTTCCCATCATTTTTATAATTACCTGTGCGGCCATGCACACAGCATTCCCGAACAGGCAAGAGGTATCCTCGATCAATCCGAAGGAATGAATACGGGATTTACAGCCAACGGCAGGGAAATTCTCCGGCTGTTGCTCAGCCTCGATGCAAATCTGAAATATTCTCCTGAAAAATTTGACAGGAGAATTTTGATAGATGTAAAACACATGAGTGCCAAAGCTCGAAAAGAGTATTACAATGAAATTATTAATCCACTAAAGAAAAGGGGAGATGTTATTCCTGTCATTGCAAGTCATGTTGCTTATTCGGGAAGGATGAATCTGGATGATCAGATCAATGACATGGATAAGGAAACGGATGATTTTACCTTCGAACGCTTTGGCCATCGCTTCAATGCCTGGAATATCAATATTTGTGATGAAGATATTATTACGGTATTTAAAACAGGAGGACTCATCGGAATTAATTTTGACCAGCGCGTATTGGGAATCCCTTTAAGTGAAAAAGACAACAATGACCGTCATATATTTTATTTCTGGCAAAACTTTAAAGCCATGATGAATGTGGTTATTGAATCTCAGGAAATCGGTTTGAAAGACAAAGAAAAAGTGATCAGTCTTTTTAGCCTGGGAACCGATTTCGATGGCTATATTGATCCGATGAATAATTATTCCACCGATCTTGATCTTGAATTATTCCGAACCGACCTGATCACGATCATCAAAACAGACGGGGAAAAGGAAAAATTCCTGTTTGGAAAGTACACGGTCGAAAACCTGGTTGACCGGCTCTGCTTCGACAATGCTTATGAGTTTGTCGTGAAGAATTTTAAACAGTTTGATCCCAAAGCTAAGTTCGTACCGGGAAACCTGGTTGCAGCAAAGGAAAGTGAGATAACCTGGCACGAATTAGCAGGGAATAATTCCGACGCGCGAAGAAGAAAATCTGAACCTGAATCTGAAACCGATTAATTCTTATAAGACTTGTGCCTATTGCCTGTTTGCGTACCAGCAAAAAGTTGTTATCCAATATAATGGATTATGATGTACTCGAATTATTGTGAAAAATAACTGACCAACTTGTAAACCGACGACAAGTTTTTTGAGTACATTTGAAACAACTTTTATTTGAATTTGAAAATGGAAATATTAGGTAGCGAACAACATAAAATAATTCATGGAGACGCTTTGGAAGCATTGAAAACGCTACGCAACAACTCTGTGGATTTAATATTTGCCGACCCACCTTACAACATTGGTAAAAACTTCAATGGGCATGTTGAAAAATGGAAAACGGACGAAGCATATTTAGATTGGTGTTATGAATGGCTTGACTTATGTATTCAAAAACTTAAACCAAACGGTAGTTTCTATGTAATGACAGCGACTCAGTTTATACCGTTTTTTGACATTTATCTTCGTAAAAAATTAGACATTCTCTCCCGAATTGTATGGTATTATGACAGTTCAGGGGTACAGGCAAAAAAATATTATGGATCAATGTATGAACCTATTTTGTTCTGTGTAAAGGACAAAAACAGTTATACCTTCAATACAGACGACATTTTAATAGAGGCGAAAACAGGAGCAAAACGAAAACTCATCGACTATCGCAAAGCTGTTCCCACGGTTTATAATCCTGAAAAAGTTCCCGGTAATGTGTGGGAGTTTGCCAGGGTTCGTTATCGTATGAATGAATACGAGAACCATCCTACACAGAAACCAATTGCATTACTTGAACGAATAATCAAAGCAAGTTCCAATGAAGGAGATTTAGTTATGGACCCGTTTTCCGGAACCTTTACAACTTGTTTTGTGGCAAAAGAACTTGGCAGAAATTTCATTGGTATTGAATTACAAGAAGAGTATGTAAAAATCGGTTTGCGAAGATTACAATTAGCCAGCGAATTCAAAGGTGAAAAACTAAAAAAGGAAATCCGAACATTTGAAACTGAAAAGCTGTCAACCGCATACACTTTAAAATTATTTGATGAACCAGATGGAAAATACCTTCACAGCTAATATTAAATCGGTTTTAGAAAAACATTTTGGCAAAAAGGCTGATGATGTTTTCGACCAAAGCCAACTTATTCAATATATAAACGAAAAAACCCGATCAGCGAACAAAGGTTCAAAATCTCGTTCAAGTTTCGCCAACCTATTTGCAGTCTATGTCATAATTGAAGATTACATCGCCAAAGGTTATGATCAAAAAGGAAATTATTCAAGCGATAAAGGCGCCGTATTCAGCCAGCTTTTTTCAAGACAAAGAGAACTGCCATTCGGCAGTAAACTTCAAAATCACGCTTTGAATAATAGAATGAACTCGGAGTTTCAAAAGTATTTCCCACGTTCAGAGTTTATTCCAATTCTTCGTAACCACGAAACTAATCGTTATTGGTTAAATGAGAACCTTTTGAAAATAAAAATAGGCAAAACCAAATTCAATATTGCAAAGGCTGTAATTGAAATCATAGACGAATATTCCAAGACGAAACAAGATGCTTTTCAACGATTCGTTAAATCTTGTGAGGAGTTGCAAAAGGTTGGCAAAACCACTCCAATAAAAATTGAAAATTTTATAATTGGCTTACTTGCGCCAAATATTGATGCAAGACTTTTTGAAATCGTCAGTTATTCCATACTCAAATATTACTATCATGACCAACAAATTATCTGGGGATTTGATATGGACAAACTCAACTCAGAAAATTTGAAACTATACAAGACTGGAAGAACGAACGCCAATGATGGTGGTATTGACTTTGTTATGAAACCTCTTGGCAGATTTTTTCAGGTAACAGAAACATTGGATTTCAAAAAGTACTTTCTCGACATTGACAAAATTCAAAAGTATCCAATCACTTTTGTAATTAAATCAACAGAGCCAACACAAGTACTCTTGAAAAAAATCAGGGACAACGCTCATAAAACCTATTCAATTAAAGCCATCGTTGACAAGTATATGGATTGTATTGAGGAAGTGATAAATATTCCAACGCTCAACAACAGATTTAATGATGCGGTGAAACAGGGTTATCTGAACAAAATTCTTGATGAAGTAGTAATTCAAAGTAATGTAGAATTTAGCATTGAAGATACTGATGAAGGAGAATAAAAGGACAGTACAGAACTTTGCAATGCCAAAAGTACGATGATGTTGTAAGGCTGAGATTTAGTCATTCTTGGTTCCGAAACTTCGGTACGTTGAATGAGTTATACAAAGTGGAACAGCAACATAAAATTTGCAAACCTATTCCGATTCGGTATATTTTTTATTTTTTAAGAAATATGAACCTGTTTAACGATTTCATATCATTGTTTTTCCCAAAAACCTGCTATGCCTGCGGCAATAATTTATTTACAGGCGAAAGGATCATTTGTACTTCATGTCTTATTCATTTACCAAAAACCAATTTTCATAAGGATAAGGACAATGCTGTGAGCAGGGTGTTCTGGGGACGAGTGAACATTGAATCGGCCGCTTCATTGTATTTCTATAAAAAGGGTGGCAAAGTTCAGCATTTGATACATCAGTTCAAATACAAGGGCCATCAGGAAATCGGAATATTTCTCGGTGAGCTTTTCGGACTGGATTTAGCCGGATCCTATGGATTTGATATCATTGACCTGATCATACCCGTACCACTTCATGAAAGAAAAATAAAAAAAAGAGGATTCAATCAATCGGAAGTATTTGCTAAGGGATTGTCAAATTCCATGAAAAAAGAACTGGATACAACATCAATAGTTAGGTCTGTTGCAACCGAAACACAGACGAAGAAAAGCCGCTATAAAAGGTGGGAAAATGTAAGTGAGATATTTCTGCTTAAAAATCCCGAAAAATTAACCGGTCAGCATATTTTGCTTGTGGATGATGTAATCACTACCGGTGCGACTATGGAAGCGTGTATTCAAACAATTCAGCAGGTTCCCGGAACAAAAGTCAGTGTGGCTTCAATGGCTTTTGCCCAGAATTAAAAACCCGGCAGGATATGTCCTGCCGGGTTAAATTTACAGTGTCATAAAAATCACTTATTTCCGGAAGTGATTTCTTATTAAGGAAATCATTTTTTGCATTCCATAGATAAAGCCCATGGCAGCCATTATAAATGAACCGCCGCCAACAGGAGCTCCGCCTCCTACTGGTCCTGCTCCGCCTCCCGGCCCTCCTCCCGGATCAGGCGGTGCATCCGCAAAAACATTCGTTATCATAAAGAACAGGAATAAGAGAACGGGTAAAAATATCACAGTTTTTCTTTTCATATCACAAGTCTTTAAATTAACGGATAAAAACTTTCTTATTTACATACCGGCCTTCATCGAACATGGTCACGAGCATGAAACCTTTATGATTTCCCATATCTATTTTCTTTATGGTTTCTCCATCCATTCCCGATTGAACGACAATTTTGCCCAACAGATCGTAAACCGTAATCGTTCCATGGATGTTTGAATTACTGTTAATGTAAACATCATTTTCGAAGGCATAAATTCTCAGGTCTGGATTTTCCGTATCGAATGTTTCAATTCCCATTTCGCCGTTCAGGTGGAGCAGGAAGCGCATCGGGTCATCCGATGGATCAGCCGTGAACGAATAGGTAAAGCTGTCATTCTCTATTTTAAGGAATATTCCTTCCTTTTTATCTTCCATATAAAGATTTCCGGATGAGCCAAACTCGGCTAATTTACTTATGGAAAGAGTGTAAGAATTCAAAGCTCCAACCTCAAGTCCGATAGGAATTACGTTATATTCTTCTGTTTCGGGGAAGGAGTTGATGGAAAGGTCTTTGCTGTCTTTGCTAACAGAATAAAGTTGGGGAGCTGATTCGTAGCCTCTTAGCTTAAGCGCATCGAATTGTACATCGAAATTAACTGTTGCATCGGCAAGTTTATTCAGGATGATTTCGTCCGAATAATTATTTCCCGAAATAATTAATTTGAGTATGTTTTGTAAAGTTGGTTCCGACTTATATATTTCTTTAGTATTATGAACTCTTGCCCCATTATTAACATTTAATGTTGCGGTTCCGGCGGCCGAGTCACAGTGAATGAAGAAACCCTGGTGTGGAGGAATGATACTATCAACATCATTAGTACCGGTACCAGCATCTTTCGTATAAACACCATAATTTCCAAAAGCGTGATTCCAAATATAAATCGCAGCATCTATATTGGTTCTTGCCCATCCGCTTCCATCATCCACGTTCCAATTGATAGCTGAAGGATAAGGATTACCCGCAAAGTTAAATCCGTCGTTTTGCCATGGACCACCGTCGGTGTTTGTAACATTCAACGATTTGGACCCTGTATTGAGATTTCCGGTAAAGGTAGCAGTGGCTGTATTGTATGTCCAAAGAGCATAACCCATCATATCAGTGGCCAAAATGTAATCTGGGTTGGTTATATAAGTCCACACACTGGTTGGTTCATCCCAATACTTCAGATACATACCCATAAACACACCGGCGGTAGGATTATCCACCGGGGCAGAAACATAATGCCATCTGTCGTCAGTAAGATAGCGTTCCACTGTTGCCGAAACACCGTTATATTCAATCAAGGAGCCGGTACCGGTGGCATCGGATTCAATAACAAGGCCTGAAATACCGGCATTGTTAGTAAATGTACCGGAAACAGTCAATGATTTTGTGGGATTAATAGAAAGGCTAATCCCGGAATAAATAATTAATGTCGCTGCGGTTTCATTAGTTGAAATATAAACATTATGTAAAATTGCGACATTACTTGCTGAACTTGGAACAGATCCGCCTTCCCAGGTACTTGAAGATGACCAGTCTCCATCCATCGCACTTACTTTACCAACAATTAATGTAGCATATGCATTTAATGTACCTGAATTCTCCGACCAAGAATCAGTTCCAAAAGAATAGGAGGTACCTCCGTTAGAAGCTTTCTTCATCCTGTAAGCATAATAGTATTTACCGGGTATAGAAATAGAAATTGAAGTTTTACACCTTTTGTTGCTCCCTTCACCATCCTGAAACCAAGGTAAATCAACCCAAATCCAACCACTTCCATCAACAGTCAGGCCGTAGCCAAACATTGAGCCCTCGGTGGCATCCCAATCGCCTTCACCCCACTCTACGGAAACTGTAAATGAAGTATTAATATCAACAGTAATGTTCTGATTTGCTTGTTCTGTTACATATCTATGTCCCCATGGATATGCAAAAATAGAATTGGAGAAAAAAAAGAACAAAGCAATTAGGGAAATCAACTTAGTTGTAGTACAAATAATTTTCATAACACCTCCTAATATTTATTAATAGATGTAAATATAAACCTAAAATTCAAAGTAAAATAATGCTCACATTGCATTTTTTCAACAGCAAATATATGTAATAAAATTTATATCAAATTAATTACGAAAGACAATTTTTAATGTTAACCATTGTTGAAAAATTTATAATTGTTAACAAATTAATCCCTGTTAGTATTACAAGTAGATTATTAATTGCACATGAAATGAAAAACCCCAATGCTTTTAAGGCGTTGGGATTATTTCAATACACCGGTAAATCCTATTGTAAGGCATTAAGATTTTTTAATCCAGGGATGGGATTTTTTTATCCCATAAAACATTCCCATCACAATTAGTGTTACAGCACCTCCGTCAATCGGAGCGCCACCGCCTACCGGGATATTTCCGCCACCCGGTCCTCCGCCCCCATTCGGATGAGGTGGTACCTGAGCCGACATTGCCAAAGGCAGTACTATGAATATCCCTGCGATCAATAATATTTTCAGTGCTTTTTTCATATCTGTAGATTTTATTGTTTTTAAAATAATTTTTCCTCCCCCTGCCCCCTCCAAAAGGAGGGGGATAGGGTGAAGGATTCTATTTTACAAATACTTTTCTTGTGACAACCGAATTTTCAGCCATTACTTTAACGACATAACAGGCATTGTTGTTTACAGGTATCGAGGTTGTGTTTCCAGAGATAGCCGAAGTTGCGATTTCCTGACCCATTACGTTGTAAACATGGATGAGCCCGTTTGTGCCAGCTGGTGCATTTACCTTGATTTCATTGCCGGATGACCAAACGTTGATCAATTCAGCAACATTCTCCGGTACAGCCATGGGTGTAAAATGAACGATGAAGCGATTTTCAGGCTCATTTATTCCGGTAGTAAAGGTATAAGAACCGGTTAATAAATTGGTTTTAGTTCCTTCCACCAAATCTTCAAGAACCACATTTTCGAACTCGCTGGTTTCGATAGCGCTGATGGTGTATTCACCCGGACTTCCGGCAATCATTCCAACCGGTATAAGACTGACTTCCGGTAATCCGTTGATGCCGAGTTTGACATCGGTCGGAGTGATCGAATAAATCTGCGGCAGTAATGGATTTGACGAAGTAACGATCTTGTATGCATCAAATAAACGGTCATGTTCGTTTGTAGCTTCCTCATTGAAATATATCCTGGTTTCGTTGGTAAATCCGTTTCCGGCCACCTGAAGAACAAGAAGGTCATTGATTTCAGATTTATTGTAGGTATCAGCATCGGTATGTGTTCTGCAGGCATTGGTCAATTGTAACGTACCGGCACTCAGTGCGCTGACAAAGAAACCCTGCATTGGCGGAGTGTATCTTCCGCTTCCGGCGCCGCCGCCACCTCCAGCAATATATTCAATATCGGCTCCGGTAGCTGCATCAATGTAATGAACCTCTGCATTCATTTCTGGCGGAATCGTAACCAGATCCCAGTCAATGGACGAAGGGTATGGATTTCCGAGCAGGTTCCAGCCGTAAGGGTTGTTTCCGTTCAGGTTAAAGGAATGTGATTGATTGCCTAAATTTAAACTGCCTGTAAAACTAACGGTATTGGCAGCCAAATCTGAATATAATGCATAACCTTCCATTACATTTAACACGGTTAAAGGATCAACGATATCCGTATAACCATAATCATTTCCAACTCCGTAAGGCACCGAAGGCAGCGGATCGAAACTCATCAGGTACATGCCGACGAAAGGTTCGGCAGTGGTGGTAACGACTGGGGATGAAAACAGGTGATAGTCGGGATCGTTGCCGGAGAAGGAGCGTTCTAATATTACATTAGTTCCAGTCATGCCACTAATTGTTTTTTCCAATAAGGATGCATTGTTTTTAATTGTTAAGGTGCATCCGGCTAAATCGATATTGGCATTGGGAACCGTCAATGATTTATCTGCTTCTATTGTGATGTTAAAAACAGTTGATCCCGAATTAAAATTGTACAAAGCTGAATTAGAAGCATGAGCGTACATCAGACTGGCATCGATATCAAAGGTAAGATCAGTAGTAGTGCTTGCTGTAGTGTATTTAGCCATTCTGCTGATTATAAACAATCCGCTTCCGCTAATCATACAACTTGCTCCTTCAATGTCAAAGCCTAATCCGTCTGTACCTCCGGCATCACCGATAGTACCATCGCAGGTAATATCTCCATAGGCATATAAAAATCTTGAGGTTGTTGTTCCTACCCAAACCTTGCCGCCAATTTCAACTGTTAGATCATTGAATTTGCCGTTGTTGTCGGTCACAAAAACTGTATGTCCGGTTCTGATCGTAACATCTGCTGAAGAACTGGCCGGGTAATCAAAAGCATCAAACCATACAGATCCTGCATAGGCTTCCCACGTGCTCCATACGTTCCAGGTGCCACCGGCCTTTGTGCGATAGGCAGTAATCGCGCCTAAAATGGTAATATTTCCAGAAGTTGCGCTTGTTAAAGTACCGGATGCGGCATTTAATGTGTAAGTATCTGCGGCATCAAACTTCAAATCGTTAAAGGTCGCAATACCGCTCACAGCAGGCTTAATTGTAGTTCCTGAAAGGTTTCCTGCACCTGAAGCTTTAGAAACAGTCACATTACCTGTATAATTAGCATCCACTGAATTATCCGGCCGGCGAGCTTCAACAGTAAAGGGAACAAGGTTAGTATTGATTAATCCGTAGGGTGGAACATTCACAAAAGCAAGGTGATCAGCCGCCTGTAAAACCGTAAACAAAGAACTTGTACCGGGTGTAAGTGGATCGCCGGCGGTAACAGTGGCTGTAATGCTTACACCAGATTCAGCAGTATTATAGGTAACACCGGTAACTATGGCTGTATTTGTACCAGCGAGAATTGTACCGGTTAAAGTTCCTCCGAGAGAACCTGAACCAGTTGCAAGACTGAGTAAGAAATCTGTATTGGCGGTGACATTTGCCGGGGCATTAGTAGCATCCTGTGACTGAACAGTTACATTAAAGGTTGTATTTGTTGAAGGAGAAATACCTCCATTAATAGAAGTAATTGCAAGTTGGGTTGCCGAGGAAGAACTAACTGTTCCAGAAATATTTATATCATCCATTCCTATCCATTCATCGGTGCCAACTGCGTTAGTGGTCATAATTCTTAATTGTAACTGGCTTTGATTTTCTGCCCCAACTGGAAGAGTCACATTGACAGGTGTTACCAGAGTTGCCAGGCTCGGCCCTGTGCTTGCATCAGCAACATATCCTGCAGGTATATTTGTGAAATTACCTATGGTTCCTACTCTGTATTGCAAAGCAACTTGTTGTATTGCATTATCTGCGGATCCATCTATGTCTCTGAGATTATATTGAACCTGGATGTTGGTTACTCCTGTTGAATTCAGATAAATGATAAGGTTTGGCGCATCAGCTGTTCCAGAACCCTGAAAAGCTACCACCGGATCAGATATTTCAAATTCGGTCAAGCCACCAGTTGTATATGTGTTAGGAGCCAGTTGATTTGCATTAACGTCAATTGTAATCGTACCCTCACCTAACAGTGTCTGAGGATCGACACCAGTGGAAGCTGTAATATCATCTCCACGATATCCGATTATACTTGCAACACCTGTCCAATTATCAGAAAGGGTGATCATTCCGGTATTCGCCCAATTCTGGGTAAAGGCACCAGATGAAAGATTGTGATAAGTTTGTCCCCATCCCCAATAACTCGCACCAATTGCGAATAATAAAATGAATAATAATTTTTTCATGATTGTAATTTTTTAATTATACCTTAAAGTTTATATTAGTTGCAAAAGAACTACTGTTATCGTAACTTTTCATTAAGTCAAAGTTAAATCTCAATTCAGAGATTTTAAAAAGGGAGGCTAAATTAATAATTTTATAAATTTAATAAAGATAAAAAATTAAAATTGTTTATAAAATTATTATAAGTCATGCCGCCATATTCAATTCTCAATAATCCGCATACCGGTTTTCTTGCGGTATATCAACGGCAGCCCTTTTTACTCCATAAATTATTAATATGGCGAAAAGCCATTTCTATTTGTTTCCATTTATCCCGATTAATAAATGAGTTCCGTCTGATTGTTCTTTTCTGCCAGACTTATAAATTAATGAATATATATTTTTTGAGTCAGGCTGCCCTGGTCACAAGCAACTGCAACTATCGTAAAGCCTGTGTAATGACTGAAATTGATTTTCTTTACAGTTTCACCATTTAAATTTTCCCTTACAAGTTCTTTCCCAAGTAGATCATAAATAATTACAATTCCATTCATTGAACTTCCGCAAGTTACATAAACACTTTTGTGATACGAGTATGCTTTGATACCGGCTATCCCGGCTGGATTTTCAGGAAATGACATATTGTTGTTAAAATGAAGCAGGAAGCGTCCGGGATCGTCACCCAACTCTCCGGCGAAAGTATAAAGGGGGTTCTCCTTTAAATTCAGGATAATTTCTTCTTTCATGTTCTCCATGTAAAAGTCTATATTTTCATCAAATCCATCCATTCCGCTTGCCTCTATTGTAAAATTAGCCGGAACGGCGCACTCAAATCCAATATCCACGGTCCTGTTTTCGCCGATGCCGGGTAAGGTATTAATGGAAAGCAGTTCATCGGCAATCTCAGAATAAATCTGAGGCGCTTCATCCAGTCCAAAGATTTTCTCTACATCATAATTTACATCATAGTCTTCAGTTGCCAGGTCATTAAAATTAACAAATACGGCATCATTATAACCATTACCTGTTACGCGGAAGCGAATGGTATTCAAAGGCAAATCCGAATCTTTATAATAAGGCTCGCTGCTGTGGATACGATTACTTTGAGGAATGGTTAATGATGGGCCGGCTCCGGTTGCCAACACGAAAAAAGCCTGCATGGATGGAATTACTCCATCGAACAATGATCCGTTTGTTCCATTCCAGAAAACATAATTTCCAGCATAAGGATTCCATGTCCAAACCGAATTCGCTATGTTGGTTTTTGTCCAGGTGTGAATATTTGCCTTCAATGCTGATGGATAGGGATTACAGATCAAATTCAATCCATGTCCCGAAGTGTATTCAAGAGGATAAAAGTTACCCGAACCCGTAGTATAATTACCTGCATTTAATTTCCCCTGAAACACTATCGTTTCGTCATTATTGTAGCCCGCATCTCCAACCCAACATTCATAACCCCGGCCCTGGATAAGGGGGGTTTCAACAGGAACAATATCACCACTCCAGGTATTGGTGGATTCAATATGAGTTCTCAACCAGATATCCGAATGACCGGATGGCAGATGAAAAACGCCTGCAAATCCGCTCTCAACCGGCATCCCAATAAAATGCCATTTCATCTTTGTTAAAAACCTTTCCACACTGGCGTCAACATCAGCGGTAGCGTTGATTAATGAACCTGTCCCGGAAGCGTCAGATTTAATAAACAAGCCATTGACACCGGCATTGTTGGTAAAGGTACCATTGACGGTGAGGGCTTTACCCGGATTAATGGTAAGAACAGCGCCCGATTCAATGGTGATGTCATCACACTGCGCCGGGTTGTATACATCATGGTAAATAACAGGGTCATTAGTTACATTCGGAATGGTTACCTGAGTGCCGGTGTAAGGAACTCCATCAGGATTCCAGTTGAATGATTTATTCCAGTCGTTATCGGAAGCGCCCGTCCATGTTAAAGTCCCTTCTACAACTTCATACGACCCAATGGTAGGTGAAACAGAACTGCGCGTAGCGCCTGTAATATCGGTAGTAACTCCGATGATTGGCGTACCTGCATCAATTACAGGCGAACCTGACTGCGGTAACAGGTTGGAGGATGAAGTAAACATCGGATCAGCGCTGATGGAGTTGGCATCTTTTCCTGTACCCGCTTGCCAGGCTGCCAGGTCTGCCCTGTTTGTGGCTCCGATGTATCCTAAGTTTGGCCCTGACTTATAGTAATCATTGTAATTTATATTTGAAAAGACAGTGTTTGCTGCGTTACATAAAACTGCATATCGGTTTGTACCAACTGTTGCAGGAATTGCAAATATATTATTCCTGATATCAAGACTATTTGCTTCTGTAACCACACCATCAATCATTAAGCAGGCAGGAACTCCCGCCGTTTCAGTCTGATTTGTTGCTAGATTTATCGAATTATAATAAATGTTATATCCGCCACCACTATTAATGCTTATTCCGTATCCATTACCTGTTGTTTGGGATGCATATCCGTAACCTGCTATATCGTAAATCAGGTTATTAATAACAAGTAAATTAGATGTAATTAATGTGGAACCAAGTAAGATACCGGTAGCGCTGTAACCACCCGAAGCAGTGTTTTTAATATTGCTGATTCTATTATTTTCAATCATCATGCCTCCGGATGCATCTGTAACATATATTCCGTTTGTAGCATTATTTATTGTTCCGTTCGAAGTCAGACCACTTATTGTATTATTTGATATTATAACGTAAGAATTGGAAAACCCGGTAGAAACATAGATCCCTGTCAAACCATAAGTTGAACCACCTGTATATTCTGAAGTTGAAATAGTATTATCAGATATTATACTTAACATGGTATTTGTTGCGAACCAAATTCCTGTAGGAGATTCTGCATTTGCATTTGACATATTGCCAATATTATTATTCGATACCGTTGCTCCTTTAGCACCCTGTACATATACACCCGCCAATCTGATCGAATTTGTTCCCGAAGTATTCAAATCATTCTCACATATAGATAATCCGTCTCCGTTACCCATAGCGACAGATGCTATTGCATAAATTCCAATATAAGCCTTCTGAACGCTGTTATTTTTAATTATAATATTATTGAAGTAGCCGGCGGTTCCAAATGTAATTCCATCGGAAATCATGACAGCACTGTTCGTATTCGCACCGTTAATAATTATGCAGTTTTTTACAGTGACGTTCGAAACCGGAGATGGTCCCATTGAGCCTATCCAAATAACTGCGGGGTTTGTTCCTGAATTGTTTGTAATTGTTAAATCGCGGGAATCATCGCTCTGAGTTCCTGAGCCATTAATTGTTATTTGATGTGTATTGAAAATCTTAAACAATGCACCCGCCGTAGAACCGGTTATTGCAGATGTTACACCTGTATTCGGTTTAATTGTAACCGTTGCATTAGGACCCGGCATGTTTTCATTAATTACATTTATCGTTATCGGATATGTTTCACCTGCAGTATAAGATGCATCTGTAAGTAAAAATCTTGTATGCCCGATTACACCTCTTGCATTTAAATCAGATACTGCTTCAGTAATTGTAGCATAAATTCCATTCACACCCTTTGGGAAATCATAACCGGGATTTTCGGATTTCATAACGAATAGCTTTCCGGTATAAACTTTTCCATTTTCCATCGGTAACCAGGTAATCTCCTCAATTTCTGTTAATACCTTTCTTCCTTCCACAGTGCCTGATGTGACTGATTCAGGATTAGCTGTCTTTTCAATTAATGATTTAGGTTTATCCTTTATATTGACCTCCTGATTTGCTACCGGAACAGGTTCTTCGACAATCACCTCTTTTATTACTTTTTTCACAACTTTTTCAAAAGTTATATTGCTTCCGGTAATTTTATTAAACATTGTAGTTCCTACCGTGTAATCACCACTTAAAGGTGCAGCAGTTATCATATAAGTGAAGGGATCTGAAGGCGGAGTTCCTGCTGCAGGCGGGTCAAAGGTAAAGCCAGAGGCTCCGGCACCCGGAAATGCTCCGATATTAGGAGTAGCCGCTAAATCTCTGGCAACAATATAGTACGAAACCTCGTCACCAATAGCCACCCCTGATCCGAAATTGTAAGTATAATTACTACCTTCCACTGATGAAGGAGAA
>Ga0172368_10002922_pt1 | contig 21263 bp, 2 predicted proteins | sample Lak11m_FD_114540 | JGI IMG/M metagenome (GOLD analysis project Ga0172368, IMG submission 114540) | Freshwater microbial communities from Kabuno Bay, South-Kivu, Congo - kab_022012_11m | ecosystem: Environmental > Aquatic > Freshwater > Lake | place: Democratic Republic of the Congo: South-Kivu...
AACCTTTTCCCACTCCAGGATCTGTGTCGATATAATATTCTGCCCCCCCAACACGACTGGCGTAATAAGTTACTCCTGAAATATCATTTATCATTGAGGTTATCAAAACCCGGGTTCCATTGGGAACAGTGACCGGATTTTGACCATTCAGATAAACTGTGCCCGTATTTCCCGGTGTGCCTGAATAATTCATATTGATGTTGTGTTTATACAGGGTATCAAGAAGCCCATTGGTAGCTTCCTGTCCGTGACAGCCAGTAGTCTCACAACTTGTAGCAGGATAAGTTGCCATGATCGTACCTGTAATATTTGGCGATTTGTATTTTGATGCATTCGTTGTATGGCAATCAAGGCAGTTGAAAGTCTCTGGCATAATAATTGAACCATCATGCAGATCGGATGCGCTTGCTTTCAAATGGCACTGGTCGCAAGCCGCCGTTGAAGTATGACCGTATTCAGTCTGTGTGGCGTTCCCGTATTCCAGGTTGAATGGATAATTCTTATGACAAATATTGCATTCCTTATTATGATCCGAAGCTTCCGTTATGTCAAAGAATCCGGATGCTGGCAAAGGTGTCCGGTTAACGGTTGGTTTCAATATTGAAGTGTTTGTCCCGTAATGGCTCACGCTTCCGTTTAATGTATATGCAAAATTATTGATGCTGTTATTATGGCAGTCTGTGCAATATGCAGTTGTTGAGATTTTCCTGCCAGGCTCATTTGTAAGTTTTGGAGGTATATGGCTCTGTATTACCTGGGCCGAGTAGTTACCTTGAGAATGGCAATCCGTACATTCCTTTGGTGTCATATATTCAACCGGATGTCCGCTGGCTGGGGCGTTGCCGTTCCCATGGCAGGCGTAGCATCCATTATTAGCGTTTGTCATTGCACCATTCAGGTTCTTATGCATACCGTTTCCAAGATCGGTCACATTGAGAGTTTCTGGGGCCAGGCCTTCGTTAGCATGGCATGAGATACAGTCCGGACCGCCTCCCATACCAGCATCCAGACTGTGAGAATAATTCATTGGATCCGGTGATGAACTTCCATTAAGGTCATGGCAATTTTTACACGATATGTCCGTATATCCGGTGCCAAAGTAGCCGCTGTGGTTAATCCAGTTATCCTTGTTCGTATTATTTTCGTTAATAAGCGGCGGGATTGGATTCCACAGATTACCTTTATAATAAGAATTTGCTTCGTTATTATAATGGCAGTCTGCACACCAGGTGTTTGTCATGAGTTGGCCTTTCCTGCTATTATTTGGATTTGTGAAAAGAACGCTTATTGCCCCAATAGCTGTTGAATTATGGTTTGTATTATTGTGGCAGTAATAGCATGATCCGGATCCTGTTGTCCAGTAAACCGAATTGTTCCAGATACTGCCATTTGAAATGTTATTTGAGTGCTTTAAAGGATCCGGGATGATCGGGGCATTTGCATAACCTGACCTGTGACAGTCAGTACAGTTGACAGCATTTGTTTTTGACGTGCCCCATGAAGTGGTGTCCTGCCTGAGATATTGTACCGGGTGGATGCTGCGTGATGAATTCAGGTGACATTGTGTGCAATCCACTGAACCATTGTGTTTTTCTTTGTCTTTTATTCCGGCTGAGCCAGCCGGGCCATGACATGATTCACAGAATGATGAATTTGGCAGGCTGAATTTTGGATTTGTTAGTGTGGAATCATGAATCCTTCCTGTTGAATGGCACCGGTCGCAATCGGGATTCGTTGATGGATAGCTGGCCGAGTGGTTTGCGATAGTCTTGTTGCCATTATCTATGAACGGGAATACAGTGGAAGCATTATTGTGACATGAATAACAATAATTGTTCGTGCCCCTTATGGACTGGTAATCCGGACGTTTCTTACCATAATGGCTCGCGCTGCCACTTCCACCATTGACTCCACCGTATACGCTTCCTGCTCCGTCAGGATCGAGGTTCTCACCCAGCATCATTTCACTCGTGTTATGGCAACCATAACAGGTTATTATTGCAGCAGTTCCGATACTGGTACCGTTCCAGTAATGTTCGGTAACATTCAATAACGTGTCTGATGGTGTAAAATTCAGGTTCTGGCCCGGTACGGGTACATGGCACTGATCACATTTATATGGTGTCCTGAAATTTGATGGGTGGCCAATAGATGGCGGGCTCCCGTTGCTGTGACATGCCCAGCATTTCTTGTTCTCATCTGAGAACCCGAAGTTCGAGGCATTGCTGTTAAGATTTTTATGGATGGCCTGAGAATCATTCATTGCGGTCAGGTTAATCTGTTTTCCTCCTCCAATGGCGGTACTGTGACAGCTTATGCAATCAGGACCTCCTACTGTTCCTTCATTAAGACTGTGGGAATAATTGTTTGAATCCAGTGAAGAACTGCCATTTAAGACGTGGCAATTCTCGCAGATAATATCGCTGTATCCTGTTCCAAAGTAACTTGTATGGTTTTTCCAATTTTCATTATTAGTATTATTAACAGTTATGAGCGGCGGGATCGGATTCCACTGATCGCCTTTATAAAAAGGATTCGATACATCATTGTAATGGCAGTCTGCACACCATTTGGTTCTGGTGAGTTGTCCTTTCATGGTATTGTTCGGATTCGTAAGAAGAGTGCTTATTCTGCCAATAGCGGTTGAATTATGATTTGTATTATCGTGGCAGTAATAACATGATCCTGATCCTGTTGTCCAGTAAGCTGAATTATTCCAGAGACTTCCATTTGAAAAGTTGTTTGAATGCTTTGGATCCGGGATGACCGGTGCATTTGCGAATCCTGACCCGTGACAGTCAGTACAGTTGACGGCATTTGTTTTTGATGTGCTCCATGAGTTTGTATCCCGCTGGAGATATTGTACCGGGTGGATGTTGCGTGAAGAGTTAAGGTGGCATTGCGTGCAACTCAGCGAACCGTTATGTTTTTCCTTATTTTTTATGGCTGCTGAGCCGGAAAATCCATGACAGGTCTCACAGTAAGACGAATTTGGTAAACCAAATTTCGGATTGGCAAGCGTACTGTCGTGTATCCTTCCGGTTGAGTGACAATCCGCACAATCGGGATTAGTTGAGGGATAATTGACCGAATGGTTGGAGATCGTCTTATTGTTAGTATCCATGAATGGGAATACAGTCGATAAGTTGTTGTGGCATCTGGTACAGTAATCATTGGTATTCTGTATCGACCGGTAATCCGGACGTTTCTTACCATAGTGGCTCGTGCTGCCGCTTCCGCCGTTAATTCCACCGTAAACGCTTCCTGCGCCGTCTGGATCAAGGTTTGCTCCCAGCATCATTTCGCTCGTGTTATGGCAGTCATAACAGGAGGTCACTGTCCCGATAGTGGTGCCATTCCTGAAGTGCTGGGTAACGTTCAATAAGGTGTCCGCGGGGGTAAAGTTAAGATTCTGGGCCGCACCCTGTACATGGCACTGGTCACAAGTGAACGGAGTCTTATAATTTATTGGATGGCCGTTTGATCCGGGTTCACTGCCATCACCATGGCAAGCCCAGCATTTTTTATTTTCTGCAGATAAGCTCGTTGTGGCATTGTTGTTAAGGCCGCTGTGAATTGCACCTGTATTGCCCATGGCACTGAAATTAACAAGCTTTCCTGCACCTGCGGAACCTGCGATATTGTGACAGCTTATGCAATCCGGACCGCCATTCGTCCCTTCATTGAGGCTGTGTGAATAATTTATCGAATCTAAGGATGAACTTCCGTTTATTGTGTGGCAATTCTTACAGACACTATCCTCATATCCTGAATCAAAGTAACCGCTGTGGTTTATCCAATAATCCTTGTTCGTATTATTTACAGTGGCAAGAGGCGGCACCGGGTTCCACAGGTTTCCTTTATAATTTGAATTCGATGCATCATTGTAATGGCAGTCTGCACACCATGTGTTTGTCGTGAGTTGCCCTTTCCTGGTATTATTTGGATTTGTGAAAAGAACACTTATTGCCCCAATAGCTGTTGAATTATGGTTTGTATTATCGTGGCAGTAATAACATGAGCCTGATCCTGATATCCAGAAGGGTGTATTGTTCCAGAGACTGCCATTTGAAAGGTTGTTTGAATGTTTCAATGGATCAGGAATGACCGGGGCATTTGCGAATCCTGACCTGTGGCAGTCAGTACAGTTGACAGCATTTGTTTTTGAGGTGTTCCAAGATGTAGTGTCCTGCTGGAGATATTGTACCGGGTGGATGCTTCGTGATGAATTCAGGTGGCATTGTGTGCAGTTCACTGAACCATTGTGTTTTTCTTTGTCCTTTATTGCTGCCGAACCGTTTTTGCCGTGGCAGGTTTCACAAAGAGTTGAATTGGGCAGGCGCAATATCGGATTGGTGAGCGTGATGTCATGGATCCTGCCTGTGGAGTGACAGTCGGGACAACCAGGATTTGTTGATGGATAGTTGACTGAGTGGTTGGCGATCGTTTTGTTGTTACTGTCTATGAAAGGAAATACTGTGGAAACGTTATTGTGACACCGGTAGCAGTAATCATTTGAGTCCTGTATCGATTGATAATCGGTTCGTTTCTTACCATAATGGCTTGAGCTGTTGCTTCCTCCATTAGCCCCACCGTATACACTTCCTGCTCCATCAGGGTCAAGGTTTAAACCAAGCATCATTTCGGCGGTGTTATGGCAGACATAACAGTTATTGGCTTCAGGCGTCCTGATATCCGAACTATTCCAATAGTGCCCTGAGACCTGCAATCCCGCGAACTGTGATGATGAATTGATATGACAGTCAGTACATCTGGAAGGTGTTTTGTATTTTGCCGGATGACCTGAGGGCTGCGAACCATCGCCATGACAGGCCCAGCATTTCTTGCTTTCGTTGAAGGCATTATCAGAAGCAAAAGCCCCATTGTTCAGGTTCTTGTGGATTGACTCCGTTTCGTTCATGGCAGAGAAATTCACTTTCTTCTGTGCGCCATTCACATCATGGCACATCCTGCAGTCCGGCCCTCCTGAGGCTCCGCTCCCGTTGCCAGGGGCGCCGTCATGGAATGTAAATGCGGATGTTATTGTATATCCGCCATGGCAGGCGCTGCAATAGGAACTGGAAATATACTGGCTGTGGTCTGTCCCGCCGCCAGATGCGTTTTTATTGTTTATGTTCGCCGGACTTTCCGGTAAAATGCCCCAGGCGGGCATATTAGTGGTATTGCGGTGGCAAAAAACGCAGTCAGTGGAATTGATCCCCTGCGCCATCAACATATTGCCTGTCTTATCCGCGCCATAATGGGATACGGATGCATTGATGGGACTACCCCCGGATATTCCCATACTGTCCGGTTCAAAACCATTGTTCACGCTATTGTTATGGCAGGATGAACAATATCCCGGATTATAAGAAGAAGTATTAACATCAGTTTCCTGGCTATAGCCTGAAGAGATATGGTCTGTTACGTTCTTTGCCTTGAACATAACCCGTCCAGTGATATGGCAGTCATCGCACTTCCTGGGAGATTTATATACACTTGTATTATGGCCGCTGCCTGGCTGGTCACTTTCATTGGCAAACGTTCCGTTGACAGTGCCGTGGCAGCCCCAGCAGGGTTTATTCGGGGCAAGTTCCACAGATGAAGAGGCTTGTTCGTTCAAATTGCCATGGACTGATATATTTATCGCTTCGAAATTAACTTTCGGATTAGTTCCCGGTGAACTTATATTGTGGCATGCGATACAATTCTTGCCTCCTGATGAACCAGTACCAACGTCATGAGTAAAGTTCAATGAGGTCGAACCTGCTTTGAGATTATTATCATGGCATGTAATACATTTTGCATCATCAAATCCTGAAAAAAGATCGTTCGAGTGATTATAAAACGAAGTCCCATCAAGCGCCATAGCCGGTACAAGTCCATTAAAGTTTAGCACTTCAGGGGGCTGAATAATGAACCTGTCACCTGCATAACCCGGCGCGTTCTTATAATGGCAGTTGGCGCACCAGTAGCCGTTCGTAAGGCCCTGGTCGGGATTGTTGTCTCCCCTGGCTTTATCTATTTCACCCAGGGCTGATGCGCTGTGAAGTTCTGCGCCATGGCAGTAATTGCATGAAGAAAGCTGGCTTGTATTACTCCAGAAGGGTTGCTGTGCCCCGTTCCATAAGGAACCTGAATAGGAATTTGTGCTGTGGTTAAGCGGCGCGGGGATAAGGGGGGCGCCAGAGTATCCCTGCTGGTGGCAGTTAACGCATGTTGCAGGAGTTTGTTTACTTCCAAAGCTCACCATGTCAGGCTGCAAAAACCTTATTCCATGCTTACTTTCAAAATGGCAGGATTCACATGTGACAGAATTGTTATGCATTGACTTTGTAGGTGTCATGTATCCCCAGTAAGCAACAGTATTCGATAAATTGGTATTTGTACCGCTGTGGCAGTCAAGACATGTTATGGATCCTGGTACCGATTTCTGGTACTGGCCCGTTGAGTTCAAGTATCCTGTCCAGTGCAGCCTGTCGTGACATGTATAGCAGTTCACAATATTATTGTGTTCTGCCAGGTCATAACCGTAAGAATCATTTTTCTTCGGGTCATAACCTTTCCCTGAAAAATAAGAATTTATTCCCGTATTATTATGGCAATCTTTGCATCCCGCCGCTGATGAACGATTTGCACTATAATTTGCGACTGTCGAAGTTGTCTGGTTCGTGATGTACCCCGGAGCATGGGCGTCAGGGCCGTGGCAGAGTGTACAGCTCATTGCAGTATTCCGGGAATGGCTGCTGTTAACGTGGCATGTTGTGCATTGAGACGATTCAGTATCGCTGTTCCTTATAAACTGCTGTGCTTTATCAGGTTTGCTGATGTTATGCATCGGCCCATGGCATATAATACAGGGTACTGTGGAATTCGGTGTATGGAAAGTCGCATTGAAAACTGTGTTGTTTATTGAATAAAGAGAAAGCGCAGTCTGGACATTTGAACTGTTAAGTGTGGACTTATCAGATATGTCTGCGCGGTCCGCCGGGGTATGACATGCTGCGCTGTAACATGAACCTATGACTGCATTAGTTTGATGACTCGTAATTGTATTGTGACAGTTCACGTCGTTGCAGGTTATATTTCTGTGAACATCAGATGCCTTATTGAGATGTTTTACATCCCCGGTAGCTGGATTTGTATCTCCGGATGTTCCATCGTATGATTGATGACACCATGTGCAATTTACAGTTGACCCATAATGGGTACTTCTACTACCCACTATCTTGTCTCTTCCCGATGTATATGGTGAGTTGATCGTAGCACCAGTTGGGAAAGTCCTGGAATTATGATTATAACTGCAAGTACCTGAATTGTATGCGCATCCGATCCAGTTGTAGATAAAATCAGTATTATCATTGATAATGCCATTGGAAGCCTTGATATTCCAATTGCCATAATAGTTTCTTGCATTCATGTCAAAGCTGAAGGTGGCAAGACCATTTGCATCAGTGGTGGCATCTTTTTTTGCCGCTGTATATTCTGACCCGCTGGGATCATATAAATTGAATGTTACAATTTGTCCACTTAGGGGTGATCCATTGTCATCCAGGAATAACGCAGTTGCATTGATCATTGTGTTTTTGCCTGTAAAGGTTGTCCATGCCGGGTAGCTATAATATGGATTTGCAAACCCCCCGGCTGTGTCGGCAGTTCCGGTTATCGGGTCGTCTATGATTACATACCTGCTCGTTGCGACCAGGATTTTCGGTGAGCCGGATGGTACAGGTGGGGCTGTTCCTCCGCCCACGCGGGAAATTAGCGTTTCATTGTGGAATGTTGTGGGCGTGTTTGTACTTTTGAGATGGCACCCCATGCACTGGCTGTTCCGGGTTTCACTATGCGGTCTCCTGGTACTGTTCCTCGGATCGCTGGCGTTTCCCCATTTCGCAGCGTTCCCGGCATCGTAATGGCAATATACGCAGCCCCAGGTTGTGTTTATTGCCCCTATTGTGTCTATGAGATTTTTCTTCGTCCCATAATGCGAAACCGAAGCATTTTCGTGTTCAGCTTCAACTATCCCCACGTACAGGCTGTTGTTATGGCAACCAGAACAATATGATCCTGTTTTAAGGTCGGTGCCTGGCGCATATCCGGATGGGATATGGTCTGTTACGCCTGTCGCATTGAAAAGGCCTGTAGTATGGCAGTCCGGACACTTCCTTGGATTCCAGTCTGCGGTATGGGTATCCTGGGGCTGGTCGCTCTCATTTGCATAGCCATTCACAATAATGCCATGGCATGCCCAGCATTTTTTATTCTCATCAGATAAGCCGCCGCTTGATGCATTGGAGTTCAGGTTCCTGTGAAATACCTCTGAATTGCCCATTGCGGAAAAATTCACATGCCTGCTGGCATTCCCCCCGATATTATGACAGCTTATACAATCCGGGCTGGCTCTAGCCTGGTTAACATCATGGATCAAAACATCAAGGCCTGATGATTGCGAAAGACTTCCCCCATGACAGGAAAAACATTTTGCATCATTGTATGTGCCCGGATCAGATGCATTTATTATGTTTGTTTCACCGTGGTTGAAGTATCCGCCCCTGTCAGATCTCCATGTAGAACCTGTTATTTCCGGAGGTACTACCCCGAATGAATAATTATAAATATCTACCATATTATTATAATTCTGTGAGCTTGTATTCACATGGCATGAACTGCACCAGAAGCTTGTGGAATTTATTGAGCCATTTATTATATTCGTTCCCAGGAATTTCTCGACCCTGCCCAAGCCATATGCTTCGTTGTATGACCTGCCATGACAGAATCTGCATGACATCTCATTTTCCACCCAGTATGGCCTCATTCCCGTCCTGTTCCACCTGATCCCTGTTACCTGGGCATGTTGCTGTGTGGCTGGAATTCTTGGCGGGTTAAGAGGATTCGAAATATTATGGCTGGTTATGTTACCCTGCGCCTGGTGACAGGTTCCGCACCATTCCCTGTCGGGATAAGGGAATAAACTTTCCTGGTGCATCGGGGCATTGTTGAAATTCTCATGGCATTCATCGCACGGGACAATTGCATTCTGTGTGGCGCCCCCAGGCACTCCTGTAAGTGAGTGCTCTACCTGCACCCTGTGGCAATCTTTGTAACAATCCCCTGCGTATGTGCCGCTGCCACTTACCCCGTTCGTACCCACATAACCCGGAGTGCCTTTTTCAACAGTTGAAATAGTACCCATTGCTTCAATATCAAAATCCTTAAGTTTGAAGTTGGAATGGCTTCCCCCATGGCAGTATTTGCAGCCCACCATCTTATTGTGGCCTTCTTCTAACGGTATCTTTGTCTGTTTGTAATCATGATGCTCGGCGCATTGCATCGGATTTGGATATGTTGAACGGAAAGTCTGGTTTATCCTTGTTGCAAAAGGATAGCCTGGAATATCAATATAAGCATTTGATGTCGGGAAACGATTAGTAGCGCTACCAGCCCAATTATGGCAGGATTCATCCCCGCATGATATGGTATTTGCAAGGTCCTGCCTGGGATGAGCGGTACTGTTCCCATAAAGAATAGCATTAATGGCAGCCGTAGTTCCATTTATAGGCCAGTTGCTATCGTTCGCTGTCTTAAATACCCCGTGGCAATCCGGACATGTCGTTCCGGGTATTGACCTGTTATCTATATCCCGCACCATCATGTGGCAGGAACCATAGGTGCATGAGTTAATGGACTCAAGGTTACTGTGGTTTGCAAATGTCCTGCTTATTCCGGCGGCACCCCACATAGTATCTCCGAAGTTATAAGCAAGCCAGGTGATATTTTCCTCAGGAATGCTGTCGTTATTGGCATCTATGAAAACACTGTATGTTTCTCCACTTGTATAATTTGCCCATATGGAAATTGAATCCTCAGTCCAGTTAAAGCAGCAAGTCGCATTAACATAGTTCTTATCCGGGGAACCTTCCCATGTTACGGTATAAGCGCCTGATTCGCCAGGAACTTCTGTCATTATCTTTTCCAGGTTATGTGTTCCCGGAACCTGTTTGCTGTTATTCGATAACCAGGCTTTTACATTAGTAAGGTGCTGGATTGGCTTGCCCGTGTCATCCATTATGAGGGTCTGGACTTTGATACGGGTCATATCTTTAAAATATCCGTAATCATTGGGAGTCGATATATATGCAATATTATCTTTATACGATGTACTGTAGGTACCATTTAAGAAAATCCCTCCATAGTCAAGAAAATTCGGCTGTCTTGACTTTCCGACCCAGTACACCGGATGACTGAGGAAAGAATGAGACATGTTAGCGATCCCCCTGTGGTCCTGGACATTATACATGAACACTTCTGAAATTACTTCGTTCGTGCTATCTTCTATATCGACCCAATACCTGACGTTATCTTCCAGTAAGTATATCGGTATCTGGGCGGAATATTCAAGTCCTGTCTGCCTGAGCATCGGAATTGTATAATTTAAAACGTGATTTACCGAATAATTAAGATTTGCTGAACTAATATCGTTATTATCTACTGCTTCCACTGTAACTGTTACAAGATCATCATCGACAGGGAAATATGGTTTCCTTTTTATGGCGATAATTTCCGGGGGAATATCATCGCTCAGGGTATTGTTCGCCTGGAGATAAAATCCTGTAACAGCAGATGTATTTCTCAAAGCGGTTGATCCTGTGCCAGTGCTTCCTGTCGGCCTGCCGCTCCAATTGCTTACAAGCTCAAAATAATATTTTTCATTATTGATATAATTAGTATTGGTGTTAAACGAATAAATCCCATCCTGTTCATAGGTCATTAAACCCGATTGCATAGTCACTCCCGAAGAATTTTTAAGTGTGTACCGGGTAGTAAGTTGATTATTCCTAAAAGGCATCGCTGCATCAGAATATAATTTCATGTATATTTTTTGGGTGCAGCTTCCGTTAAAATAAGGACCAATGGATGTGTTCAATACTTCTATCTTCCAAACAGCGCCATGAGCGGGATTTGATTCAGCCCCGAAAAAAGAATGCTGCTCCTTCAATGGATTAGAACCTGCTCCCCCGTTAACCTGGAATAATACATTGATGTATTTATTCATGTAGAGTGACATATCTATATGCGTGCCGCTGTACGACCCGTCGAGATTGTCAGTTACCTGGCAGGGGGGAGGGGCGGGGATGTTCTCGTTCACGTTAAAGTAACTGCAACTCATATTTTGTCCCGATAAGAGGATATTATCCTGATTGTAAAGCCAGATCTTTGGCGTAAATTCCGTTGAATAATTTGCAGGTTGATCGATCAGGGGATCAAATATAAGCCTCCAGGCCGGGGAAGAAGAAGGTAATATGGAGATATTTGCATTGGTTACATTTGAACCGTCTATTGTTGCGATAGTTGAATTCGCAAAAAAATTATCATTCCGGGCTGAAATAATATAAGTTCCATTTATTACAGGGATGCTAAAATAGCCAGGGGCATTCGTCCTGGTTGAAATTTCCGGGTTTATTCTGACAATTGCGCCCGAAATTGCTTCGCCGCCACTGGTAACATAGCCAGATAGCCAGTATGTTGGCACTGGTTCCATATTGATGACAAAAGAACTATTCAGGGCGCCTGAGTTACTGTAGGCATCAAAATAAGGCCTGTCTGTAACATTTGTTGAATTCAACCAGACTCTCACTGCCAGTTTATCGCCTGCGGGTATGATCCCGGATTGGCCGTTGAATGATATCGGATATGAAGTCTGGGTCGTTGTTGCAGAACTTGCTGAAGTCGATCTGAATAAACTAACAAAATTTCCCTGCATTCCATCCGGATCATAGAATCCCAGTTCATAAAATCCATATACCCTCTTATTGGAACCTGTTGCTCCCATCCTCATTGAAATACTGGCAGAATAAGCGGTAATATTGACATATGAAGGAAAAGCAGAATTATTTATGAAATTGGCATAAATCCATGGACCATACGAGGCTGTTCCGATCCGCACATTTTGTGTTCCCGGGGATGTCGTATTTCCCAGCAATCCTTTCTCTAAAGGGACCCCGGCTGTGCCGCAGCCAAAATTCGTAGATTCGCCATTATTGCCTATAACTGCCGTCCCGTTATCGCATCTTAGCGTCTGTAACGAGAGATCGGCATTCGCCACACCGGCCAGCAGGAGAATTGAAGGTAATACTATCCAGAATAGTTTAATTCGATTAACTACGTTATATCCATTTTTTAATTCTAACATACCTATCCTATCCGATTTTTTCAAAAATTCCCTGAATGTCACCAAATCTGTTGAAATGAAAGCAGGTTACTATGAACTTAAATAATGATATTAATCGATACTATTTAAATTTATCGAGTTTCTTATATAATTATTATTATTATCATTATGTTTACTTATGTTGATAAAGGACTTTCAATCTCGTTGCATGAACAATTCCTTATTTCATCTATTTGAAGCGGTACCTGAATAACAGAATTTTTCATTTACCATCCTTTGAAATACTCAATTTTAAACGGTATTTCAAAGGAGGATTCCGGATTAACCATTCAGGACCGTACCTGTGATCGTCCCGTTAGGTTTCAAAGCGAGAATTACGTTATGATTGGTCGTATTGCTCGCAGTGACAACTATACCTGTACTGGTATTGTCATAATATGCCGGTTCTTTCCGTATTGTGACATCATAGGTACCATAGGTGATTCTCCAGGAATAATTGCCATTTGTATCTGTGGCATTGCTTTCACCATTGATAAAGATAATTGATCCCGGAACGTTTGAACTGACATTGATGTACCCAAGAGAATCGATGACAAGGGTTGCACTAACCGGAACGCTCCATTGTTTGCCTATATCCACGCCCCTGACAAATATTTTATGTTCACCGTTTGAGAGGTTGCCAGTATCCAATGTTGCTGTCACATTCTCCCAATTTTCCATTAATGCGTCATAAGAACCATCTGCTGCCTCCATGGGTATTCCTTTACCCTGGCCCGGATCATTATCGATATAATATTCTGCGCCTCCAACGCGGGATGCGCCACCAAATATTCCGGTATCATTGACCTTTGAAGTAACAATGACAGATGATCCTTTTGTGACCCTGAGGAAAACCTGGTCGTTCAGATAGACAGTGTCGGTATAACCTCCTGTGCCTTCAACGGTTACATTGACATTATGCCTTGCCAGGGTATCCATACTACCAGTAAATTCATCGATCGGGTGGCAATTCCAATTAATATTACAGGTTGAATAAAATCCCATTCTCGTGCCCGTAATGTTCGACGCTTTGTATTTTGTCGCATATCTTGTGTGGCACTCAAGGCATGAAACCGTTAATGGCATTGAAACAGAACTATTATGAAGGGTATCAGCTTCACTTTCAGGGATGTGGCATAAGTTACATTTGCCTGTATCCGTATGCGGCATATAGACCTGTTTATCCTGCGCCCCGTATTTTGTTTTATTCGAAGCATTATTATGGCAATTGTCGCATGCTATGTTGTAAGTTCCTGCTGTGGGTCTTACAAGGCTGGTCACGGTGCCATAATGAAGGGCTTTTCCCAATGATGAATTGATCGTGGTCGCAGGATCCGGGGTATTTAAGCTATTTACGTGGCAATCTTCACAATTCATTGTAGTTACCGAAATGTTTGATCCGGGAATATGCTCTGCCACTTTTGTGGAATTTACGGTCTGGTTCTTGTGGCAGTCCTCACATAAATAAACATTTATCCCGGGCAGTGGTTTATAATCTGCAAACATTCCAGTTATATTGAAATGACATACCAGGCAATCATCATTGGTAATGCCGCCATCGGTATTATTTGCATTCCTGTGCATGCCAAATGAAGCCGAATCTACCTTTGCTATTGCAGAACCATTGATTTCATGACAGGACAAACAGTTTTTCAATGTAATAGTGTCGATCATGCCGTTCCTGTGTCCTGTATGTGTTCCTGTTCCTGCACCGGCCCCATGGCAGTCTTCGCAGAGAGCATCATGGGGATGAATATTGCCATTCCTTGTTGTGAAATTTGTCGGGGGGATGCTGTGGCAATCACCGCATACTATTGTTGTTGAGTTCCAGGCAGGATTTGGATTGGGTTTCACATCATTGGGATTCGGGGAGTGGCAATATACCGTGCAGGTGCCTGAGACGTAATTGCCGCCTGAGGCCAGATTCGTTAAATTGATCTCAATCAACCCGTTCCTGTGGCCGGCCTGAGTGCCTGCATCCGAGTTATTTCCGTGGCACGTGGAGCAACTGACATTGCGTGAAAAATGTTTTGTATGGTTGCCTGTAGGAGGCTGGCCGCTTATTTGCGTGGAATGGCATTGGTTACAACGGCCTGCCGTGCTGGTGTTCCATGTTGAATTGCCAACCCTGGCCCCTTGACTGAGATTCATATTATGGCATGAAACGTCCGCGCAAGTATCGTCGCTGCCAGTTGCAGGATTCTTTACATAGATCCCAATTGAAACCGAATCATTTGTGACAACATCGGCGTTATCAAAGGTGTTGGGATGACCAGTTTCATTTCTTCCCCCTGTTGAATGACAGTAGTCGCAGCTTGTCTCCGGGGCGCTGTAACCTTTCTCTTTATGCAGCTCATGGGAGCCGTCCGTATTATAACGACTTGTACCGTTTGGCGGCTGGTAATGACACCTTTCACAGAAATCTCCTGTGGCCGGGGTTATCAAACCGCTGTAGACCGAAATAGATCCATGGCACTTTTCACATACCACTTCTGAAGTTATATTATGTGACGGCCAGGTTACGGCAAAACCGTGGGATACCCTGTAAGTAGTCCAGTTGTCACTTATCGGATCTTTATATAAGCCATAATTATTGTCAGGACTGACCGCATATCCGGTTATATTTCTCTGGACGGTCCTGTCATGGCAACCCACACAATCTATTTTTCCTTTACATAGAAGGACGGTGTGTTCTGACGCTTTATGGCAGACTTCACAACCTGTTATGCCTGATGTTGTGTTCCTTACCTCGAATTTATGTAATTCATTGTTAAAGCTCGAGTTCATGTGGCAATTCGTACAGGTGAAATTTACCGAAGCCTTGTGTGTTCCTTCGAACTTGGGGTCGTGGGATGAGGAATGGCATTTCTCACACAATTCTGTTGAACTATTTACCTTGTCATAGATCGCATAACCTGCAAGTGAACTTAAGGTCCCGTTATAGAAGGCGACCGGGAATCCGCCTGGGCCTGTGTTGTTGGGGAATTTCCTGTCATGCAGGTTATGACAGACCCGGCACTGGATACCCTGCCAGTCGGGCTGGGAGATCAGGGAACTCTGGTTGGAACTTGCATTATAGTTAGCCGGGGATTTGCACCTGGCACATGATTGTTGATCATCGCCCGACATGTGCAGGGACCGGGCATGTGCGCTTGAGAGCCAGCTTGTGGCGGCTTCATCGATCTTGCCTTCGACTCCGCTTGTGGCGTTGTACTTGTGGCAGGTGAGTGTGCAGGTATAGTACGGGAACATGCCGAGGCCTGTGCCGTTATTTGTCCTGACCGGGAGGCCTGACTGGTTGTATTCGTAGTAATTATGTTCTACTGTCAGGTTGTGGTCATGGCTGAACAGGGAGGCGTTTTCATTGAATGCCCGGGTTGTGTTGGCAAAGTGGCATGAGGTGCAGTCTGAACTGCCTGTATGTCGTTCATAGAAACCGTTTACGCCATCGGTATGGCAGTTGCGGCATGTGTTGCTTTCGTTGACGATGTAGCCTCTGGTTCCTGTGGTATGGCCCTGGACGGGCTGGTAGCCGGTATGGCACATTGTACAGTTGGGAGCGCCCGGATTTAAAGATTGGTTATGAATGGATGAGTTAATTGCGCTTTCATATGTTGCATGACAGGCAGAGCAACTTAAGTCCTGGACAACAATGCCGCTGTAAACTGATATTGCTCCGTGGCATTTCTCGCATTTCACATTCTTGCTGATATTATGAAGCGGCCAGGTTGCTGCTGAGCCGTGTGAGATCTTACAGGTCGTCCAGTTGCTGGTTATTGTATCTTTGCAGAGAACATAGTTGTTGTCTTCACTTGCGGCATAGCCTGTGGCGTTTCGCGAGATTGTCTGGTCATGGCATCCGACACAATCTGCTTTATCCTTGTGCCTTGCGGTTTCCGGCCAGGTATGGTCTTGCGGGTCGTGGCAGACTTCGCAGCCGGTTATATTTGATGTTGTGTTCCTGACCTCGAATTTATGTAACTCGTTGTTAAAGCTCGTGTTCATGTGGCAATTCGTACAGGTGAAATTTGCCGAATCCTTGTGTGTTCCTGCGAACCTGCTGTCGTGGGATGAGCCAAAATGACATTTCTCACACAATTCTGTTGAACTATTTACCTTATCATAGATAGCATAACCTGCAAGTGAACTTAAGGTTCCGTTATAGAAGGCGACCGGGAAGCCGCTTGTGCCCGTGTTATTGGGGAATTTCCTGTCGTGCAGGTTATGACATACCCTGCACTGGATACCCTGCCAGTCTGGCTGGCCGATGAGTGAAAACTGGTTGGCGCTTGCATTATAGTTGGCAGGAGCTTTGCATTTGGCACAGGACATTTTGTTGTCGCCTGACATGTGGAGGGATCGGGCATGGGCGCTTGAAAGCCAGCTTATGGCAGCCTCATCGATCTTGCCTTCGACTCCGCTTGTGGCATTGTACTTGTGGCAGGTCAATGTACAGGTATAGTACGGGAACATGCCGATGCCTGTGCCGTTATTGGTCCTGACCGGCATTCCTGACTGGTTGTATTCGTAGTAATTATGCTCTACTGCCAGGTTGTGGTCATGGCTGAATAAGGAACTATTCTTTTCGAAGGGCCGGGTGCTGTTTGCAAAGTGGCATGAGGTGCAATCTGAGCTGCCTGAATGTCGTTCATAGAAACCGTTGACGCCGTCGGTATGGCAGTTGCGGCATGTGTTGCTTTCGTTGACGATGTAACCTTTGTTGCCTGAAGTATGACCACTTACAGGTTCGTAACCGGTATGGCAGGTTGTGCATTCAGGAGCGTTTACATTAATGCTCGTGTTGTGATTTGTTGATAATACCGAATTGCTATAATCTAAATGGCAACCAGCGCATATTTCACTGTCTGGCAATAGCGGGGCTATAGTTCCGTTAAATGCTGAAGCTGTTCCATGGCACTTGTTACAGTTTATTGATCTACTTATGTTATGCAAAGGCCAGGCGGCCGCTGAGCCATGTGAGATCTTGTACGTTGCCCATTTGTTGGATGTAGTATCGTTGTAGATTCCATAGTTATTGTCCGGGCTCACGGCAAAGCCTGTGGAGTTTCTTGATACTGTCCGGTCATGACAGGATACACAATCCACTTTATCATAATGTATTGACGTCTGTGCCCAGGTGTGATCTTCAGGTTCGTGGCAGACTTCGCAACCTGTTACGTTTGAAGTTGTATTCTTGACCTGGAATTTATGCAACTCAGTGTTGAAGCTTGAGTTCATGTGGCAATTTGTACAGTTGAATCCGGCGGTATCTTTGTGCGTTCCCGCGAACTTGCTATCGTGGGATGAGCCGGAATGGCATTTCTCACACAAATCTGTTGAACTATTTACCTTATCATAGATTGCAAAACCCGCGAGTGAACTTAAGGTTCCGTTATAGAAGGCGACCGGGAAACCTCCCGGGCCTGTGTTATTGGGGAATTTCCTGTCGTGCAGGTTATGACATGTCCTGCACTGGATACCCTGCCAGTCTGCCGGGTCAATGAGTGAACTCTGGTTTGCGCTTACATTATAATTTGAAGGCGATTTGCATCTGGAACAGGACATCTTATTGTCGCCGCTTAATTGTAGCGACCGGGCGTGCGAACTCCCAAGCCAGCTTGTGGCTGCTTCATCGACCTTACCTTCTACTCCGGATGTTGCATTATAGTAGTGGCAGGTCAGCGTGCATGTGTAATACGGGAACATACCTGGACCTGTTCCGCCATTTGTCCTGACAGGCATTCCTGACTGGTTATATTCGTAGAAATTATGCTCTACCGTCAGGTTATGGTCGTGTGTAAACAGCGATGCATTTTTATCGAATGCCCGTGTGGTGTTTGCAAAGTGGCATGATGTACAATCCGAGCTACCTGTATGTCTTTCATAAAAACCGCTTTCATTCTGTAAATGGCAATTCCTGCATGTGTTGCTTTCGTTCACTATAAATCCTGAGTGTTGTGATTCATAACCTTCATGGCAACTCGTGCAGGCTGGTGCAGCGGGATTCTTTGTCTGGTTATGTTTTGATCCATTTACTGATACCAGATATGATTCGTGGCATTCGGCGCAATTTAAAAAGGATGGCGCGCTCACCTTTGTCGTGATTTGTGTTATATTTCCAAAAATCGGATTTTCGATCGAAGCAGCGGTTATAGTTGTGGTATCAACAGCATCTTTTTGTGCTGTACTGTTAGCAGTGATCGTAATAGTTGTCTGGTTGCTGCCTCCGGCCGGAACTGAAAGCGTGGTCATGCCGGGAATAGAAGGCAGGAAATTCGTCGTGTCCGAATCTGAAACATTTAACGAATAATTACCGTTGGCGCTACCCGTATTATTGACCGTGATGTTGTAGGTAAAATTAGCTCCTGCTGTAATATTCGCAGATGAGGGAGTTGCATTGATCGTGACATTATAGGTTATTGGCGTTTCGATGACAGTGATGTATGAATTCGAAGAATTTGCGTATATCCTTGCATTTGATCCATGATTATTTTGGGTAAAATCAAATTGCAGCATCAATCTATGATCCCGGGGGACTATATATGCCGGGCTTGAAACTGTATATGGATAAGTGTACTCTTCCCAGGTGGGAGAGTGATTTAACCTAATTGGCAGGCTTGATCCTATCAAATTTTTTGATCCGGTTAAAGGGTCATAATCATAAAGCTTAGCTGTTACGTTATCGTTTGTTGAACTTCCCCGCAGAACTGCTTTTCCAGCAGGATTGGAATTGATCTGTGTCTGAACCGGATAATCCAATGTAAAATACCATCTTGAATGATTATACAAACCCGCTGGATGATCATTTGACCGTGCGTTGTTATTATTCAAATTGTTCTTGTCCAGCAATGCGGTTATTATCGGCGGGATCGCCTGGTTACTCCCTGTGACGTTTGTTGTTCCGTCCGCGCCAATATTCACTCCCCCGGTCGCATTAAGGTAATATGTGACGCTTGTTGCGGTTGCAATATTACTCATTAATAATATAACAAAAACTATTCCTGCAAATACTATCCTGGAATTTTTTATTCCTGTCGCTTCACTTGCATATCTGCCCCTCTTCTGTTCTAAATTACCTATCCTATCCATCATAAATTTCCCTTCACTCAATTTACATGCTTAATTGCTTATGACTGATGAAGATCTTTTTCTGATATCATTTCAGAGTCATGTAAGAATGATAGCCAATATATCAGGAGGGAATTCTATGTTCCTCATATTGAATCATCCACCCGTTTTACCTGTTTTTGACAATTAACCTGTTTTAACCCAAAGCCCGTTTTTATCCTCATAATGATAAGATATTAGGTGGATATATATTTTTCTTATTTCATTTCTTCTTACGAAATTTTGGCCAGATTGAAGGATTACGGAAAATCAATAAATTGAAACTACAAGAAGGTTTTTCGGCAATATGTGAGAGACTTTCTATTATTTTCTGGTTTGAAAACCACAGAGTCGGCTATGAACCTTCAGTTCGTTGATGAGCATGAAAAAAACAACGAACTCAACTAACTCCAAAACGATCTCTCCGTTTCATATTTAAAAATAGTTTTAAAGGATATAACATGTATTGATACATATATATGTCGTTCTTGCAGAAAACAATATCTGTAGATGGATCATATCAAAACTTGATGTTGTTTTCCAGCGGTATTCCGATGCATAGAAAAAATTCTTATACCGAAACAAAATAGTTTTATAGACAGAGCTACAAATATATGTGAAAGGGGGTAATTAACTTTGGAGAAGGATACTTCACATAAATCAAAGCGAATTGCAATAGCATGCCAGGGCGGAGGCAGCCATACTGCTTTTACAGCCGGCGTTTTGAAAAGGATTTTGAAAGAAGAAAAGAAAAAATTCGAGATAGTTGCATTAAGCGGCACATCAGGAGGCGCTATCTGTGCGCTCCTTGCATGGTACGGTCTCCTGACCAATGATAAGAAAAAATCCATCAGGTTACTGGATTCTTTCTGGCAGGAAAATTCTGCGCGCTCATACTGGGAGAAGATCATGAATGAATGGATGTTATGGTCAGCCCGCATGCCTGAATTAATGTCCATGCCAGCCATGAGCCCGTATTCTTATCCGCCATGGGCGCAGGAATATTTAAAAACGCTTCTTGAAAAACATGTTGACTTTGATGAACTTGGAACGCTTATCAGGGAATCCAGCCCTAAATTATATATCGGTGGCGTTAATGTCAGCACAGGCGAATTCAAGGTATTCAAAAGCGATTCCGACCATGAAATAAGCGCAGAGGCCATACTTGCGTCAGCGGCGATACCCACACTTTTCAGGGCTGTGCATATCGATAATAAGATCTACTGGGACGGGCTTTTTTCCCAGAACCCACCATTAAAAGATTTTGTGAAGGGTAATTCTGAGATAAAACCTGATGAGATATGGATAATACAGATCAATCCCAGGAAAAGAGAAGAAGAGCCAAAGTCGATAAAGGAGATAGAGGACAGGCGTAATGAACTTGCTGGAAATCTTTCACTTAACCAGGAAATAGATTTCATAGAATCGGTGAACAAGTGGGTGGACCAGAAATATTTGCCGGCTGATAATTACAAGCATGTTCACATCGAACAAATAGTAATGGAACACGAGCTGGATCTTGCTTCAAAGCTTGACCGGAACGAGGATTTCATAGAAGATATGATGGCTTATGGTGAAGAGAAGGCGGGGAGGCTTTTTGAATAGATGGGCATTCTTCCATTTTCGGGAGGCTGTTAATCATCATGCAAAATTATTACAACCATGGCTCGAAAAACATTCTGATGAAATAAAATTAGATTTTCTGCCCCCATATAGCCCTGACCTCAATCCAACGGGTATGGTAACTTACAAGACGACTTTGTACACACAATCGTTATTTTCAAAGCATTGAGATCCTTCTGGAAGCTGTAAATAGACAATTCAGACTCACCTTTCAAAGATGACTGAAAATCCGCTATCTATCGCCTATATACGTGTTAGCCTAACAAATGATTAGTCCTATGCTTATCGTTTTTTAAAATTCCTGGATAAACTTCCCAAGATTCAG
>Ga0172368_10002923_pt1 | contig 21258 bp, 16 predicted proteins | sample Lak11m_FD_114540 | JGI IMG/M metagenome (GOLD analysis project Ga0172368, IMG submission 114540) | Freshwater microbial communities from Kabuno Bay, South-Kivu, Congo - kab_022012_11m | ecosystem: Environmental > Aquatic > Freshwater > Lake | place: Democratic Republic of the Congo: South-Kivu...
GCGCCGTTCTCGATCGCTCCGAATCCGCGCTATCTCTACCTGAGCCAGCGCCATCAGGAAGCGCTTGCACATCTGCTGTATGGCGTGCGCGGCGACGGCGGTTTCGTGCTGCTCACCGGCGAGGTTGGTGCAGGCAAGACTACGGTGTGCCGCTGCCTGCTCGAACAAATTCCCGAATCCTGCGACGTCGCCTACATCTTCAATCCGAAACTGTCGGTGGCGGAATTGCTGTCGACCATCTGCCTCGAATTCGGCATCGCCTGTCCACCCGGCAATACCAGCATCAAGGTTTTCGTCGATTGCATCAACGCCTACCTGCTCGACGCCCATGCCCAGGGCCGGCATACGGTACTGATCATCGACGAAGCGCAAAATCTTTCCGCCGACGTGCTTGAAATGATGCGACTGCTGACCAACCTCGAGACCGATCAACGCAAGTTGCTGCAGATCATTCTGCTGGGCCAGCCGGAACTGGCGGAGATGCTCGACCGTCCCGAGTTGCGTCAGCTGGCGCAGCGCATCGTTGCCCGCTACCACCTCGGACCACTCTCCAAAGAGGAAGTCGCCGCTTATGTGCAACACCGCCTCGGCGTCTCCGGCGTGCAGCGGCAACTCTTCCCGGCCACACTGATGGGCCATCTGTACCGCCTCAGCGGCGGCGTGCCGCGACTCATCAATGTGCTCTGCGACCGGGCCCTGCTCGGTGCCTATACGCAGGGCAAGGACAAGGTCGATCGCAAGACGCTGCTGCAAGCGGCGCGCGAAGTGCTGCAACGCCCCGGTAAGAAATTCAGCTTGCTGCAACCCTTGCTTTTTGGTCTGTTGCTGGTAGCTTGCGCGGCACTCGGCTGGATGCTGTTCCAGGCGACAAATTCTCGCGACAGCGCGCCAACCCAGGCAATCCGCACCGAACGTCCGCTCGCGACACCGCTCAAGGCTGGCGAAAAAACGCCGGAAACCCAGCCCACGTCAGCCCTGACCGCACCGGCTTCGAACACGCTCGGCTGGCCCGCCGGCGAGCCGCGCGAACGCAGCAAACCGGCGGCCTTCGCCGCCCTGTTCCGCGCCTGGGGTGCGGAATACGATGGTGCGGATGCCTGCCGTCAGGCTCGGAATCTCGGCATGAGTTGCCGCACCGCACGCGGCGGATTGGATATCCTGCGCCAAATGAACCGCCCGGTGGTTTTGCAGATGAACGACGAGCAGGGACAGGAGTTCCATGCGACGATGACGGCGCTGGACGAAAAAACCGCCACCTTCGTCGTCGGCAACGAAACCAGGATCGTGGCGCTTGGCGATCTGGCCGCGCGCTGGTCAGGCTATTACACGGTGTTGCTGAAGTTGCCACCGGATACGCACGAACAGATTCGTCTGGGCAAGAGCGGTCCGGCTGTGCTGTGGTTGAGCCGCCAACTCGCACAGGTGCAGGGAAGGGAAATTCCAGCGGGTACCCAGGAGGCCGTGTTCGATGAAGCGCTTGCCCGCAATGTCAGGCAGTTTCAACTCGAGCAGGGATTGATCCCGGATGGCGCTGCCGGCCCGCAGACCCTGATGCGCCTGAGCACCGTCGCCGATCAAAGCGGTCCGAAACTGCGGCGCGAACCGAAGAGCCAATAGCCATGTCCTTCATCCTCGACGCGCTCCGGAAATCCGATCAGCAACGCCACCGCAGTGCGACGCCGACACTGATGACCGCGCAGTTGCCGGCCGAAAGCACCAAGCCGCCGGCGCTGCTGTGGTACGGCGTTCTGGCGGCGATCCTGCTTGGCGCAGGAATCCTGATCGGCGGCCTGCATCAATGGCAGAGCGAACCAATGACAGCTACAGGACAAGGCAGCGCAAACAAATCGCCCGAACAACCCGGCGTGCCAAGATTTGCGCCTCCGCCAAGTCCTGCGGCATCGTTGTCCGGTCCAGTCAAGAAACCGGAAATATCGGGACAACCACGCGAAACCGCAACCGCCCCGGTTTCCACTTCAGTTCCCGCTCCAGTTCCCGCCGCCCCAATCCCCGCAACACCCGCAGCCACCGCTCCTGTCGTCGTGCAACCGGCCGCAGCATCCACAGTTGCTGCCGCACCGGCGGTCGCGCCGGCCCAACCGGAAACAACAGTCAAATCGGCAGCTCCCGGCACGGTGACAGCGACCTCGGTTGCCACCGTTCCCGCGAAGCGTGAAGAACGCGTCCCGGCCACCGATCCTGCAAAGGATTCCGGTGTGATCAACATGGCGGAATTGCCGCCATCGATCCAGCAGGAACTGCCGAAACTCGCCATCCTGGCGCATTCCTATTCGAGCAAGCCCAAGGCGCGCTTCGTTTTCATCAACGACCGGATGGTGCATGAAGAAGAATCGCCGGCGCCCGGCCTCAAGCTCGAGCAGATCACGCCGGATGGAATGGTCTTCAGTTACAAGGGCTATCGCTTCCGCCGCAACGCCAATCAGTGATTCAATTCTCTGCGCGCTTCTCGAGAGTTTCCTGACCCAGAGTTTCCCGGATCAGAAATTCCGGCCGGCGTTTGATCTCGTCGAAAATCTGGGCCAGATAGGCACCCAGCACACCCAGACTCAGCAAGGTCGCCGAGCCGAACAACAGCACGACCACGGTCAGCGAAGTCCAGCCAGACACGGCAACGCCCGTGATCCACGAATAGAGCGCCTGCAGCAGCAGCAATAACGCAGCCAGCATGCCCAGCAAGCCGAGACGAAAGATCATGCCGAGCGGCTTGGCGCTGAAGGACGTAATCGCCGTAATGGCCAGCCGGGTCAACTGCGCGGTGCTCCACTGGCTATTGCCGGCGATGCGCGGCGCGACTTCAAAGCCGATTTGCCTGGTGACGAAGCCGGTCCATACCGTCATGCCGCGGAAGAAACGCACCTTCTCGGGAAATGCCAGGAGTGCGTCAACCACGCGGCGGTCGAGCAAACGGAAATCCGATGCGCCGGAAAGCTCCAGCCCGGTCAGCATGTGCATGAGGCCATTGAAGCAATAGGCGTTGAGCCGTGCCGGCAGGCTATCGGTGTTTCTGTCGATCTTTTGCGCGGCAACGATTTGCGCCTCGCCGCTGCGCCAAAGCGCCAGCATCTGCGGCAACAGGGATGGCGGATGCTGGCCGTCGGCATCCATCACGATCACGGCCTTGCCTCGTGCCTGGCGCAGACCGGCGAGGATGGCCGCCTCCTTGCCGAAATTGCGCGTGAATCTCACGCCATGCAAATTGGGTATTTGTACCTGTGCCGAGCGCAGCTGCATCCAGGTCGCATCACGGCTGCCGTCGTCGATCACCAGGATTTCGTAAGCTGTGCAGCAACTGCGCAGGACGCCGGCCAGTTGTTCGAGGAAGGCGCAGATGCCCTCCTGCTCGTTGAAGGCGGGAACAACGATGCTCAGTTCCGGTGCAGGCTGGGGCGCAAGGTCTGGATTCATGTCATTTCAGTTGTTCAAGTCTGTGCGCCCAGGTGTTGTTGGGATATTCCTGGCGCAAGCGCAGCGCGTAGGGTTCGGCCACCGCTGCCTGATTGTCCAGGCGCTCCAGCAGCACCAGCGTATAGAGGCTCTCCGGCAGCCAGTAGCCGTGGTAATGATCGCACAGCTCGCGATAGTATGTCTTGGCTTCGCTGCGCTTGCCGCTCAGCTCGCTGGCCTTGGCCAGCCAGAACAGCGCCTCTTCCTTTTTCGCCGGCGGGCGGCGCAGACGATACGCCAGCATGAATTTTTCACTGGCCTCTTGATACTGATTGGCGCGCATCGACACCCAAGCCTGGTTATACACGCGCTCGGGCGAGCGCTGGGCAAAATAGAGGCCGGCCAACACCAGCAACAACCACGCAGCGAACAAAGGCAAGCCGCGTATCCACTGCCATGAAGCCGAAGCATCAAGCGAACTCGGAATCACGGCGGCTACCGGGAAGCGACGCTGCCGCCACCAGCACCACAGCACGGTCAGCCCCGCCAGCAGACTGGCCAGCATCCCCAGCCAACCGATGCGGGTATGCCCATAGGCCAGGCGAATCTCGCGTTCCTGCGGCACCACCAGCATGAAGCCCGGCCCCGCGATGTGCAGGCTGCCCCGGGAAAGCAGATGCCAGCGCGGGTGATAGGCAAACTTGATCAGATGCGGCTGACCAATGGCCTCGGTTTCGAATACCAGCTCGTTGCGCGTCAAACTGACTTCGCGCACCGGCGTCCCGGAACCTCCGGCAAGCGCCAGCGGTTCATCGGAATACACCGGTAGATCGGCTTCGAAGCGGCTGCGCGTGCGAAACCAGGCGAAGGCATCCTGCATCCAGTCCTGCGTCGGACGAACCCGCAGCGGCCTCGTTACCACCTCGGCCAGGTGACTGTCGAAATTCTTCAGACGCAGCAAGGCAAAAGGCGGAGCTTCGGCAACCATCTCGAAGAATCCGCTCGCCATGAGCGCCTTGCGCGCAGTCTCGCTGCGCAACAGCACGCTGTCAGCGTGGAGAAAATTCATGTGGCGCGCAGCGAATGTCGCATCCAGGCTGCCGCTCGGGAAACGTACCAGCGGCGAAGAAGGCCGCGCGGAAACTTCGGACTGCAACTGATAGATCGCCGGTCCGAGCAAGGCCGACTCCATGTAGAGTCCCTCCAGCACGGGCCGGTGGTTGAGGAACAACGGCAGCGCTTCGAGCGTGCGCGTCGAGCCGATGTCGTTGTTGGCCGGATCGTGCTCGAACAACAGACGCGGACTCCACATCTCGCCCTGCATGGCCGGGAATAGCCCGGTCAGGTTATGCCATTGAGGTTTCGCTTCGAGTCCCGAGTGATTCCACAGCGACCAATCCGGCGCTGCCTGGATCTTCGGACCGAGCCAGCCGAGCATGCCAAGAACCGCAGCAACAGCCAGCAGGCCACGGGCAATTGGGGTCAGGCGCTGATCGGTGCGACCGAGCAGTGTCGCCGCGACGAAGAGCGTCTGACCGAAGAGCCAGCCACAGACGATGGCGCCGAGCAGCCAAACCAACGGAAAGAAGCGGATGTCGGCGAGGCCCAGTTGGTCGCCGGCGATGAAGCATACGGCAGCCAGTCCAGCCGCCGCGATAAAGTAGCGCAAAGCCTGCAGTTGACCGCGCTGCCAGCTTTGCCTAACCTTCGGAAACCCGAGGGCACCAAGACCGATGATCCCACCGCCAAGTGCCGGCCACAGCGCTGCCGGCAACAGATCGCGCCAGCCGGAAATGGTGAAGGCCGCATCGTTGGGAATGGTCAGGGCATGCATCTCGAGCATCGGCCACAGCCAGCCGCCGAGCAAACAGAACGCCAGCAGGTGGCCGCGCAACAACAGGCCAAGCTTGCGCAAAAAGTCCTGGCGTGACACGTAACTGTCGAGCAGCAGGAACGCCGTGGAGAAACCGACCACCAGCAAGGGGAAGCCGTGCGAAAACCCGCTCGCCGCTTCCAGCAACGCCGCTGGCAGCCAGCCCTGGCCGCGATGCAGCGCGCGGCTCCAGGCCAGCATCGCCAGCACGGCAAACAACAGGCCATAGCTGTAGGCGAACTCTCCCGCCAGTGTCGACAACAGGTTGCCGCCCCAGATCGAATTCTGTTCGTGCAAGAGAAAGGACAACACACCGAGCGCCGCACACAGTGCAGCCAGCCAGGACATTTGCAGCCAGCGGCGGCTCGCCGCATACACTGCACCGGGCAGCAGCATTGCCGCAAGAAAGGCGCCCCACTTGAAAGCCGCCGCCAGTCCCAGCGGAACCGACAGCAGGGTCATCGCGATGAAGGGTAGCGGAAAATAATACGAAAGGAACGGCAGGCCGCCGAAAACCTCCTGGATCCACGGCGTGATCTGGCCGGAAAACAACAAGCCGTCGGCATAGAGCCAGGCATACGACAGGTGCGACGCGGTATCGCCGCCGGTCGGCAGATTGGCTGAATTCAGGAAACCGATGCCAAGCGTGCCGGCCACCAGCATGGCCGCCGCCAAAGCCAGCAGTACATCGCCGAGCCAGGCCTGACGGACGATGAAGCCTGGCGATTTCATCACGCCGCCCCGCCGCTTCTCGCCCGCAGCAGGCGCGCGAACGGCAGCAACATGGCCAGGATCAGCGCCACCAAGCTCCCGCTATACCACCACATCTGCGCATCGAGCCAGCCGCTGCGCTGCTGGCGCCCCTGGCCGCCTTCGCGCGACACCGTCTGTAGTTTGAAACCCTGAGCTGTTTCATGCAACAGCATGACCAGAGGTTCGGCCGCACTCGTTGGCAAACGCAACGGACTCATGCCGGCTTGCCATTCGATGCGCCGTGCTGGCGGCTGCTCGTGCTCGAAGATCACCTGGCGATGGATCGGGCCGATGCCCTCCTCCTGCGGCCAGATGACCCACGTGGCACGGATCGCGTTGCCGTTCGGCGGTGAAACAGTCAATAGGCCATCCGCATAACGTGTCGGCACGGTCTCATTGGCAATCGGCGGCGCCTGCATGAAGGATATCTGCCCGAAGCTCACCCCGGCCTGATCGAAGAACCGCACCATCAGCGGCCGCAGTCGTTCGAGTGGTGGCAGGCTTTCCGGCGGACGGCCATCGAGTGATTGCGGCCAGCGCAAATTCATCTGACCGCCGGGCGGTAGTTCGGCCCGGGGCGGCGCGGACGGTATTTGTGCCAGAGACTCCCAACGGCCATCCGCGCGCAGACTGAAAACTGCCGGATAGAACGCCGAACTGTCGCCTTTCGATGTCAGAGTCAGCATCGTGCCGGTGAGCGAAAGCTGAAAGGAAATGCTTCCCGCGACGGCAGTCCAGGAAAAGAGCGCAGCGATCGATGCCAGCAGCAGTTTCAGCATCACGATGAACTCACCACATGAAAAGTCCAGCAGCGGTTGGCTGCAAAGCTCCAGATGAACACCAGCCCGGTGGTCACAACCTGACTCAGCAAATAATGCAGGGAAAGCACTTCCACGCCCAGCCACATGAACAGTGTGTTCAGCAGCAATCCGATCAATGCCACCACGGCAAACTTGAACACCGCTTCGCTATGCCTCTTGTCGCTGCGAAACGTGTAGCGATAGTTCAGGACATAATTGATCCAAGCGCCGAGCAGTGCCCCTGCAACAGATGCCGGCACGGCAGCGACGCCGAAGACCTGCACCAGCAGGATCAGCACGCAGAAATGTCCGACGGCCGAAACCGATCCGACACCGAAGAATTTTATGAATTGACTCAGGAGATCGCGCATCTGCGGGTCGGGGCATCTCGAACGATTAGTTGGCAAGCGAGTATTGCAACACAACCTGAATCAAAAAGGGAGAGCCATTGCTGGCTCTCCCCTCTCGTCTCCTCCTCCGTATTACTTATTTCAAGCCGTGCTTCACATTCACCGGGATCGCGGCCGTGGCGGCGTGGCAATTGTTGCAGGTTTCAATCACCCTGCCCGCAGCCAGGTCCGCCTGGGTTGCGGTACCGAATGCTGCCCCGCCGACGCCGATCATGTGATCCTTGGCGCTCGCCGACGTGTGGCAGCTGGAACAGGCGCTGGCCTTCGGCGAAATCACCTTGTTGTCCCAAGGATCGTTGTCGGTAATCTGGGCACTGGTGCTGTCCTTGCTGAGATCGACCGCATAGGTCACGCTGGTGCCGGAAACGCCGAGATCCTTCTGGTAAGAGTCATTCACATGACACATGTTGCAGTTCTTGAGTTGGCCATACACGGCAGTATTGAGTTCCTGCGCCGGGAAGTTGATGCCCTGCCCGAGCAGCGTCGCGGAAATCTTGTTGTTCTGCGCCAGTTCTTCATGCGCCATGTGGATGAAGCGCTTGAAATGCGCTGTCTCGGCATAGGTGGCGACGCCAGCCTTGACGGTCGTGCTGAGCGGATTATTGCCGTTGTGGCAGATCACGCAAACCTCGGGCGTATTGCGCAAACCGCCGTGGCCGTGATTCTTGATGAAGCGGTCATGACAGACTTCGCATTTGGCCGTGGCCACCACATCGCGACGTGCCACGACCGGCTTGTCGTCAAGAGAGAAGTAGCTGACGACGTTGTTGACGGGAATCGCGTAGCTGGTGTTGGCATCCTTCTGCAAGCTGACGCGTCCCGCATAAGCCACTACCCCCGAACCGCTCGCTGAGGCCGGGATCGGCGTCGAGGTAATCGTGAACCGGTTGCTGGTACCGACGCGCTTGATGGTCGGATCGAACAACGGGCTTAGTGCGACCGGCTGGCCGCGCGTGATCAGCGTGCCGCCGTAACCGTTCGTCACCTTGACCGTCGGGTCGAGGGCGGCCTGATTGCTGGCCTGGGGCAGGCCTGCCGCGCTGCATGCCGTGGTATTGGCGCTGGTCGGCGTGCCGGCAACGATGCAGGCGGACTGCCATGGCCGGCCGATGGCGCCGGCGTTGGTGTAGTCATCCGTACCCCAGCCGACATAGATGGCGCCACTGAAGACGAAAGTCTTGGTCTTCAGCGTGCCAGTGGTATTCGATAGGACATAGCTGTAGCGGCTGAAATCCAGAATGTCGTAGTCCGTGCCATTCTTGGGATTGCTCACCGAGTATTCGATTGTCACCGTGCGGTCGGCGTTAAGCGTCGTCTTCCAGATGTTGTACTGGTAGTTCTCACCCAGAACCCACTCCGGCACCTTGTGCTTCTTGGCCGCATTGACCGTGGAATCGAGCGGCGCATGGCATTTCACGCAGAGGCTGTCCGGATTGGCATCCGGATCGGCCAGACTGACCCCCGCACCGACGTGCGCAACCTGCCACTTCGAGCCTGCCACCTTGTAATTGTCGTGGCAGGCGAAGCAGGCATTCTTGCTCGGCTTGGTTTTCCAGTTATCGCCTTGCGCCGTTTTGACCGCCGCATTGGCTGAACCGTCGTGGCACTTGGTGCAATTGCGGATTTCGCCGGGATAGGTGACGCCATACACCGTCTTGGTCGCTGGATCGGTCTTGCGCGCCACCGAGTTGTACACCGTGTAATCCTGAGTCAACAACTTGCCGCGATGGAACTTGTGCACCATCAATTTGAAATCGATCGGCTGGCCGTCGTTATAAAAATCGCGACTACCCGGGTTGTGGCACATCACGCAGACTTGCGGTTCGTTGCGACCGCCGCCATGCGCAGCAAAATTCTGGTGGCAGGCATTGCAGGCCGCGCGGTCCGCCACCTTCTTGGCTTCGGTCAACTTGCCCGAGGCATCCTTGACGGGCACCGCCTTGCCATCGGCACCGATGGTGAAATCAATATAAGGATTGACCTTGACGGTCGCCCTGGTCACCGGATCGACATAGCACAGCAGCAATGCGGCGCGGTGGATGGTCTTGCCGTCCTTGACGGCGGCATAACCATTGGTGAGTACGGTGACGCCCGCCGCAGCGTTGTTCGTCGAGGACGCCTTGGGATTGGTGACATCGGTAGCGGCCTTGTAGGTGTAATAGCCCTCGGCCGCATTTTCCGTGAGGATGCCGACGAGTTGCGGATGCGTCGCATCGATCGTTGCCGGATTGCCGATGGTGGCGGTCTGCACGGGATCGAGCGCAGCATAAATGACATCGGTCTTGGCCGCACTGCCAGTCAGCAACACGTTTTGCTTGTTCGAAATCAGGCTGCGCCAGGTGTCGTCGGATTGCAATTGCGCCATGGCGAATTTGACATTGCCACCGCTGCAGGCCGGATCGGCACTCGCACCGCCGGAGTTGAACAGGGTCAGGCCAGGCACATGATTGCCGTTTGCATCGATCACCGCAAAGTTCACCTTGGGCGGGCTACTGACCGAAAGCGGCGCCATGCCGGCATCGATCACCAGGCTGAAAGCCGCACCGGGATTGGCGGCGGTGTTGCTCGTCGCTGCATTCTTTGCTGCGACACTAGCCACCGTACCGGTTGCAGCGCTGGGCGCAGGTGCAGATACGTTGCCTCCGCCACCGTCGCCACCGCACGCCGCCAGAAATGCAGCAATGGCTGCCGCCGCACCCCATTTAACAAATCTTGCGTTCTTCATCCCTCGCTCACTTTCATGAAAACCGGCGCGTGCAGGTTATCGGGGGCACACCTTGGGTTGCTTGATCCACGTCAAGCCCCCTGCATTTCGAATGACTTGCGCGGCTTCGTCCGCATTGGCATTGCTACTTCTTCGGCGTCTGCTTCGGCGCATACAGCGCAGCGTTCTGGGCCGCGTCCTTGTTGGGCTGCTTGGCGATCACCCGCTTTTTCAGGCCATCGTATGTGCCCATGCCGATGATATTGCGTGAAACGAGATGCGCCTTGCTGCCATAGGGCCGCCCGGCAACGATTTTTTTTGCATCGTCATCGGTAATGCCCGGCAATGTCTTGAGTTCTTCCACGCTGGCACCATTGATATCGACCAGTTTGATCTTTGCCGCCTCTTTCTTCCTGGCCTCGATCTTGGGGTTGGGTTTTTGCGAAGCCTGTTTGGGCTTGCGATGACTAACGCTTTCGTCAGCAGAATCTTGGGAGGGATCTGCCGCAAACACCTGACCCGCGACGCCCAGCAGCAAACTGGACAGCAGCACAGCGACGAATGAAGAACGTTTCATGAGGCTTCCTTAGGCATAAAAGCAATTTAACGGGAAATGCTTGTTTCACAAATGCCAACCCAGATACGTTGCCGCATCTGGGTTGTTTAAGTCCGGCGATCCAAGCCATCTTGCCTTGTGGCTCATCGCCGCCGGTGCAAAAAGTGCAGGACAGGGATCAACCTGTCCTGCGCATCGCTACATTACTTGCTATGCACGTCTTTCACGGCAGCCACGGCACCCGGTGCGTGACAGACTGTGCAGGTTTCCACACCCCCACTGATCTGGGAGGCGATATGCGCCGAAGCGGTTGCACTGTCGTGGCATGCGCCGCAAGCACGGCTGGTCGGTGTGGTCTCCCAATTGGCACGGTTCTCAAGCAAGGTGGTGGTGCCGACCTTGGTGGCCGTCTGCTTGTGGCAGGCATTGGCGCAGTTCTTGAGATTGCCCGGGAATACCGCACTAGTGTACTCATGTGCGCCGTTGATCACGTAGGTGCCGCCCGCCTTGACGCTGGGCAGATTGGAACCCATGTGCACCTTATGAACCAGCCGCTGGTAATCGACTGTTTCGGCCGTAAAGGGATCGAAAGTTCCCTGATTATGGCAAGTGACGCAATACTCCGTGGCATAGCCGGAATGCAGTTTGCCGCCGGCGTGACAGGTGGCGCAGTTGTTCATCGTCACGATATTGCGTGTCGAGGTCACGGCGCCGCCGGCAGGAACAAAGTCGAAGGTGGCGTTGGTGGCGTTATCGACCGCCGGTGTACCGGCTTTGGTGAAGGTCATCGCGACGCGGTGGGTCAGGGTCGGCTCATACGTCACTGCGTTCAGGCCGGTACCGGCGATTGTTGCGCCTGTGCCGGTCCAGTTGGTCGTCGCATAGGGAGCGATGGTCGACACGTTATGGGCATGGGTGACGGTCCGGATGTCGCCTTCCGTGCTGGCCGTAAGCAGGGCAAACTTGTAGTTGAAGGTGCCGTCTGCATTGGCCGTCAGCGTGCCGGCATTTTCATTGGAAGCCTGCAGTACCGGCGCCATGGTGGCCGACTTGGTGCGGAAACGGCTGGTATAGCTCACCCAGTGACTGCCTTCTCCATTGGCCGCGGGGACCAGTTTGACCAGCCCGAAAGAGGGCTTGTTGAACTTGGTCATGTCGGTGACCGCGACGCCGTTATCCGTTACCTTGAAGGTCACATTGACGCTGCCATCGGTTGCGCCGACAGTCACGTTGGTGATGGTCGCACTCATGGTGCGCTTGGTTGCATCGGTAGTGGAAGGCATTTTCTCGCTGTGATAGACAGGGATGGTGGTGGCGTCATGACACAGGACACATTGCGCATCGTCGGCTTTGGCGCCGCCAATGTGGCCTGTGGTCGCTTTGGCTGCCGTGGTGCCCTGGCCGGTGGCGAAATTGATGCCGTCGTGGCAGGCGCCGCAAGCCAGGCGGCTCGGTACGCTCTTCCAGTTGTCGCCGTTGGCGGTCTTGTTGGCGGCACTGGCCGAACCATCATGGCACTTGGTGCAGTTCAGCACATCCTGCGGGTACTTGACGGTGTTGAACAGCATGGCGCCGCCAATGGCATTGTAGTTATAGCCCTGCTTGATGAGCCGGCTGGCCATGTGCAGCTTGTGGATGAAGTTGGGGAAGTTACCCACGGCCCTGCCGTCGACCACAGCTTGCTCGGCACGCTTTTGCTGAGTCGTACCGCTGACGCCACCCGTTAGAGTCATACCGGTGGCCGGGGCTTCCATGCTGAAAGAGTATCTGATCTGGTCGGTATGGCAGGTCACACAATAGTTGGGATCCTTGCGGCTGCGGTGAGCCAGGACTTGTTCTTCATGACAGCCGCCACAGGCATCGATCTTGGTGATTTCGCGGCTCGCGCTTATTGTTCCGCCATCGGGCCGGAAGTCATACACGACATTCGCCGCATTGACCATGTCAACGCCAAGTGTCACCGTCACGCCATTCGGCGTGTTGGAACCGGTGCCTGGTGCATAGTTACCGATTTGGATTCCCAAGCGATGGGTCAGGCTCGCGTCGTACGTCAGGTCGCCCAGATCGGCTTTCTTGTTGAGGCCGTTGGCGGTGTCGATCAGCTTTGCCGCCAGCGTGGCGACCTGCGTGGGATCGCGGTAGAAGGTGTATTGATAGCTGCCGTCGCCGTTATCCACCAAGGTGCCCTGGGTATCGGTCGTCGGGTAGGTGCCGCACCAAGTCGGCGCTGTCGTGGAATCGCACGACGTCGTCGCGGCGACCGTGCCCCCCTTTTCGGCTACTGTTGGCGGACGCAGCACGTTATAGCTGACCCACTTGCTGGGGGCGCCGTCGCTGCCAGGCACCAGCTTGGCCAGGGTAAAACCGATATTGGTCAGGACTGGTACCGAGTCGGTAGCGCTTTGGGATTTGTTGCCCAGACCCACGATCGGATTGCCGTTGGCGTCCTTGACCGTGAATTTGACGACGGGCGCGCTGGCGATGGTGACACCGGTTACCGTAACCTGAGGCGCAAGGGCTTTCCAGGCCGCAGAGGATTCCGTCGTGGCCGCAGCCGAGTTCGCGGGAATAGTCGTCACCGCTGTAAGGTCCTTGCCCGGCGCACCGGTCGCACCGGTTGCGCCTGCCGCACCCGCGGGGCCTGCCGGACCTGTCGAGCCATCGGAACCGCCGCAACCCTGCAGCAAGAACGTTGCTGCAGCCAGCGTGGTCAACATCAGTGACCACCTTCTCCATTTATTGCTTCGCGTATGCATACCCATCTCCTTTTTTCACTTCGAAAGTAGTACCCGAGTTATCTAGATACCCAGCTTGGGATTCTCATGCGAGCATGCGCTTCGAGATTTGATGTACGTCAAGACTCCGAGCTTTTTCAATTAACTATCCGCGTTCCACCACAAAATCCAACTATACCGATAAACACTTAAAAGACAATTGGTTATGGTGTTAATATGTTTTTCAGGTATCTATTCAGCCCTCAACCGAAGCGAGGCTGAGGGCTGAATAGATACAAATGCGGGAACTAAATGACCGACCTATACACACTGGTATGCAAAGAGCCGGCAACACTGAACTGGTTATAATCCGCATCCCCGATCAATGCCGAAAGACCTCCCATGAAAACCCATAATGTTTTGCTGGTCCTGACCCTTTGTTCCCTCGCCGCGGTTGCCGCCGATGTTCCCTCCGGCCACCCCGCCATGGACACTAAAAAACCAGGTCAAGCCGCTCCGGCGCTGCAGTTGACGCAAAAGGGCAAAGTGCTCAACGTCATCAACGTGCCCTCTTACACCTATCTGGAAGTGGCGCAGGACAAGAAGGCGATCTGGATTGCCGGCCCCACCGTGACCGCGAAAAAAGGCGATGTGGTGCGGTTCGATGAAGGCATGCTGATGACCAACTTCCACAGCAAGACATTGAATCGCGATTTCCCGCTGATCTCCTTCGTCAATCAGGTGGTGGTTGCCAAGGAATAGGCGCGGTACCGCGCGGTCGCTAACGCCTTCGGAGTGTCGCAAGAGGTTAATCGGCTCGGGATTCCGGCCACCAGTTCGCTGCTTTCGTTGGCGTGAAGTTGTTACGCGCCGCCCACTGGTTGAAGACAGGCAATAGTACTTCCGGAAGTTCAAGAACAAAATCCAGGTTCATGGGGTAAGCCGTTTGCATTTTTCTTGCAACGGCTGACAGCAACAATTCGCCTTGCCGGGCGTCCTTGTCTTTCTTGTCGGCGCGACGAGTTTCTTTGGCGGAAAGCCACAGCTTGTGCAAACCCATGTAACGCGGATCAGGAACATAAAGAGGCGCAGGACTGCCGTCTCTTGCGCAAAGCACGTGCCGGATCGGACGGCCAAGAAGCAACCATTCTTGTTCAGGTATGGCTGCTGTCGAAAAAACTTCATCGCGAGACAGTGTCGGCATGACAGAGGGCGCGGTTAAAAGCTCAACTTCGTATCCCGCGGAATTCAATGCCTGGTAAGGCTTCTTCCGGTTGATCTCAAATGTTTTGTCGACTTGCTTGATGGCAGAGAAAAGCGGTGAGCCTTTGGCAGGTGACATGACCTTATTGAAAGCGATCTTTGAGCCGCGGCACCAGCCAAGATCGAAGTCTTCTGTTTCATCAAGACCCTTGGCGAAACGCTCACGGGCTTCAATCTCGTAGGCAGGAAACGCATTCGTACCAACAACCATGAGGTTGGTACCGAGGTCACCTGATAAATCAAGCGTTCTGAGTATTCGTGCAGGCAGCGGCATCACTTGCGGCAAATGCAGTACCTTGTACTGTGCCAAACATGTTGCCAAGCTCTTCGATGTAGCTTCAATCCGCTGCGCGAGAAGTTCGCTCCGCCCCTGAAACGCTTGATAGGTTGATTCAGTGACGGTGCTGCGGACCCCGATGCATTTTTTTACACGCTGCCCCGCACGCATTTCATAGAGATACTCTTTGCCACTGTTGCCGCCCCACGCCATCCATTTGGGCATTGACACCTTCTCTCGCATGGCATCCAGAAGGGCATCGTAATACTGAGCGGTATTGGCAATAATCCGCAGACCCTCGGCAGAAATCTCTATCTCATTGTTTATCATTAATTTATCACCAGAATACAAAATACCTCTAAGTATACTGATAATTCATTTGTTTTCAATTCGATAAGATATTATCCAACATTCAGCAGCGTCGCGAAAACTGCTGGAATTGGACATCGGCCTTGACAACGGTGATCATGACCATAGGGTTCTGGCACTTCACCAGAGTGCGTTTCCCTGTAGGGCAGAAAGCAAACACAACACACAGCCAATGCAGTGCTCAAGCATACTGACCTGCAGCAACGAGCGGTGGCCGCTATTGGCCCGATTGTTTCCGGAATATTTCCAGCGCGCGCTCCAACACGATTCGATCCGCCACATCCTTTTCGCGCATGGTCTGTTTGGTCCGCAATAGCCCTTCCAGATTGACGGTACGAATCGGCAGTCCATCCAGATCAACCATCAGGAACGGCTCAAAGCAATCCGTACCATACTCTCGACGAGGCAATCAAGCTCCTGGCGGTTGGCCTCTTCGTGAGTCTTGAAGCGGAAGACGCCTTTGGGAATGCGCGTTGCCTTGCCGGTCGGAAGACCATGAATCTCATCGTTGAAGCCCGCACCTTCTGACAGCAGCGCGGCAGAAGCGGCGTAACTGATCGAGCGTGACTGGCGGCGGCCAACAATGCGCATAGAGACGTTTACCTCATCCGGTAAATATACGTTACCCCGAGATAGGTCACGTTCTGCTTGGGCTGCAAAGTGACGGTGCTGTTGTCGGAATAGGCGAAGGGAATGCCGTTGTAGCCCCAGGTCCATTCGTCGAACTTGACGCGCTGGTGGATCAGGTCGACGCGCACATCGGCGGTTTTTTGCAGGGCGTATTTACCGAACAGCTTGAAGGTGGTCTGGCGATAGCGGACATCCGGCAAGCCGCCGCCGGCCACGGCAGTGCCGTCGCTCATGCTCTGCTGGTAGCGGTTGTTGTCGCCGAGATAGTTGAGGTCCGCGCCGACCTCGAGCACGGGCAGCGGCTTGCCGCTCACGCCGAGGCCGAAGCTGGTGTTGAGGTTCTCCAGTTCGGCAAGGTAGCCGGTGCTGTGGTCGACATGCACCGTCTGTTTGCCCTGGTTCCAGTAGCCGGTAGCTTTCCAGTTGTCAGAAATCTTCCAGGCGGCATCGACGCCCCAGGATTTCATGCTGGTGTCGCGCAGGCCTTTTTCGGTCGGGCCGGTGTAGGTGTCCTTGCCGTCCTCAATGAGGAACTGCAGCGAGAGCGCGTCGATCGGCGTCCAGTCGGCGGTAATCCGGACCTTGTCGCGGTTCCGGTCTTCCAGGTAAGTCGGGAAGGAACCGTAGCGGTCGTAAATGGCACTCTCGGTCACCGCAGGGAAACCCGCGCCCGGCACCAGGCTCAGCCATCTCGATCCGTCACGTGCGGCGGACACATAGCTGATGCCGGCGTTGAAGGTTTCCGACATGGTACGGCGCAACTCCAGACGGTAACCTTCTTCGGTGGTGTTTTCGCGCAGGCCGGTCATGCCGTCGATGATGGTGGTCACCACCGGGCGGTCACGCTCGATCTTCTGGTAATCCACACCCACGGTGGCACGGTAGTTTTGCGGCAGCATGTAGGTTGCCTCGGCCTTGCCCGTGGTCTTTTGCGAAGAGAAACGGGTGTTGGTGTAGAAGCTGGCCGGATTGCTGGCGAGCCCGGTCAGGTTGTACAAGGCCAGCGGCGTCTTGTCGTCCTTGTCTTCATAGCGCAGGTTGGCAAGCACCGAAAGCTTGTCGATCGGACGTGCGGTCAAACCGAACTGGGCCAACGTGGTATTCACCTCACCACCGAGATTGCTAAGCCCTGCCGGAGCGCCCGTCATACCGGTCGCGGCATAGTCGCGATCCTGCGTGGCATGGGTGTAGGCGAGCTTGAAGGTGGCGCGCGTGGCCGGGGCAAGCGCGTAATTGCCCGAGAGATGGAACTGGTGCGCCTGGTTGTCCGGCGGCAGGGCCATCGGCTGTTGCAGGAAGCCCTGCAGTGTTGCGCTGGGCATGCCGAGTACAGTGCCATTGGAATTCCATAGACTGCCACTCACCACCGGGTTCAGGGAACCGTTGGCATTGCTGTAGAACGACCCATAGTAACCGCCGCTCAGCAGGAATTTTTCGCCGGTGAAATTCAGCTTGGCCTCGAACTGCTTGATGGTCGAATTGACCGGCTCGGGCAGCATCAGGAAGGCGGTATTGGTATTGGCCAGCAAGGTTCCGGCAGCGGCGCCGCAAGCATTGCGCAGCGCGGCAAAGGCGCCGCAGGCGATGCCGCGACCAAACATGCGCGCGCCGTCCTTGTCTTCGTGCTTGAAGCTGGCTTCCAGTTGCAGATTGGGCATCAGCCATTTTTCCGCGCTGACGGTCACACCCTTGCGCTGCAGGTCGAGATTGAGTTCTCCGCCCTTGCCCGGTGCCGCCATGCTGGAGACGACCGGCGCCACGCTGCCGGCATTCTGCAAAGCCGTGTTGATGCTGCGCGGATCGCGGCGAGTGAGTTCGTTGTATTCCGCGGAAACTTTCCAGTCGCCCTGCTTCCAATAGGTGGCGCTAAGTTCGCGGTTGTCCAGGCCGAGATTGCGTCCCTGCAGCAGCGTCCAGGTGCCGGTCGTCTCGTCGCGCTTGATGTAATCGAGATCCAGGAGCAGGTTGCCGCCTTCCCTGCGCATGCCGTTGTACTGACCGAAGATCGAGCGGTCGCTTTGGTTGCCGCTGACTGCGGCTGCACCGATGCTGAAGGTGGATTCGGGCTTGCTGAGCCGCGGCAGCAGGTCGGGATCGTCTTCGGCCTGGACCGGCGCAAAAGCCGCCAGCAAAGAAAGTGCAAGGATGGTCTTGCTGAAAGCGAAATTTTGGTTGGCTGATTTCATGTCATTCATTTGGGTAGCTCTCCCGATCTCAACGGAACAGGAATTGCGGTGTGGGATTGGTCGCGCTCGGGTTGTTGCTGCCATGAATTTGCGTATGGCAATTAAGGCAGCCGCGTGCTTGCACTACCGAGGCACCATTCCAGCCGATATTGTTGGGTGCCGGCAACTGGCCATACAAGGAAGCCTGTGCCGGCACGTGCGGCGTGTGGCACTGCTGGCAGAGGAAGGGCGGACGGACCTTGAGCATACTTTCCGAGGTGGTACCGTGTGGATTGTGGCAGTGTGTGCAATCGTCATTGACCGGCTCGTGGCTATGCACGAAGGGGCCGCGCTTCTCCATGTGGCAGGTGTAGCAGGTCTCGACCACGCTGTCGCGCTTCATCAATTTCGGCCCCACCGAACCATGCACGTTGTGGCAATCCGAACACGCCATCTTGCCTTCGGGCACCGGGTGATGCGAGGGACGATTGGCCTGCGCGCGTTGCTCCTTGTGGCACTTGTAACAAACTTCCGTTTGGGTCCGCTTGTCGCGCACCGGGTCGGTTCCCGAATGAATGTTGTGGCAGGAGTCGCAGCTCAGGTCGCGCGCCTGGTGGGTGCTGCCCTCCCAGTGCGAGCGCTTTGCGTCGCGCTTATGGCAGCTCAAGCAGGCGGCGTTGCGGGTCTTGGAATCGGATTTTTCATGGCGCTTGTCGAAGACCAGGTCGGGCTGGCCCTGACCTTCGCTGTGCTTTTGGGTTTGGCCATGGCAATTGGTGCAGCTCGGTGTGCGCGCATCGGCCATGGTGCCGTGGCGGGTCTTGCCGATCGGGAAGAGGTGCGGGAATTCGCCGGGCTCGTGGCAGACCGTGCAGCGCGAATCGCCCTTGAGCACGAGATCCTTGGCATCGTCATCGGCAGCCCATACCGAGCCCGCTACCATCCACACGCCCGCCAAGACCAGGCTCAACAAGATCTGTCTCAATCGCTTCATAAGATTTTCACCCGCGGTTATTACTACGCTTGGAATCCCGACGAATCCTGGCGAAACATATTCCAGGCCGATGGACGCCCCTCAACATAAGCCCATGATTTTCATTGAGTGGATTTGTACGTGACTTGATGTAGGTCAACCCGGAGGGCACTTGGATGATCGAGGGGCGGGGAACGACCCTTACGGGAGTGGGGAACTCTGGAGACGAACAAAACGGTGTTACACTTTTTCCCGGTGGTGCAGGGCTATCTTGCGCCGACACTGGTAAGGAAGCTCATGCAAGATAGCAACACCGGCACATTGTCGTTCGGCTCTTTGCAGATTCCCCCTCGTCCGGAAGTGGTCACGGCGCTGATGGAGGAGAAGATCAAGGAGGATCCGAACTTCCAGCGGATTGCCAAACTGATCGCGGCCGATGTCGGCCTTTCCGCGGCCATGATCAAGGCGGTCAATTCGGCGGCTTTCGGTCTCGACCGCAAGCTGGCGAGCGTGCCGCAAGCCCTGCACATGCTGGGACTGAAACAAGTGACGAGCATCGCCACAGCCTTGGTGATGCGCAACATGAGTGGCGGCGGCTCCAAGGCCTCGCTGGAGCGCTTCTGGGATTCCGCCGAAAAGGTCGCACTGCTCTGCGCCCGCATCGCCAAGAAACTACATGGCATTGCCGCAGACGAAGCCTATAGCTACGGTCTGTTCCACAATTGCGGCATACCGCTGCTGCTCAACCATTTTCCAAATTACAAGGAAGCGCTGATCGCCGCCAACAGCAGCATCGAGGAATCCTTCACCGCCTGCGAGGAGGCCAAGGTCGGCACCAGCCACGCGGCGGTTGGCTATTTTTTGACGCGCTCCTGGAACCTGCCCAGCGAACTTTGCCAGGCCGTGCTGCGGCATCACGAAACCGATGCGTTCACAGTGGCTGATCGCGGCGACCACATGCTCGACTTCATCGCAATCGGCCACCTGGCCGAACATGTGCATCACCTCAGCGCCCGCAATGGCGAAGATATCGAGTGGAACAAGTTCGAAGGCGCCGTGCTCAAGCATTTCGGCCTTTCGGACGAGGACTACCAGGATATCGTCGAGGACACTTAACGAAGCACAGCCCTTTGCCGGTACTGGCGCGGACCGGTACCGGTCCAGCTGCTGAAAGCACGATAGAACGCCGAGGCGTCGGCAAAACCCAGATCGGCGGCGATGCGGCTCAGAGGGCGCTGAGTTTTGCTCAGCCATTCACTGGCCAGGTCTCGCCTCAGGCTGTCCTTGATGGCCTGGAAACTGGTGCCCTCCTCCATCAGACGCCGATGCAGACTGCGCGGAGACAGAAACAAGCTGCGGGCGATTTCCGGCAACGGCCTATGCTCGGGCAGGGCGCTGCGCAATGCATCGCGCACCCGGGTGGCGAGCACTCTCTCGCGCCGGTAGAGCGTGGTGATGCTGGCCGGCGCATCGACGAGGAACAGGCGCAGTGCCGCTTCGTCGCGACGCACCGGCAGATTCAGAACTTCCAGGGGAAAACGGGCGGTGAGTTGTGCGGCGTCGAAACTGCAGCAAGGCGCAAACACCAGCTCGTATTCGGCGGCGTGGGCCGGTGGCGGATAAGGGAAGGCGACCTGCTCCAGCGCCACGGGGCGCGCCACCAGCCAGCTCGCTATGCCGTGAATCACACGCAGCAACCACTCGATGGCGAACACCCGGCCGGAATGGTTCACCGCCAAGGCCCGCAACTGGGATATGGCCAGTAAGGCAGCGCTGGGAGTCTTTTCGAGCGCAACGACGAAATCGTCCATGACAATGTTTTGATAACGCAAGATGCGCTGCAACGCCTCCTCAAGCGTCGCGGCGCTCATGGCGCTGCGACACATGAACTCGAAATAGCCGGGGCGCAGAGGACGAGAAAACAGGCCAAAACCCTCGTCGTCAAGCTGCTCGTTGATCAACCGATAGAGTGTAGAGAAACGCGCAATCGGAATCCGCGCGCCGCTTTCCTTCATGAGCTGGCTGGCAATTCCCGCACATTCGAGCATTTCCCGCGGGTTCCGATGATTCCGCGAGAGACCGGACAACATGCCGCCAACAAAGCCGATGGCGACTGTAGCGTTACTTGGGGAGGATTTTCGGAATGTCATTTGGCTCGGGGTAATTTGGCAATTTATGCATAGTATGCGACATTCCGCCGCATGGCGCAGCAAGGCATTACTGCCTAAGATAGCGACCCCCCTGCAGGAGTTATTGCCATGACCGACCTCAGCTCGTCTCTGCAACCGGCAGCAAAGCCCGCACCCTACAAGCCACGGCACAAGGTCCGCTTCGTCACTGCGGCATCCTTGTTCGACGGCCACGAC
>Ga0172368_10002924_pt1 | contig 21256 bp, 19 predicted proteins | sample Lak11m_FD_114540 | JGI IMG/M metagenome (GOLD analysis project Ga0172368, IMG submission 114540) | Freshwater microbial communities from Kabuno Bay, South-Kivu, Congo - kab_022012_11m | ecosystem: Environmental > Aquatic > Freshwater > Lake | place: Democratic Republic of the Congo: South-Kivu...
ATGAAAATCGTTGTGCGTACCCCGCACTATCGCGAAAAGCGAAGCTTTTCGGGACCTCGAAAATGCCTTGCATTTTCAAGGAAGTGCGGGGCTTGTCCGCGATTTTCAAGCCTTCGAAGTTTTCGCTCCGCGTTGAAACGCGGAGCTTCAAACGTTCAAAGTGAATGAAATGAGATTTGATTATTTTCTCGAAAAGCTGAACAGGTGCCAATCCTGCGTCGACCCTGCGCTTTGCGGGCTAAACATAGATTCGGAACTGCAGAAAGCATATTACATACCCAAATCCAGGGCGGGCTTAAAGGAATACGTGCTTGTCGCTGACGGGAAAGTTCCGGACCGCAGAGAAGAACCCGAATTATACTTCGGAATCGGGCGCAACAAGCTGGTTCCTGTTATTGACTCAGCAAATCCCGAAGAGATTCATTTTTACATAAACCCGTCTGCCAAAATCATATTCACCACAACCATGGAAGACATTATCACGAGAAATAAAATACCTGGAATCGAAAAGAACATAACATTCGAAATGACGGAAATCATATAAGATATTCTATTTTTCTTTCAGAAGCTTCTTAATCCCGTTCACATGCCCTGCGCCGACAACAACCACAACGGTCTTGAAATTTTCTTCGAGTTTCTTTATGTTGCGCGCCATGTGCCGGTTACGCTCCTCTATCAAAACTTCATAAATCACAGGGAATTCGCGCTTCAGTTCAACCAGCGCGCGCTCAATAAGTTTCTCGTCAGGCACTTTGTTCAGGTCAAAATCTGCGACCATTGTGACGCCTTTTATCGGGATTCCGACAAACGCGGGAATCAGATACAAAAGGAGCTTTAGCTTTCCGAAAAATCCGAGCCTTTTCATAAGGCGCGAAACAGTATAATTTATGTCCTGGTCGATGAATGCGACTCGCACGCCGTTCATTGTTGCGTATTCGACAGCGGACAGCATCTCCTGCCCGGGAAATATGTTGGTCTGCTTGCTCAGGTTTTCCTGCATTTTCTGCATCAATACAAGAATCGTCTTCTGCATGAACGGTAATTTGACATTGCCTTTTTGCCTGTAAAGCATCGCATAATACCTGTCATAATCAAGTTCCACTGCAATGCATTCCGGCTTTTTTTCCTTTATCGCTTCCTTGACCGCATCAATGCTTTCGCGCGCGATGTGGGATGTTCCTATTATGTACACGGCCATGGAACTAATTTTGCAGAAGATATTATAAAGATGTGAGAAAAGCGTCAAGCTTTGGCAGAATCTCTTTCATTGTCCCGATAACCAAATCGGGCTCAAGCTTTTTCAGGTCGCTTTTTGATGTCGTTCCTGTGGCAACCGCAATGCATTTCATTCCTGCGGCTTTTGCAGCCATCACACCCCACAGAGAGTCCTCGAAAACAAGGCAGTCTTTCGGACTAACATTTAGCAATTCCGCGGCTTTGAGAAATATTTCAGGATGCGGCTTGCTGTTTTTTATGTCGTTTGACGCGATAATTGCCGGGAAATATTTAGCAATGTTTGTCTTGATGAGAGCCTCATCAATTCCCCGCCGGTTTGCTGAAGATGCAACAGCCATCGGAATTTTTTTGCGGCTCAATGCGAGGACAAGCTCGGAAACTCCCGGAAGCAGCCTTATGTAAGTTCCGTTAGTTTCCTTGTAAAATTCCCGTTTAAGGCGCGCGATTTCTTCAATTTCGGCATCGACATGCGGCCTTTTCAACAGCTCTCGAATTATCTCCTCTGCAGTCTGGCCGTAGTATTTGTAGATTTCTTTCGGCTTTTGCTCGGGATAGCCTTTTGCAGCAAGCGCGCGGTTCAATGTCAGAACATGCCCGTCAAGCGCGTCGATAAGCGTCCCGTCAAGGTCAAAGATAACTGCGCGGATCATAGACTTTATTAGCCATAAGGTATTATAACATCAAATCGTCTAGCTTTGCTATCCGCCTGCCTTGGATAGTTGGGTTCTATTAGTGATTCATGAAATGCACTACTGCAACTGCAAGAATAAAGCCGACTCCATCGCAGATAAAAAATGATATGGCCGGGAACAAAAGGTGAAGGACAGCTACTGCAAGAAGATATACAAAAACAAAGACCACTGCCTTGGTTAAGTAGCCCATATTAAGAATATGGATAAAAGAAGATATAAGCCAACAATTGCCAATCAAGTTTTACACCAGCTGGAATTTCAGGCCGTAATGTATTATGCCTTCCTTTCCGTCCTCGTAGACTTTCCTGAAAGTTGCCGCGACCTTTGCGCCGATTTTGATTTTTTCGAGAGGCGTGTCCACAACCTGTGATACAATAATCGGCCCATTTTCAAGCTTTATCAAAGCCACTGCATAAGGCGTCTGCTTCTCAAATCCTGTAGGTCCTGAGTGTATTATGGAATATGTGTGTATCGTGCCCTTTTTCTCGAACTCCTTCTCTTCAAGCAAGCCCTTTCTTCGGCATGTGGGACAAATCTCTCGAGGTGGATAGTAATCAGTCTTGCAAGTCTTGCAGTGATTTCCAAGCAGCCTGTAGTGGTGCTTAAACCTTCGCCATAAAAGCGGAACTGATGTTCTGTGCATAAAATATCCTCATCAAGTATTCTTTAAATCTCCATTCGATAATATTTCGTATTCGTTCTTAAGATTCTCCAAATCGGTTTTCGATAATATTGCATTAACGTTCCTGTCAGAGCGCGACTCTATATACACGAAACCCACTTCGGAAGGGAAGATGTAAAAATCGCTATTGTAATTTGATTTGCCGGATAACGCATCTAGTATATCTTCCACAGGGCATAAAGTTAGTGCCGAATTAGTTATAGTGCCGCCGATTCCATTCGAAGCATACGGAATGCCCAAAAATGCTGATCCGCCATTTTCATCAATCACTAATTCCACACCTGTTTTTTCATAAGGCATAAAATCACAGAGAGATCATCACTTTCTAAAAATATGCACCACAGCAGTCGCCCCGCTTCCTCCGACATTGTGCGTCATTCCGATGTTCGCGCCTTTGACCTGCCTTGCTCCGGCTTCCCCGCGCAATTGCATCACAATTTCGCATGCCTGCTTTATTCCTGTTGCGCCGACCGGGTGTCCGCATGCTTTAAGGCCTCCTGAAGTATTGAACGGAATTTTTCCGCCAAGCTTTGTATTTCCTTCCTCAATGAATTTTCCGCCTTTGCCTTTTTCTGCAAAGCCCAAATCCTCGACTGCCATGAGTTCCGCAATTGTAAAGCAGTCGTGCACTTCGACAACATTAATGTCTTTTGGCGCGACTCCTGCCTGTTTGTATGCTGCTCTTGACGCCATTATTGTTGCATCAAGGCGCGTAAGCGACTTTCTCTGCGCAAGCGCAAGGCTGTCTGAAGCCTGGCCTGAACCGACAATATAAACCGGGTTGTCTGTGTATTTTTTTGCAATATCCTCCCTGCATAAAATCATCGCTGCCGCGCCGTCTGAAACAGGCGAACAGTCAAGAAGCGTAAGCGGGTCTGCAACCATTGTTGCATTCAGCACTTGGTCGACAGTAATCTTATTCTGGAACTGTGCAATCGGATTCATTGAGCCATGCTCGTGATTTTTCACTGAAATCGCAGCAAGCTGCTCGCGCTTTGTTCCGTATTCATGCATGTGCCTGCGCGCCATTAAAGCATAAAGTCCCGGGAATGTCAATCCCTGGAATCCTTCCCATTCCTCATCAGCCGCGCCCATGAGTGTTGTTGTGACCTGGTCTCCTGACATGTCGGTCATTTTCTCTGCGCCTCCGACAAGAACCATGTTGTGCTGGCCTGAAAGTATTGAGAATAAGCCCTGCCTGAGTGCCAAGCCGCCTGATGCACAGGCCGCCTCCACTCGCGTTGCAGGAATATTGACTCCGATTTGATCTGCTACAAGCGCGCCTAAATGCTCCTGTCCTGTAAGCCTGCCGCTTGCCATATTTCCGATGAACATCGCATCGATTTCCTTTCCTTCGATTTTCGCGTCGGTTACTGCCTTTACCCCCGCCTCAAGCGCGAGGTTACGCAGGCCTTTTTCCCAGTGCTCGCCGAATTTGGTGAGGCCGATGCCAATAACCGCAACGCGGAATTTTGAGTTATCTGTCATAAATATCACCTATGTAAATCACTTTTTATTTTTCCCCTCTTCTGTTTTAACTTCATTAAGCAATTTCTCAATTTTGGGCTTTGTTTCGGGAATATTTTTTTTGATAATTTGCCAAAGTATAGTTGAATCAAAGCCAAAATACTCATGAGTCGCTATATTTCGCAGCCCCACCATACGGCTCCAAGGGATTTCCGGATGTTCTTCCCGGACATTCATAGGAACATTCCGCGATGCTTCGCCGATTATTTCGATATTTCGTACAACGGCGTCGACAACCAGCTTATTTTTTGAAAACAATTCATAATCCATTCCGCGAGTATATGTTTCAATCAAATTCATTGATTCTAAAATATCTTCGATAAACAACCGATAAGATCTTTTAGGCATAGACAACCTCGCTCAATATCTCGCTTTTCAATTGCGGTTTTAAGGCGTTGCGCGTAACCAAATCGACTTCTTTTCCTAAAATCGCCTCAAGGAACTCCTTAAGGTCAACAAACTCCCATCCGATGGGCTCATAAAATTCGACTATGATGTCGATATCGCTTTCTTTTGACGCTTCTCCACGCGCGTAAGAGCCGAATACTCCTATTTCCTCTACTTTGAACCGTTCCCTTAGAATCGGCTTTTGCTCCCTTAGAATCGCTTCTATTTCATTGAGCGTTTTCGGCTTTGTCTTTGTTTTTAGCGACTTTGCAGAGGATTTTGAATTATCCATAAATACCACACCTTTATTCCATTCGCTTGACTGCATTTATGTCGTGATCCTGCCAGTGCTCAAATACTGCACAATAAAACGGATTATTTGAGCCATTACGCAATCGTTCATCGTAACTATGCATTATGTCGCCAGAGTCCAGCAAATCATCAAGCGCTATTTTTATCGCTTCTTCAGACCTATTGATTATATTACTTAGTTCTTTTAATGATGTCGGTTGATGGGGTAATATAACCTCCATTGGATTGTCATTTTCATCTTTACGTATATAACAACCAAAACCGTCCCGCATATCTATCTGCTTTGAAATGCGCCGGTATGCATCAATTAATTCAAGTTTTGCAAATTCCTGCAATTTCTCGTTGCCCAATAATGATGCAAATGCTCTCTGCCCCGCGGTTAATTTATTATGGTCACTATTCGTTTGCTTTGCAAGTTTAAACAATTCTTCATGAGTAATATAATCGCAATAACCGCTTACAGAACCGATATTATATCGCTGATTATCTACAGTTATAAGACAACCATCGGTTATAATATGATTATTCACTCTGTCGGTTGTGCCATCAAATACAATACGTTTAGGATTGCGATAGCCCTGAATTTTTAAAACATCTCTATGGCTGACTTCAGCAATATCAAATAACATGCTTCTTACTTTAGATATTGGTTCCATAATAATCGACTTGATTTATTGCGCTCCTCCAAAATGAAGCTTTCCTTTAATCTTCGCGTACTGGGCGTATGAAATATATTCCTTGTTTTTGATATAATCCTCGACAAGCGGCGCGTCGTTTCGCACTGCGTCGAGCTGTTTTGTTGTCCTGAAAACAAACGAGTCCGAGCCTGCGCCCGAGCCGTATGAAGTGATAAGTATTAACTGATCCGGCTTTGCGATGTCCAGAGTCGCGCAAAGGCCAAGAATCGATGAGCCCGAATAGGTATTTCCGATTCTTTTGACAACAAGGCCCGGCGCGATTTTCTCAAAAGGAATTCCGAACTTTTTCGCCATGCCTGTTGCGAATTTGCCGTTTGGCATGTGGAATATCACATAATCAAAATCAGATATCTTGTATCCGGTTCGATCAAGCAGGCCCTGAGTTGCCGAAAAAACATGCTTTACATATGCGGGTTCTCCGGTAAATCTTCCGCCATGGCTGGGATACATCGCATGCGCACGTCTCCAGAAATCCGGCGTGTCTGATGAATATGAATATGTCGCCTCCATCTCGGCAACAATCTGCTTTTTGTCAGCGCCAAGGATAAATGCCGCACCTCCTGCAGCTGCTGAATATTCCAAAGCGTTTCCGGGAGCTCCCTGTGCAGTATCGGCGCCAATCGCCAAGCCGTATTTGATGTAGTTCGCCTTGACAAGCCCTGCGCACATCTGTATTGCTGCAGTCCCTGCCTTGCATGCGAATTCTGTGCTTGCTGCAGTGTAATTGTGTCCTGCATTTATTGCATCGCCGACAATTGTAGCTGTCGGCTTTACAGCATAAGGATGTGATTCCGAGCCCACATAAATCGCACCGATTTCGTTTGCTTTGATTTTCGCGCGAAGAAGTGCATTTTGCGCAGCAGCCACTGAAATCGTGGCTGTATCTTCATCAATTGAAGGCACTGCCTTTTCCTCAATCATGAGCCCGCCTTTGATGTCGTCAGCGTCCTTTCCCCAGACTTCGGCGATTGTCTCGGCTTTTATGCGCCTTTTCGGAACGTAGGCGCCGTAGCCGATAATGCCGACGCCTCCGTTTAGCGTTTTTTTCGCGCCTGACTCTTTAGAAGATTCCATAAATTATCCAACTTTGTCCAATATATGGTGGTATATTTATAAATAGCTTTAGGGATATTTGCTTAGTTCGACGATTGACGAACGTAAAAGTCATTTTGCATGTTCAAAATAGTTCTTCAGAATTTTTGCCCGTGCAACATGATTATCATTACAAAAACCGTGTGTATAATCTTCATAAAGCAATTTAAGAGGCCTTACAGATATTGCATGACCGTTTAACTCTATTTTTTCCGATTCAAAAAAAGGTTCTCTTAATGCAAGATTTATGTACTCCAGACAAAATATATTATAATCTGCACCCGCATATTCAAAATCCGTAACAAGACGATAACCGTGCATAGAATACAGGCTTGTTTCTATGTCTTTTTCTTTTAATAGTTTTAATAATTTCTTGTAGATACCATCGGAGATTGGCAGAATATCTACGTCATCGGTTTCTTTCCACAAATCGCTAAGAACACCACAACCACCCCCAACAAGTATGAGTTGCTCTGGTTTTATTTCATACTCCTCAGCAAGGTCAAGAAAATTGAAAATGGCTTTAGTTAGACCGCCTTTATCCATATAACAGCACCACTTACAAGTATTACTAACGAACATTATCTCAACAAACACATTTATAAATCTTTGATTCCAATATATTTCGTTGAAGAAAAGGATAATAGGGATACCCACATAACAAATACTTGTAATATATTGTACGTTTAATAAAAATTGTTGTTATAGACGCTTGTTCTCTATTATTTAAGGAATTTATTTTGAATGTCAATTAAATTGGCATACGTGATATTTGAATATGGTGAAACCATGATGCAAACACAGACACAATCAGACAAGCAGCCTGAAGCACAGACCGAAGGCGCGCAAAAGGAACAAAAAATAGTCCTACCAGGCGACTTCCTTGTTGAAAGCAAGGAAATACTTCCCGGATACGGAACTTACCGCATTGGCGATAAAATTTATGCAAAGCTCGTCGGAATAGAGATGCACGGACCAAGAGTGGTCTATGTAGTTCCTCTTGCAGGAGCATACATTCCAAAGACCGGAGATTATATTATTGGCGAAGTAAAGGAAGCAGCATTTTCTTTCTGGAATATCGACATGAATTCTCCTTACAGCGCGGCAATGTCGTCAATGGACACAAACGATTTCATACCCAAGGCAGCAGACCTTTCCCGATACTTCAATGTCGGCGACCTGATTTTCTGCGTTGTCTCAGGAGTTACCCAGAGCAAATACACAAATGTCTCGATGAGGGACCCGAAAGCAAGAAAGCTTGTCGGAGGCGTTGTTGTTGAGATGACTTCAAGCAAGATACCGAGGCTTATCGGAAAGGAAGGCTCGATGATAAATCTCATCAAAGACAAGACAAAGTGCTTCCTTACAGCCGGCCAGAATGGCAGGGTGTGGATAAAGGGAGAGCACGAAGACATTGCTGTCGAAGCAGTGCAGATGATTGACAAATTCGCACACACGCAAGGTCTTACTGACAGGATGAATACCTTCCTGATAGATGCGCTTGCAAAAAAGGGCATACATGTTTCGGCTTCATCCCCTGCAAAAGTGCCGGCGAATGAAACTGCGGAAACCGCAGAAGAGGAGGTAATTTAAACGGTGATTTTTATGAAAAAAACAGAAACAACATTTAACCCCAGCGACCCAAGGCCTGACGGAAGGCAAAATGATGAAATGAGGCCGCTCAAGATAGAAATTGGCGTAATAGAGCGCGCAAACGGCTCCGCTTATGTTGAATTCGGAAACACGCATGCAATAGCTGCCGTGTACGGACCGAGCACAGTGCATCCAAGGCACCTCGAAGACCCGCTGAAAGCAGTAATACAATGCAAATACAACATGATTCCTTTCTCGGTCGGCGACAGGAAAAAGCCGGGATACGACAGGCGCTCGATAGAGATTTCAAAAGTCATTAAAGAAGCGCTTGAACCGGCAATTTTCGTAGAAGAGCTTCCAAAGACAATGATTAACATTGAAATGGAAATCATACAGGCTGATGCAGGAACAAGAGTTACTGCACTTACAGCAGCAGCTGTAGCGCTTGCTGACGCAGGAATACCGATGCGCGACATTGTGTCCGCAGTTGCGGTAGGAAGAGCAAACGGCAAGATTGTCGTAGACCTCACAAAAGAGGAGGAAGACGCGCCGGATGCTGTTGACATGCCTCTTGCGATAATGCCGAACTCGGGAAAAATATCTCTCCTCCAGATGGACGGCGACATAACGCCTGAGGAAATAACACAAGCCCTTGAACTTGGAAAGAAAGTCTGCATGCAGATTTACGAAACTCAAAGAGAGGCGCTGAAAAAGAAATACGAGGTAAAAGAATAAATTGGTGATATGTATGATAACTAAAGTAACCAGCGATTATGTAGTGAATTTGATAAAAAACGGAAAGCGTTTTGATGCGCGAAAGCTTGACGAAATGCGAGACTTAAAAATCGAGTACGACATTTCAAGGAATGCTGAAGGCTCGGCAAAAGTGACTCTCGGAAAGACAGTAGTGATAGCCGGAGTAAAGCTCGGCCTGTCAACACCTTATCCGGACTCTCCCGACCAGGGAGTTCTTACGACATCTGCGGAATTCCTCACAATTGCAGCTCCCGAATTCGAAGCAGGATTGCCGGGAGAAGAAGCTGTGGAACTCGCGCGAGTCGTTGACCGCGGCATACGAGAAGGCCATGCAATTGACCTTGGCAAACTTTGCATAAAGGAGAAAGTAAAGGTCTGGATGGTCTTCCTTGACATAATGGTAATCAACCATGATGGAAACCTTATCGACGCTGCAGGAATTGCAGCTCTTGCTGCGCTGACGCATGCAAAAATGCCGAATCTTGTTGTTGAAGGCGAGGAATACTCAATCAACAGAGAAAACATGACGAATCCTGTGCCTTTGCAGGATCTTCCGATACCGGTCACAATCCGAAAAAACGGAAATGCGCACATAGTAGATACGACCGCTATAGAGGAAAACGCAATTTTCGGAAGAATTACGGTCACAACAAAATCCAACGGCAATGTCTGCTCCATGCAGCAGGGCGGAACAAATGCGTTCACAATTGAAGAAATCAACAGCATTGTCGCGGCTTCGCAGAAAATTGGAAATGAGATTAGGGCGAAGCATTTTAAGTAACTTTAAAATCAAGCACAGTGCAGAGTTTGGAGGCGTTTAATCATGCGCGGCCACATTCCGAAAGGCGCGAAACATCTTTTAGACTTAACAGCTTCGAATATTGATGAATTTACTGAGCAGATTTACAAAGAAGCACAAGGGATAAAGGAACGCGTTGCTTCTTTAACGCCCGGAGTGCAAAAATACATACTTCCGTCAAATCCTGCTGATGTCGGCATCATAATCATAACCGCGCTTCCTTCAGCAGGCTATCTCATCGATCCTTCTGAAGGCATGCTTAAAACAATCTCAGTAGGGCTGCTGTTCTACGCAATTCTAACTCCTATGAGAGTCAACGAATATAACGAGCGCAAAAAATAAAGCGATTTATTTTAACACTAAATAAAGTAATGCTCCTTGCATGGTGCAATAACTCGCTTGATTCAACAGATTTTCTTCTTGCAGTCGAGCCGAAAAAAAGAGGCGCGCAGTTTGCATCGCTAATTTACTGATAATTCTACCAGTAATTTAAGGAACATTTCCAAAGACAAAACCTTATATAGAAGCTATTACAATATAGAAACTATGCGCGTCATATCGGTAGTTTCTGGAAAGGGCGGTGTCGGAAAAACAACAGCGGTTGCTAATCTTGGCGTAATTCTTGCTTCAAAATACAGGAAGAATGTTATCCTGATTGATTGCAACATAACAACGCCGCATCTCGGGCTTTACATGGGAATCGATCATCACCCGGTCACTTTGAACCATGTGCTTAAGGGAAAGGCGCGCGTTTCTGATGCAACCTATCCCCACCACAGCGGCGCCAAGGTCATTCCGGCATCACTGGCATTGAAAGAACTCGACGGCGTTGATGTAACGAATATGAAGTCAGTCATAAATAAAATAAAAAAAGAATACCCTGAAACGGATTTTATACTTCTTGACTGCGCCCCGGGCCTTGGAAGGGAAGCAATGGCGGGAATGCGCTCAAGCGAAGAGATACTTTATGTCACGACGCCATATTTCCCGATAATTGTTGATATGGTCAAATGCAACCAGGTTGCGGGCGAACTGGGGCTGAAAAAGGTCGGCGCCATAGTCAACATGAAAAAAAATAACAAGCATGAACTTTCGGAAATCGAAATAGAAAATATTGCAGAAATCCAGATTATCGGCACGGTGCCTCTCCACGAAGATGTTCTAAAAAGCCTCCATAAAAGGATTCCGGTTTCAATCCATTCACCACGCTCAAAAGCCAGCATGGAATATACGCGAATAGCTGCTAAAATCGCATGAGAAAGGGTTCCTCCGGGCGGATTTATGGGACTGGTGTTCCGGGTATTTGAGCGGGATTAATTATGCAATTTGGATGCGTGAAATGAATGGTGGATGAAAACGCTGGAAAACCCCCCGTTTCTTCAAATGACAAAGAAAAAGAAATCCAGCAGCTAATCAATGAAAAGAAAGCGCTTGAAGATAAAAACAAACGGCTTGCATCTATTCTTGAAATCACGGCTAAAAATGTTTCTAAGCTAAAAACTCCGGATGGTGCGGACACTAAAAAAGAAACCCCGCTCAACGAGGAAATCATATCCAATGTCGCGTCAATAAAAAAAGAGATAGGCACTCTTGAGCGCAAAATAGAAAAATCGAAAACATCGCAGAGTTCAGAACAGCTTAATACCGTTCTTGCAGAGATTAAAACGCGCTTTGAAAAAGTCGATGAACGGCTGAACGTGCTTGATAAAATAATAACTCTTGAAAAAAAACTTGGCGAAATTGAAGATTCCATAACGCTCCGGAAAAAAAGCAGCAATAACCTTTTTGGCGGCCTTGGAAGCATCGGCAGCGATTCTAAGGATTCTGAAAATGAAAACGATAGCAATGAAGAGATTAACAATCCAAATGATGAATTCGGCAAGCTTGATGAAATAAACCTGAAAATTGACGCCATTACAAAAAAAATTGAAAACCTGCAAACTGGCGGGGAAAAGCATTCTTTTTCCGACAACATTAAAAAAATAATTTCTTTCGGAAGCGGTTCTGAAGAGAGAAAAGACGATCTGCTCGCGATACAGCAAAAGATGAACGAGCCGGAATCTTCAAATTCAGATACTGTTTCCGGAGTGGCTTTCAGAAAAATCGATCCTGCAGAAAGTTCCGGCGATTATGAAAACACTGAATCGTTCAAGTCAGTCATAAAAGGCATAGAACCTGAGTCGGACGGGATGAAATTTAAAGTGCACAGCCCGGAGCATTTTTCGGATTTCAGAAAAATACCCGAAGATATACGGAGCGGGCATCTGGTCCTTTTGAATGTAAAATCCCTGAAAGAAGAAAGTGTTGATGAACTCAGGCATTTTATTGAAAAAATCAAAAGAATTTCCGACGGGATAAGCGCAAAAATCATGGGGATCGGAGAGCACCACATAATCATAATTCCAAAAAAAATGAACCAGAATCGCGACTATGGCGAAGGCCAATAAATAATTTAAATGCACTTATTAAATTACTGATAGGTGTAACAGTAATTTCAGAAAATATCGCTCTTTGAAGCATCTTCCGGAACTGCGGCTGGCTTTTCATGCAGCTTCTGTACGTCTGAATGCATGAGGATAATTTCGCGCATAAAAACATCTGCGTCGTATTTCTGCAAAAACGCCATTATCTCTTCAGAATCCTCCGGACGGACTATTAGAAGCCCCCTTAGAAGATTGATATGCCGGTATTTTGAGATAAACCCGGACCGTTCATAACAATACCTGCCTTTATTTGACTTGTCCGTATAGCCGTAAAACTCGCGGCAAAAACGGTTCATTGACGAATGCGAATTGGTATGCGATATCTTGAAAGCTATAAGCATTCCTGTATGCGTTTTTATCACCTTTCGGAAAACTCCAAAAAATATACTAATACTTATGTTCAGTAAGGTATATATACTTTCGGCGCCAAAATATACAAAATACAGCATGCATCGGGTTTAAAACGCGCAAATCTGCGGCGATAATTCAAGTAACCGAAACCTTAATTAACCCATTCGACACATATATAATCATTATACATATGTAGGTTTTTCAAATAACAGAAAACATCAAAACTGCATAAAAATCGATAGCCATCGGTAGGGGAGATTCCTTAGGTATAGTTAATCGCACATTTTTAAGTGTTGATATATTCGCGATTAACTAGATTGTGAATTCAAGCATTGAATTCACAATATTCTTTTAAAACTGGGGAGTTTTAGATGGGGAGGGAATTAATAGGAGATAGCATGAAGAGCAGACATTCTGCTCCGACGGGCTTTGCCGCTCTACTCCGAAAATTCAAGAGTTCTGCATCAGGAATAAAGAAATCTATGGTCAATTTCAAGTCGCAGGCAAGCGCGGTTTCTATTATCCTTGCTTCAGCGTTTATCGTAGTGCAATCGCTCATTGTAGCGCTAAACACCACGAATATGACTTATGAAAACGGCTCATTGATTACGGGCAATTTCCTTGCAGGATTGGGAAACGAAACAAACACAACCCCTGAAAATGGCTCTTTGGTTATCGGCATTCTTGAAGAAAATGCAACAAATACTGAAATAATTATCAGTAATGAATCCCTGTCAAATTCTTCCTCTGATATTGTTAACGGCTCGCAGGAAAATATTCTGCAAAACTACTCTGCACCTGGAATCTCCCCTCCGGGCGCAGAGCAGGCTAATTCTACGGACAATACCACAATAAATGAAACTGTCGGAAACATTTCGCAAACAAACCAAAGCGCCAATGAAACCTCGCTTGTTCCTCCCCAGGCAAACGAGACAGAACCGGCGCAGAACGAGACAATTATTGAAAACGCCACAAATCAAGCCGTATTCGCTGAAGTTCGAATAACTGGCCTTCTCCTCCCCGGAACAGCCCTGCCAGGACAGGACTTTGGCATCGGTGCGAAAATACAGTCCCTTTATGCAGACTCAAAGATAAGTGTGGTGCTTTCTTTGGATGACGGGCTGGAAACAAATGAAAATAAGATAAAGGATGTGACTGTCTACACAAATACCACAGAAACAGTCAGCTGGACTTTGAATGCAGCTTCCTGCGGAAACTACACATACAGCATAAATGCCCTTGGAAACGGAAGCGCGAATTACAAAGAGGGCATTATTGAAGTAAAATGTGCCGGCGTAAAGGGCTCAAAACTGAAAATAGCAAACATAAAGGAAAACTACAAGCTCGGCGAGAAGATAAAGCTGAATATCGAAGGGGTTAAAGGAATCGCGCCGAAATCGAAAGGAAAGGGTTTTGGTGTAATGTCACTTCCAGCAGTCCAGACAAAGGCATATCTTATAAATCCTAAAGAGAATGTATCAGAACTCGCAATTCTGGAAAATGGAGCATTTTCAGGTGTTGAACTCGATACCGGCAGAAGCTTTATGCCGGGAGTCTATAAATTATTGGTTGAAGACATTGCTCCTGACGGAACTGTAATTGACCAAACAGAAACTGAATTTGCGCTCGGCCTGGTAAACGTCAACACATTGAAATCGATTTATCTTGCGGGTGAAAATGCAACCGTAATTGTGGGCGTTTTGGACTCGCACGGCTCAAGGGTAAATAACGGCTATGTCAATGTTACAATAACTTCGCCTTCGGGAATAAATCAAACGTTCTATTACGAGCCGGTATTCAATACAGGCAATATAAAGAACAACAAGGACGGAACATACGCCGTCAGGTACCTGACTGGCGAAATTGGAACATATGCGATTTATGCATATGCGTATGAAGACGTCCAGAATATATCCGCAGACGCGCAAACAACTTTTGAAGTAAGGGACTATGTTGAGTTCGACATTGCAAGAGATGCTCCAACAGTAACATACCTTGAAGGCGAGAAAGTAAAGATTCTTGTTACGCCAAAAGAGGACGCAAAAGATGTTTCAGTAGTCGAGTATGTGCCTTCGGATTGGAACATAACAACAAACGGAATCGTCGCCGACAACGGTGCAAACAAGTCAATCACGTGGCTTATCGGCGATGTCCAGAAAGGCAAGACGTTCTCGGTCAGTTACCTCTTTGACCCGCCGGATGTCTCACCGGCACTCGCGCTTCTTGGACCTGCTGAAGTCCATTACAACTCCGGAAACGTTTTCAGGGAAGCGAGGCAGTGGACTGTAAGTGTTGATGCGGCGTACATCTACTATGCAATGTGGACGTGGAACTGGCAAGACAAAGGCAATGTAACAGATTCATTAACCCTTTGCAGAGGACAGTTTTATACTGCTTCTGTTTTAATGACTGACGAAGCCGATGATGGCAGTACCGGCCAGGCTACAACATTAACAATCTGGATATTACCTCCTGGAAAAACAGTATATCAGACACCAACCAATGCAAACTGGAGTTTTTGGGGCGGACAATCCAACCCGATAAGCATAACAACAACTCCTGGAGGCGCTACTTCGGAACTGGGTGCGGCCGCCAACACATGCAATAACGGAGCACAGGATCAATGTGTTTTCAAGAAAATAATGTTAAATGTATCAAACAATGCTCTTTTGGGAGACTACAAAATCAAACTTGTGACTAATTTAAACAACGGAAATTGGCAGGACGATACGAACATAGCTAATGTAAGAGTAATAAACTGCAATGATGCGAATATCAAAAGAAACATACGTGTTTATTCTCCATCTGGCGAAGACACGAAAGTCATAGCAGGGCATGTAGCCAGAACGGCTATCGCAATTGCGAACTATAATTTCACATCAGACACTTCCGGTAATGTTACTATAAATTTGAGTGATGATACCACTGAATCTCCGATAGACTGGTTCTTTTTGAGTAATAAAACCAAAAGCTTCAGCATACCTGCGGCAACATTAGTAAATATGACAGTAAACGACACAAACACAACATTCTTAGTTTTGAACACAACTTCGGGTTTGGTGCGTTCCCACTTCATACAAAGAACATATCTGCCGATATCTGTAGGTAATGCAACTTTAACAATAAACTACACAAATATAAGCGCGTCCCGGGTCGCAGCCATAAATGTAACTGTAAATGGCAATCTTTTGGGAACTATGCCAAATACATCACAACCCCGAAGCTACAACTTCACTAATCTGTCCTTTAGCTGGATAAATAACGCGAGCAATCCAGTAATCAACATAACATATCAAGGAAATAATACAAACATAACTTTTGTTAATCTCACATACACAACCCAGTACCCCTCCTATAATGAAGCCGTTCTGACATGGATGTTTGACGTCCCTGAAAATGCTCCAAACAATAATTTTTTAGTAAATGTGTTGATTAAGAGCAACAGCACGAGCAATCCGAGTGTAGCCTATTCAAAATCATTCAATCTGCAACAAGATGACACGGGCACTACACAGCCCTTGGTGATTTACACCACCCCCTCGTATTCTTATCCTTGCGACACAAGTACCAACAACTACTACGAATATAAAATCCATGTATGCAACTACGGAAATTACAATTTGACCGCCAACATCACAGCCACATGGACAAATGCAAATTCAACGGCCCCCGTACTTGTAGACGGTACTGCGGGCACAGCAACAAGCACACCACAAGTAATATGGACAGACCAGATGATTGGCACAGCGACATGTTTTTTATCATCTTACAAGGAAGTGGGGCCTGGCGACGTTAACATGCTTGGCAGTGAAGACATTCAAGTCGATTGGTTGGATCCGGTAAACGGAGAAGCCCTGTCGATTACAAAAACAGACACTAATGGAGTATGTGGAGGAAGTACCAGTACAACAAATGCAAATATAGAAAGCGGTTCACCGGTATTGGTGCCAAATATCACGAGCGTAAACCCGAGCACAACAGATGCAATTAACTTTTCGGAAAGAACCCAAAAAACAGGTGCTAGTGTAGGTGTGATACATTATGTAGAACTAAGAGTGCCTCCGGGGTTTAATGTAACGCGAAATAATTTTGACAGATCACCCGATGCTGGTTTCCCTGTAGGTTCTATAGACGAAGGATTTATAGTTAAATGGACATTTGAAAATGCATCAAACGGTGTTGGACAGCTGCCTACCGGTAATGGACAAAGTGCCACAATATCATTTACAAATATGAGTTTTAATACGGGCCCCATAACAGACTTTGCACCAGGAGGAAAAGTATTTTATCGAAATTTGCTAGGCTATGGTTTAAGCTCTGCCACTGCAAATCTAAAAGCACAATGGTATAGCAAAGGAAGATCCTTGATAACATTAAACGGCTCCTGGCTTAAAACCGAACGCTATTACAACGACACAGAATCAAGCTGGGCATCTGGCTTCCCGTCAACTTTCGGATGCGGAGTGTTCAACACATCACTACAAGTCTGGAACAAGGGAAATCAGCCGGCGATGAAGTTCAACATAACGGATAATAAGGTCAATCTAACAAGCACAACACATCCGGGAGATATATTTTTCCAGCAGAACTGGTCGAATCCGGCAACAACTGCCGTGTTCACGCCAGGAAGCAAAGTGACGTGGGGTAATAACAACATCAACTTCAGTTTCCCGACAGGAAAGGCGCTTAGCTTGCAATTATTCAATTATACATTAAACATAACTCCACAATACCCTGTCAACGGGACATTCAATTTTCAGGGAAGACCGCTTAACGGTTCGCTTACATTCCTTGACCAAGACTACAACGTAACAGTCGCCTGCGGGGCTTCATTTACCGTGACAAGCCCATCTCCGGAAGGAATAAATGAAACCAATAATCCGTTCAATGTGACTTCGACAATAACTAACAATGGGCCCGGAATAGCATCAGAGGTTATTGCTCGGATAAACTATACCGGCCCTGGCACCCTGACTGTTCTTAATATGACTAATGACATAAGCAATGTTACCTATATTGGAACTCTTGCGCTTCTTCACAGTTACGTTGCCAAGTGGAATGTCACTGGAGCTACGACGGGAGAATACCGCTTCTGCATAAATGCAAATTCGACAGAAAATGGAATCGGGACTGTCACCTGCGGCAACATTACGATTACACTTCCTTCTGTGGATGTTGCACTTACGAATGCTCTGGCATTTTCTGCAGAGCCGGGAGCTACTACCGGAACTGGAGGATGGGGATTTAACTGGACGTTCAACATAACTGTCAATGCCAATGCAGATACAAACGTAAAGACGTGGCTGAGCAAGGATGGAGGAATAACCTGGTCCCAGCTTGGAAGCGGTCAATCATACACCGGAAATTCCGGCGATAAAAACCTGAGCTGGTCATGGGACCCAAATTGTGCTGATCTTCCGACTCCAAGTAATTTGGTAAAATTTAACAACACCGTTTCCGACACAGAAACTCAGAAGACCTTCACCCTGAATAAAGAGCCATTAATATGGACTTATGTTGCCGGACAGAATCAAGTAGTAAACCGAAGCGGCAACCAGATAAGATGGCTGGCATATAACCTTACAGACAAAAACGGCTCAATCGTGAATGTGTCTGCTAAATTTTGGATAACAACGAATAATATCTCATATTATACCCATAACAACTTCATCAACACCACAAACGCTTCAAGCATTGTTAACTTTTATTTCGACCCGACATGTGCAAATGAATACACTGTGCAGAGATTTGAAGTGGGCGAACAGCAATGGAAACTGACACTTAATGAATCCTCCGCTGCATGCTATGTTGACAACGACACTTCGACATTTTTGCCAAGAAATCTGTCGATCTGGGGAAACCAGTGGATTTCTGTCACAGACCCGCCGGCAACCAACCCAAATTACACCCAACTCGAAACAATACCGTTCATAGGCACTGTGTTTGATGATTGTAGTGTTGAGCTACCTGGAGTGACCACAAGATTTTATGCAAACAACACAATGAACCCGGGATATAACTGCACGGATGTGTCTTCTGCAGTAGCGGGTTTGTACAGGTGTGGCTGGCCAAGCTCCAGCAGCAACGCTACGTGGTACAACGTATCAATGTACATCAACAAGAGCTACTACTACAATAACGAAACTGTGAAAACAAACGATACACAACCGGGCTTATTCTTCCTGAAGATTTATAAAACGCTCACCAATCCGACGTATAACTCAAGCGACGGCTGGGGACATAAGAATTGGAATTTCTCAATAATTGCAAACTCAAGAAACGCGACACCGGCTTTTAATGTAAGGCTGTTGCTTAAAAAGGCCGGGGGCGCCGACCAGTACTGCGGAATAGATGCAGGATTGAATCCCTGCACAAATGTGACTCAAACAACCTGTCCGGGCTGCACAGATAAAACAATAACATTCCTGAAAAATTTCACGTGCTCTGACATGGGGACGTGGTTCCTTACTTTTGACATGAACGGAACGAGTGTGGGACCTTATTCCTTCCAGGTGGCTCAGGACAATGTGACAGTTTCATATGTTGCCGGAAATGAGACTACTGCAACACCCGGAATGCCTGCGAACCTCACTCTGCGAGTGTACGATACAGTCATAGGCACAAACAGCCTTGAGACAAACGCAACAATATACTACAACATTACACAGAACGGCCAAAACAGCCCGTATTACACAATGTCTCCGTTAGTGCTCACAAATGCAACAGGGCACTCAAAATATACGTTCACCCCGGACTCTTCTTTCAGCACAGGAAAGCAAAACTGGACGGCTTATGTTGATCCTTCACCCACAAGCTGTTATGCATACAATGTTTCCGGAACGTACAATGTCACTGTATCAGGAGCGAACTATCCGAAAATCTTTGGCGAAAAAGTGGATGTTATCTCCGGCGGATGGGGAGACAAAAGAATATTCAATGTTACGGTCAGCGATTCGGCAAGCAATGCTACTGTTTATTTGTGGAAGTCGACATCAACAGGAGGGCCGTGGACACAGGTGAACTGGTCGTATTATAACAATTCAGGAAGTGCCGCAAATCTCAGCTTTGTGCAGAATTTCGGATGCTCCGATTATTCAGCCGCAACATTGTATTTCAAAATGAATGTGACGAATGATGTCGGCAACGGAAATTCGACAATTCCTTCCACTATGGATAATTTCACAGTGAACAAGGATGCGGTGATATTTGAAAATACGTTTGGCGACGCTTCTGTTGCAAACAGGTCCGGCTCACAGACAAATGCATTGGGTTTCAGGCTAAAGGACGGAAACGGGACTTACCTTGCCAGTTTCCCGATGAAGTTCTACATTACGACGAATAACAACACCAATAATTTCTATTCCGAATCCGGATTTGAAAATGCAACAAACTCATCAGGGCATATAAGGCTTAATTTCAATCCCAGCTGTGCTAATGACGGAGCAACAAGGTTCGAAGTCGGAGAGCAGCAGTGGAAGGCTGTTGTCAATGATTCGGTTGCAGGGTGCTACCAGCAGAACGATTCGTACAATTATTACAGGACGAATTTAAGTGTGTGGGGAAACCAATTGATTTCAGTCACTGACCCTGACGGAAGTGCAAACTATACGCAACTGGATACAATACCGTTCATAGGAACTGTATTCGACGACTGCGGAGTTGAACTGGATGCTGTAGAAACAAGATTCTATGCAAACAACACAATGAATCCGGGATACAACTGCACCACAACAACTTCTGCTGTCTCAGGCCTTTACAGGTGCAACTGGCCGTCCAATTATAGCAATGCGACGTGGTACAACGTTTCGATGTACATCAACAAGAACTATTATTACGACAATTCGACTGTAAAAACCGTTGATGGAAGGAACGGATTGTTCTTTTTGAATATTTACAAGACGCTGGACAATGTTCGTTACGATTCATCAAACGCATGGGGTTACCGTGACTGGAATTTCTCAATTCGTGCAAATTCAGGGAATGCAACGCCAAGCTTTGATGTACGCCTGATAATGAAAAAGGCCGGCGGGGTTGAGAAGGTGTGCGGGGTTGACCTTGAGAACTGTGCAAATGTGACCACAACAACTTGTGCCGGATGCACAAACAAGACAATAACATTCCTGAAGAACTTTTCCTGTGGTGATGTCGGAACATGGTTCTTCAGGTTCGATATGAATGGAACAGCAACAACAGACACTTCATTCCAGGTGGCTAAGGATGACGTAACAATCGGGTATGTCTCGGGAAACGAATCAACTGCAACCTTATCTGTTCCGGCAATATTTGTGCTTAAGGCGTACGACACTGTTGCAGGAACGTACAATCTGACGCCTTCGGCAACAATTTATTACAACATCACAAAGTCGGGGCAGAATGCTCCGTATACGACTGTGGGCGGTTCGTCCACAAACGAAACAGGCCATGCAAACTATTCATTCCTTCCCGACGGCTCATATTCTGCAGGAAAGCACAACTGGACTGGATTTGTAGATACTGCATCTTCGTGCTACAATTACAATGTTTCAGGAGTCTACAACGTGACAACAACAGGAACAAATATACCGCAGATATGGGATGAGCGTGTGAATCTGGTTGCCGGAGGATGGGGAGATACCAGAAGGTTCAACGTTACAGTTTTTGATTCAGCA
>Ga0172368_10002927_pt1 | contig 21230 bp, 19 predicted proteins | sample Lak11m_FD_114540 | JGI IMG/M metagenome (GOLD analysis project Ga0172368, IMG submission 114540) | Freshwater microbial communities from Kabuno Bay, South-Kivu, Congo - kab_022012_11m | ecosystem: Environmental > Aquatic > Freshwater > Lake | place: Democratic Republic of the Congo: South-Kivu...
CTGTATTCGTTCATAACAAACTCTTGCCAGCCATTTTTTAAACGGTTCTGCTTTTGGTGAAGGATTAGATAGTATAATTCGGAACATTCCTTCTGTGTTTGCACAGTCGGTTTCTCGCATTTTCCCATCGGCTGCTCTTACTTTGAACCCGTGACAAAACGTCACGACTTCACTTCCTTCATTATTCAGACGTTGTTTTAGTTTTCTCCAGTAAGCTCCCGCATCCGGACTGTCGGTTAATGCACCACATACATCCACAATGGAAAAATGCCATTCATCATTGTGCCATAAGCGTCTGATTCGTTTACTCTCAAACACGATTATTCTATTTTGTTCTGTCTTTTTTAATTCGCTTTTCATTCCTATTTCCCTTCAATCTTTTTACTGTTCACTCTTTTCAAAAGGTGGAGATGATCATATCAATAAATACTGAAATGCGTACCGGTTCTGATGAAATTCTCATAAACAAATATAAAAAAATATTTTGCAGAGACTATCCTCTGTTAGAATTGAAGGGATTACAATTTGAGTATTCTCAGTGAGTCCTTAACTACTCTTTCAGCTAAAAGGATTGAATTTTTACAGATTTGTTCATCTGGATAGAAGTAAGGAAGCGCACTTCCTATTGGATATTTTGTGGGCAAATAGATACTATCTAAAAAATCACACTCATCATCCGTTAATTCAATTGAAACACCATTCGTTTCTAAAACAGATTTAAGTTCAAAGATATTATGTGTTTTCTTAAACGAAATGGATTTTTTAATTATTAAAGATTTCAAGACTTTTTCTACAGCTTGTTGCACATTGTGCAAACATGGGTTATAAAGTTCACTTGCAAATAATATTTTAGCCGCTTCGAGATTCTCTTTTGCGTAAGTAAGCCAGTTTTGAGACTCATCTTGCATAGATAACTTCGCCTAATTCAACTTCTTTTTTGAAAAAACTATTTTCCGTTTTACTTACTATCGGAAAAATGTCGATAGCTATTTCTTTTGAAATATTCCGAATGAGTTTCCGATATTTTAATGCAAGTGAAAGGTAATTTTCAGAACTATCTTGTATTACAGCAATGTCTATATCGTTTGGAGATTCACTTTTATTGAAGGAGCCGAATATAATAATTCGCTCAATTTCTTTTTCTCCTTTTAAAGAGCTGACGATTTCTTCTTTCATCTGAATCTTGTTCATTCTACTATTTCCTTTTTACATCTTAAATATAAGGTAAAGTGTTTTTATATGCTATCAAACGTTTTGAACATTATTCTAAGCTCACTCAAAACGTTCTGTTTATTTTATCTTTCAAACAACTCATTGTTAAAAACAGCCGATGTTTTCAAAACATCGGAGATTTTTAATAGCAAATTAAACTACAAAAATGTAAAATTTCATAATGTTGGAGATGAAGACTTAATGGAAACGGTAATATTCCCGTGTCATCAAAGTCAGTCACTTAATCTCCCCAACGAAAGACGATGCCAAGCGTTAAACCGGCGTGCGACGGATTAAAACTTGCGTTAGCCGAATTTGTAAAAACTTTTTGCTTCCACTTTGCAGTGCCGAAAAATCCAAATGCCTCAAGCTGCGCCGCCCAATTTTCAGCGAAATTAAATTTTGTTCCCAATCCTCCGCCAAAACTCAATCCCGACATGGTTAAATTTCCAAGATCACTGTTTTGCATGGAGCCGGTAACTAAATTTATAGCCGCAAATCCGTAAGGTTCAAACATTCCGGTTGAAAATGTCCAACGAGCATCAGCGCCAATGTTGTTGCATGCTAAGTCAAAATTTTCATACTTGGGTTGACCGCTTTGAAGAATAACGAGAACGTCGTTGATTGTCTGAGTGTACCCTTCAAGTAGGAAACCGAAAGAGAGGTGATCGTTTACGATGTAATGCATCGAGATGTTGAAAATAACTTCGGGAGAAGCTTTTACTTTTTCTACCTCTGTTTTAAATATATCTTTTTCAAAAGCGATGCCGATTCCGGCGCCAATTCCCGCGTCAAATTGCAGCACAGCCGGTTCCTCTTCAAACTCCTGCGCAGAAAGTCCAACTGAAAAAAGTACAATTAATAAAATCGACAAAACAATAAATGATTTCACAACAACCTCTGCTTTCTTTTTATAAAAGTTGGTGCAATGGTAAGAAAGAATACAAAATTTTCCTAACTGAAAAAAATAATTTTTTATCGGTTACGGTAAGGACTTTCATACTTCATTCCTTCTCTCTGCAACTTTTCTTATATTACCAACAAATTTTATGACATTTACAAACGCCAAAACCGTGATAACCAAAAGCATTCTTTTCATTCTTCCTAAAAAGAATTTTAACGAAATAGAATTTCTTACAACCAAACGCATCCTCGAAAAAGGAGGTTGTAAAATCTTCATCTCCTCGGATGCCGACTCTTTTTGTGAAGGAAAGAATGGATTAAAAGTTAAACACGACGTTTCCTTTTTCAACTTGAACCAAAACAATTTCGGCGGTGTTGTCTTTATCGGCGGAAGCGGCGTTAAAGAGTATTGGCACAATCAACTTCTTCACACAATTGCAATAAAGTTTGCCGTGAAGAAAAAAATTACCGCTGCAATTTGTTCCGCGCCGGTAATTTTTGCCAACGCCGGACTTTTAAAAAATATAGACGCCACCTGCTACCCGACGGATAAGCAAGAACTTGAAAAGAACGGCGCACATTATAAAGAAGTAAGCGTAGTTGTTAGAAAAAATATAATCACCGGCAGAGATGCAAGCTCAAGCGAAGAATTTGCCGAAGCCATTTTAACAAAATTATTTTCCTAATTCGTAATTCCTAATTCCTAATTAAATGAATTATTGTAACAGCTTAACAAAATATTCACGGTATAAAACGAGAGAAGTTTTTGTCGGCGATATTCCGCTTGGCGGGAGTAACCCGATGCGCATACAATCAATGACAACCACAAATACGATGGACACGCTTGCCACCGTTGAACAAACGATACGAATGGTAAAATCGGGATGCGAGTATGTTCGCATTACCGCTCCGAGTTTGAATGAAGCGCAAAATCTTTTAGAAATTAAAAAAGAATTAAAGCGGCGCGGATATAACGTTCCGCTGATAGCCGATATTCACTTTACGCCAAACGCCGCGGAACTTGCTGCGCGGATTGTTGAGAAGGTTCGCGTTAATCCCGGCAATTATGTTGATAAGAAAAAATTTGAAACGCTAGAATACACGCAGAAAGAATATGAAGAAGAACTTGAACGCATCCGCGAACGGTTTACACCGCTTGTAAAAATCTGCAAAGAATACGGAACGGCAATGCGCATCGGAACAAACCACGGTTCGCTATCGGATAGAATTTTAAGCCGCTACGGAGATACGCCGCTCGGCATGGTGGAATCAGCGCTGGAATTTCTCCGCATCTGCGAAGGAAATAATTACCACCAGATTGTGTTATCGATGAAAGCGAGCAACACGCAAATAATGGTTGAAGCGTACCGCTTGCTTATCAATAAAATGGAAGCGGAAGGGATGAATTATCCGCTTCACCTTGGTGTAACCGAAGCGGGAGACGGGGAAGACGGAAGAATAAAATCGGCAGTTGGAATTGGCACTCTGCTCGAAGATGGAATCGGCGATACGATTCGCGTCTCGTTAACCGAAGCGCCGGAGTTTGAAGCGCCGGTCGCAATTTCTTTAGCCAACCGGTATATCGGAAGGGAAAATCATCAACAAATTTTAGACATTGATGAACATCCCGGCGATCCGTTTGCTTATAAACGAAGAGAAACTTTTGAGATGATAGGAGTTGGCGGAAACAATGTACCGCGCGTTATTTCGGATTTCGCTTTAATCAAAATTGAAAAAGAAAATGATTTGAACGCCATCGGCTATTTTCATGATGCGGCGACCGATAAATGGAATATGACCGATACCGCTTCCGACTTTATGTATCTTGGGGAAAACGTTCTTCCGTTTACACCGCCAAACGGATTGAGAACCATTTATAATTTTGAAATCTGGCGCTTGGCAGATGAAAAAAATTCTTCGTATCCTTTTTTTGAAAATTACACTTCATACCAAAAGGAAAAAGCGAACGCCGGAATATTCAATTTCGTTGCTCTTTCGCTTAACGATTTAACAAACGAAACGCTGGCTGAGATCAAACATGATTCTTCAATCGTTCTTGTTTTAATTACAGAAAATCTCCATGGTATGGCTGAGCAGCGGAGACTCGTTTTTGAGTTACTTAAAAATGAAATTCAAAATCCCATAATCATTAAAAGAAATTATTCAAAAATTTCTCCGGAAGAATTCAGACTTTTTGCCGCAACGGATTTCGGCGCTTTGTTGATTGATGGATTTGGTGACGGCGTTTGGGCAGAAGTTGCTTCCGAAGAGATTTCTGCAAAAGAGTGCAACAGAATTCTGTTTGGAATTTTGCAGGCTTCCCGCGTGCGAATTTCAAAAACCGAATATATCGCTTGTCCATCATGCGGCAGAACGCTTTTCGATCTGCTTGAAACAACTGAAAAAATCCGCAGCAGAACCGAGCATCTGAAAGGCGTTAAAATTGCGATCATGGGATGTATCGTAAATGGTCCGGGAGAAATGGCAGACGCAGATTACGGTTATGTGGGTTCGGGCGCCGGAAAAATTACCCTTTACCGCGGTAAAGAAATTGTGCGACGGAACGTTTTATCGGAAAATGCTGTTGATGAATTAGAAGAGCTTATTCGCGAGGACGGTAATTGGGTAGAAAAGAAGGAACAAAATTTTTAAAGTAAATAGTTGGTAATTTTCACCTAATCCTTTAAATTGGATTTGAAAAAAATGAAAATCAGGTATTTGAAAGCATATATAATTAAGACTAAAATCAGAACTCTTTATTTGCATCGCAATAGCTAAGTGCACTTTCCGCAAAAGTGCACTTTTTTTTTATATGAATATACACTCGGTACTAGAATTTATTGAAGGATGGGCTCCTCCGCAAGTCGCTTGGCAAAAGGATAATGTCGGTTTGCAGGTTGGATCGCTTAACGGCAAAGTGGAAAACGTCCTTCTTTGCTTAGAGGCGACCCATGAGGTGGTTTCCGAAGCGGTGAAAAAGAAATGTAATCTCATCATCTCGCATCACCCGCTTCTTTTTTCCCCGCTCAAAAAAATTGATATAGACCGAGACTCCAACGCGCAAATAACCAAACAACTTTTACACCACAACATCACCCTTCTCTCTTTTCATACAAATTTGGATTTTACTCTTGACGGAGTAAGTTTTGCCCTGGCAAAAAAATTAGAACTTGAGCAGGTGCAATTCTTAGTTCACCAAAAGGAAAATCAATCTAAGCTGGTGGTGTTTGTTCCTGAAATTGCGCTTGAAAAAGTTTCTTCAGCATTATTTGAAGCTGGCGCCGGAACGATTGGCGAATATGAAAAATGCAGTTTTAGGGGAAATGGATTCGGAACGTTTCAAGGTTCGGAAGCTTCACAGCCGGCAGTTGGCGAGAAAAATGTTTTTGAAACTGTCCGCGAAATAAGATTAGAAGTGTTACTTGATGATTGGAAACTTGGCAAGGCGATTACCGCCATGAAAGCCGTTCACCCGTATGAAGAACCTGCATTTGACATTTATCCGTTAAAAAATGAAAACAAAAAATACGGCTTCGGCGCAATCGGAAAGCTTGCAAAACCGATGACACAAAATGAATTTCTTCTGCACGTTTCAACAAAATTGAAGACTGCCGTACGATATTCGGATGGAAACGGAAAACTCATTTCCACGGTTGCCGTCTGCGGAGGTTCGGGGAGCGAATTACTTAAAGATGCCGCGGCAAGCAACGCCGATGCGTTTGTTACGGCAGACATTAAATACCATACTTTTCACGACGCTAAAAATAAAATCTTGCTTATTGATGCCGGACATTATGAAACCGAAATTCATATTCTGCCCGAAATTAAATTGCGGCTGACGCAATTTTTCAAAATGAAAAATGAAAACAAAAAGGTTTTTCTCTTTGGAAAAACCAGCAATCCTATAAAATTTTTTTTTAACTAAAGGAGATAATACATTGCAAAATAAACTTAAACTGCTCTATCAGCTTCAGGCGATAGACAATCACCTTGACCATCTTGAAGAACTACGCGGAGATTTACCGCTGAACGTACAAGCGCTTGTTACGCAAATCAATACGCTGCAAGAAACGATTACCGCTAAAAAAGAAGAACAGGAAACGTCACTTGCCAAAAGAGCCACCAACGAAGAAGAAATTGAACGGCTTACCGAAAATCAAAAGAAATTTAAAGCGCAGCTTTATTCCGTTAGAAATAATAAAGAATACGACGCGCTCACAAAAGAGATTGATCACTCGGACGAAATTATCAGGAAGCACCATGCGGAAAATGATTCGTTAGCCGATTTAAGTAAAAAATTAAGTCTGGAAATTGAAGATATTACGCCGCAGTTGGACGAGCTGAAAAAAGAATTGAAAGAAAAGGAAGATGATTTAGACAAGATCATTAAGTCAAATCAAAAAGAAGAATCAAAATATTTGGAAGAGCGCACAAAGCTTGAACCGTTGATCAGAAAAGGCGATTACGCTGCGTATCTCCGCATCCGCAAAGCTAAAAAAGGATTGGCGGTAGCTACGGTAATCAGATCAGCTTGTTCCGGCTGTCATAAAATTATTCCTTCGCAAAAGCAGATTGAAATAAGAAAGAAAGATAAAATTCATTACTGCGAATATTGCGGAAGAATTCTTGTCTCGGCAGAATTTGGCGACGATAACGAATAGACACTAATTTCTTATGCGAGAATAAGTCATTATTAGATTCCCTTTGGAAAAAGATTCTCCTCCTCCCGTTTTTCCAAAGGAGTCTAAATGATGATGAACCCATCAACTTTTTTCAATTTTCCTTCCTCTTATATGTAAATATCCTATCCTTCCTTTTGTGATTTCTTTGTGCCTTAGAGTCTTGGTGGCAAAAGGAATATTTTGGAACTTGCCACAAAGACACCAAGACACAAAGCTGCCCGGCGTAAGTTGAGTTTCAAATCAGATTAATTATTCGCATATCATTTTTTCTCCCTTTTCCGTAACTTGCACACGTAAAAAAAATAACTTGAGGATGAAATGAAAAAGAAAACCATTGATCAAATAGAATTAAATAATAAGCGCGTGCTTGTTCGTGTTGATTTTAATGTTCCGTTGGATGAACAACTAAACGTAACCGATGATAAACGCATCGTTGAATCGCTGCCGACGATAAAGAAAATTATTGCCGAAGGTGGAAAAGCAATTTTGATGAGTCACCTTGGCAGACCAAAAGGCAAAGTAAATCCTAAATACAGTTTGGCTCCCGCCGCAAAAAAGCTTTCCGAATTGATTGGAAAAGCAGTAATCCTTGCACCAGATTGCATTGGCTCCGAGGTAAAAGTGTTAGCTGAAAACATGAAAAACGGCGATGTTTTTCTTTTAGAAAATTTGCGTTTTCATGAAGAGGAAGAAAAAAACGATCCCGCATTTGCAAAACAGCTTGCAGAACTTGGCGAGGTTTACATAAACGACGCTTTCGGAAGCGCACACCGCGCGCACGCATCAACAGAAGGCGTAACGAAGTTCCTTGCCGTTTCCGTTGCAGGGTATTTAATGGAAAAAGAATTAAATTATTTGGGCAAAGCGGTCGGAAATCCCGAACGTCCTTACTGCGCAATTCTCGGCGGAGCAAAAATTTCCGGAAAGATTGATGTTATCAACAACTTAATTGATAAAGTTGATACCCTCATTATCGGCGGCGGAATGGCTTATACATTCTATAAAGCTCAAGGTTGGGAAATTGGAACTTCATTGCTCGAAGCGGAAAAAATTGATCTTGCAAAAGAGCTGCTTGAAAAAGTAAAAACGAAAAAGATGCAATTTCTCCTTCCGGTTGATGTGGTTGTTGCCCCGGAATTTAATAATGATTCTCCTTCCGAAATTGTAAAAGTAACTGAAATGCCGTCCGACAAAATGGGGTTGGATATTGGACCCGAAACTATTAAGTTGTTCAGCGAAGCAATTAGGAATTCAAAAACTATTGTTTGGAATGGTCCGATGGGCGTTTTTGAATTTGATAATTTTGCCAATGGAACAAATACCATCGCCGCAGTGTTAGCCGAAGTTACAGGCAAAGGCGCAACAACGGTTATCGGCGGAGGAGATTCAGCAGCCGCAATTGCAAAAGCCGGATTAGAAACTAAAGTTTCGCACGTTTCAACCGGCGGCGGAGCTTCACTTGAATTTCTTGAAGGAAAAACGCTTCCCGGTGTTGAAGCGTTGAACGACTAAAGTAATGAATAGCCACGAGCTTTAGCTCGTGGAAGAATAAAACAAAAGCTTTTGGCTTTAGCCAAACACTTATTCTTTTTGGCTAAAGCCGATATTTAATTGTTTTGTAATCCACGTCCTAAAGGACGTGGCAAATCAATGAAAAAATTACGAGTGAATTTATTATGAAAAGAGATTTTATAAATATCGATAAAGAGATTTTGAGTGGAACTCCTGTTTTCACAGGAACAAGAGTTCCCATTCAGACACTCTTTGACCATCTGGAAAAAGGAATTTCCGTAGATGATTTTTTAGATGACTTTCCTTCTGTAAAGAAAGAACAAGTAATACAAATTCTTCAATTTGCGGAAGAAATTCTTACTTCAGAAAAGTACAGCTTTATTTATGAAACTGCTGCTTGATGAAAATTTACCGAAGAAACTTAAGAACGATTTTATCGAACATTCTGTTTTTACGGTAAGCGATATGGTATGGAATGGAAAAAAGAACGGCGAACTCCTTCAAGCAATGATCGACAATGGATTTGATGTTTTATTATCGTTTGATAAAAATTTACAACATCAACAAAATTTTAATAAATATCCTGTTGCAGTTTTTCTTTTAAATGCTGAAGATAATACGTATATAACGTTGAGAAATCTTGTTAAAGCTATAAAAGATTTATTGTGTTTGCCTTTGAAGAACGGTGTTACTGAGATTAAACAAACTATTTAAGGAATTTGAATGGGTTTATACGATAGAAATTATAATAGACCGAGCGGGTTTGGCGGATTCGGATTATTTCCGCCGGTAATTAAAAATCTGCTTATCATTAACGGTGCAATATTTTTGTTAATGATGATGATGCAGAATATTGTCTTCAACGGCATTCCGGCAGAAAATGTGATTATCCGCTGGTTCGCGTTAATGCCGCTTGGGGAAGGATTCCAAATCTGGCAATTGATTACTTATCAATTTCTGCACGGCGGATTTTCACACATCTTGTTCAACATGTTCGCTTTGTGGATGTTCGGCGCCGATATTGAAAATACGTACGGCTCAAGAAAATTTCTCGTCTATTATCTTTCTTGCGGTATTGGTGCGGGACTTCTGCATCTCTTTCTTTCCCCGGTTTTAACAGGCGGATTAGCTCCCACCATCGGCGCATCGGGCGCTATTTACGGCGTAATGATCGCGTTTGCGATGTTCTTTCCGGATCGATTGATCTTTCTTTATTTCTTCATTCCTTTAAAAGCAAAATACTTTATTGCGTTTATGGTTGTATTTGAATTTTTAGCTGTTGACAGCGTCGGCAGCGGCGTTGCGCATCTCGCTCATCTCGGCGGAGCGCTCGTCGGCTTTTTGTTTATCCTTTTAGACAAAGATTCCGTTGTAAGTTTTAAACAGATGTTTCGCAGCACTCGCAGAGGTTATACTCCGCCAAGAGATGTATTTCAAAAACCGGCGTTTAAAAATCCTTTTAAAAGAACTCAACCCGATGTTGAAGATGCCAACTACTACGATGTGAACGAAGATAAAAATGATGTAACTCAGGAAGATATTGATAGAATTCTTGATAAGATCAGTCAATCCGGTTACAAAAATTTAACCGAGCGCGAAAAGAAAATTCTTTTTGAAGCAAGCCGGAAGATGTAACCGGTATGCAATCGAAAAAAAAATTCTGGTTGATCTTACTTCCCACTATAACCATCGGATTTGCGGGACTTGTTTTTTATTTTACTTCTGTAAAAACGATTGACCAAAGAACATTTGTAAAATTTTATTCCGATTATTTAATTGCGCAAGATTCACTTGGCAGCGATGTAGCCTCATCCAAAAAGATCAGAGAAACGCTCTACAAAAAATATTCTGTAACGGAAGAAGAATATCTTTCCACGATAAACGATTATAACGCTGATCAAAAAAAGTGGGCTGAATTTTTCGGTAAGGTGATGGAGGAATTAGCAGACCGGCAGAAAAAAAATCTGCCTAAGAAATAGTCTTCATCTTGGCAACGACCACTCTTAAAGCGGCGAAACTGATAAATTCGGGAAGCCGCTTTTTTAATTCCTTTAAAGTTGAAAAACCTTTTTGCGCCTGCTGAAGAATCTGCGCGTAAAGTTCTTCCGGCAACAGCGTTGAAACATCCGTCTCCGGAAAATATTCGAGAATAGTTTCTACCTGCATCGAAATTACCGGTTCGGCAAGTTTTCTTGTTTCCGCTATTTCCTTTAGTGTAAAACCTTTTTGAACGAGGTGATACGTTTCGGTAATAGAAGAGGGAAGAGATTTTTTTTCCGTTGTTATTTCGCTGAACAACGTCGCGTCATTTTCGGAAAAACTTTCGATGATTTCTATAAAAGCATCTCCAAGTTTAGTAAACATCCGTTGGTTGAATCCCTTTATTTGAAGCACCTCAAAGTGTGTTGCCGGTTTTTTCTCCGCAAGTTCCCGGAGAACGTCATCACCGCAAATAATGTATTTCGGTTGCCCGAATTTAAGCGCCGCTTTATCCCGCTCTTCTTTTAATAAATGGAAGAGCTCCAAATTTTTTTCATAATTCTGCGGCTGCTCTTCCGGTGGAACAAGTCCCCGCTGAAGAAGAAAAAGCTTTCCCTTATTTGTAAGAAAAATTTTCTTAAACTGCTTCGTATCCTTCTGCAAATCTTCCGTGTCAATCAGATGATGCAGAACGGTAAGCACATCCTGCTTTGAAAAAGTTGAACAAACTCCAAACGTTGTAACTTTTTTTAGATTTGCAGCTTTTGATGAACCGGAGAGAAGAGCAACATAGTTTGCTTCCGTTGCGCCGAGATCCATTTCATGCGCAGTTCGCAAAATTATTTCCCGCAAATATTCCAACGTTGATTCCGGCATTGCATCTTTTGTAACGCATGCATCGCACTTGTTGCATTTATACGTCGTTACTTCTTCGCCAAAGTACCGCAAAATAAATTTGAACCGGCACTCTTTGCTGTAAACAAAATCAATCATCTGCTCAAGTTTTTTCTGCGCATGAAAATAGGCTTTATTCAACTTCATATAATTGATGTTGAGCCGCGAGCTTTCAACGCGCTGACCTATTAAAAACAAGGCTTCTCTGCCAAGCGGTTTTGTATATTCAAGAATTCCGCCGTGCTGCAATGAAAGAAGCGCCTTATCAATTTCATCTGTTGAAAAATTGAGATCGGTGGCAAAATCATGCAGACCAAATTTTATTTTTGAAGTGAAAAGTGATGAACCGAATTTTCGCAGAAGATGAATGATCAATTCTTTTTTTACTGTCGATTTCAAATGCTTGGTGTAATTTTTTAGATGTTCCAAATCAATAATGATTTGCAGTGAGTTTTGCCGGTCAAAATCGGAAATGAATTTTAGATGTCCGGCTTCTTCAAGAATTTTGATTGCGGCGGACAGCAATCCTTTTGAAAAATCTCTTTTAATGAACGAAGTGAGATATTCAAAGTTGATGGGAATTTCCGATTCCTTCGTCTCACCGATTTTCACTTTGCCGTACGTACAAAGCGCATCATACAGCTTTTGTAGCAGTTCTTTATCGGGGTAAGAAGATTGAATAAAAAATTGATGAATGGAAGTGTCGCTCTGCTCAAACAATAACACGGCGGTAGAAGGTTTGCCGTCTCTCCCCGCTCTGCCGATTTCCTGGTAATAATTTTCGATTGTGCCCGGCATGTTGTAGTGGATGACGAGACGAATATCTTTTTTATCGATGCCCATTCCGAACGCATTTGTAGCAACGATAACGGGAGTTTTGCTTTCAAGAAATTCCTCTTGAATTCGCTTTCTCTGAGGCTGCGTTAATCCCGCATGGTAAAAAGCATTTTTAATTTTGTACATCGATAACACTTGCGAAACTTCTTCCGCTTTTTTTCTGGAGGAAGTATAAATGATTGCGGGAGTTTTGTAAAGCGAAATGAGTTCGACAACTTTTTCGTCTTTCTTTTTTGTGTGAATTACTTTGATGGAAAGATTATCACGCTCAAAACCGCGGACAAAAATTTTCGGTTCTTCCAATCCAAGTTGAGCAAGAATATCGTCGCGAACTTCGGGGGTTGCCGTAGCTGTAAATGCCGCTATTTTTTTAACTCCCGAAAAGGAAAGAAACTCTTTTATCTTTCGGTAACTTGGACGAAAATTATGTCCCCATTCCGAAATACAATGGGCTTCATCAACAAAAACAAACGAGGGATTGAGCTGTTTTATTTTCTCTGTAAAGTAAAGATTTTCAAACCGTTCCGGCGCAACGTAAAGAAGTTTTATTTTTCCGTATGAAACTTCTTTTAAAATGCGTTCGATTTCATAATACTCGAGCGAGCTGTTAATAAAGGCTGAAATCAATTCCGTCTTATTCAATCCGTCAACTTGATCTTTCATCAACGCGATAAGCGGGGAGACGACGAGCGAAAAGTTTTCCGAAATAAGAGCGGGAATTTGATAACAAATTGATTTTCCCGCGCCGGTTGGCAGTACGGCAAGCACATGGTTACCGGCAAGAATTTCTTTTATAATTTCTTCTTGTCCGGGTCTAAACTTTTTATAACCGAAATATTTTTCTAACGCTTGATGGGGAGTCATTTTACAATTAGTTGTCTAGAATATTTTAACTGTTGTCCATTTCCGTTTATAAATAAAACGAATTTAAAAATATTGAATCCCCAAGGGATTCTTCTTTTTACTTTCTTTGTTCTTATTACAAATATAAAATCCCTCTGGGATTTCATTTGCAACCCGCCTCTGACGGGTTGAATCTTTGTAAAAAAGAAATCCGACGACAACTAACATTCCCTTCTACCTAGTGGTAGATAAATCGGGAATGAATATTTCTTATCTCCAAAACATTCTTTTTACGAGTAAAAAAATATTTGTCGCCGGTTATGTTGCACTGCGATGGTTGAATGATTGAGTGTTGCGATTGAATATTATTATCTTCTTTCCACCTGCATTTGGTTTTTGCCATTCCTCTTTTACGCAGACTAATAAATTCTTTTCTTGTTCAAAGAAATAAATCTCTTAATTTTGAATTAAACTTTTTACAAACATAATAAAAATAATCTATGTGCGGGAAAGCTAATCAAGGAACTTGAATGAAAAAATCAATTTTACTTTTTGTTTTACTTTTACAGTGTGTAGTATTTTCTCAAAGCGTTAATTCAAAGTCGGATGTGTTGCTGCAAGGATTTTATTGGAATTCTCCCAACGGCGGATATTGGTACGATTCTCTCGCGAGTTTAGCACCACGTTTGGCTTCAGCGGGATTCGGCGCAATCTGGTTTCCATCACCGGTTAAAGGCGCTGCCGGCGGCGCATCCATGGGTTACGATCCGTATGACCATTATGACTTTGGCGAGTTTTATCAAAAAGGTTCGCGCGAAACACGCTTTGGCAGCAGAAGCGAATTGGAACATTCAATAAAAATTTTTCACGATGCCGGAATAAAAGTTTACGCGGATGCCGTTCTTCGCCACATGATGGGAGGTGAAGAGAAAATTCCATATCAATGTATTCCTGTTAATAACGGAAAAAAAATTGTTTCAGATTCCGCCTACTTACTTTTTAACTATCCGGCCGGTTCGGGCAGATTTAAAAAGAATGCTTCATCATTTTATCCCAACGCAGAGAATTGCTGGGTTGATCCTTTATTTACACAAGTTGATCCGATCTTCCGTTTTGGAGATTGGCTCGATCATAATAAAAAAAGCGTGCGCGACAGTCTTATCGCCTGGGGAAAATATTTGCGCGAGACGTTGAAGTTTGACGGCTTTCGTCTTGACGCGGTTAAATCAATTGATCCCGGTTTTATGGCTGCGTGGCTGAAAGGCGTCGGCAGTTATGATTACGCCGTTGCCGAATTATGGAGCAACTCCGGCGATATTGGCAATTGGTTAAATCAAGTACAAAATGTAAACGGCGCAAAAGTTTCCATGTTCGATTTTCCGCTGCGATATACTTTAAAGGATTTGTGCAACAATACCACCGGCTCATTTGATGTGAATAATTTATACGGCGCCGGACTTGTGAACGGCGGTATTTCCGGTTTTGATGTTACCACGTTTCTTGAGAATCACGACTTTGACCGCATTGGTTTTGACGGTAGCATCGATAGCGGACACGATCCGATCTTGACCGATAAACAATTGGGTTACGCCTATATTCTTTTTTCCGAAGGAAGACCTGCTGTTTTCTATAAAGATTATTTTGATTATGGTTACAGCGGTAAAATTGATACGCTGATTTGGATTCGTCAAAATTTTCTTTCGGGTGGTACAACAAAGGGAAGCGCGCTTAATCCATGGTTCATTGTAGAAAATGGTTCTTCTTCAAGTGATTTGTATGTTGCCAGACGCGACGGCGGCAACGGCAAGCCGCAATCATTTTTGTTGATCAATGATAGTCCTACGCAGTGGAAAGGCGTTTGGGTAAATTCAAATCATCCGAATGAAACGTTTAAAGATTTTGCAGGTAAAGCTGATAATCAATTAGCTCAGGCTGATGGACGCGTTCAACTTTGGGCGCCGCCGCGCGGGTACGCGGTTTTTATTCCGAGAACAGATACGATCAACTATTCGCCGGTGATTGAAAATATTCCCGATCAAGTTGCGTACACAAATTCTCAGTTCACGCATCAAATTATTTTTTCTGATGCGAATGATAAGTCGTTATTATTTTCAGCAAAAGGAATTCCGACATGGCTGCATCTTGATAATTCGGGAAAACTTTCCGGAAAGCCTGCATTTGCAGATACCGGCGATGTTTCAATTATTGTTACAGTCACCGATCCCGGAAAATTATCGGCAGTTGACACTTTTAAACTTTCTGTTCTCTACAATCTTCCACCTAAACTTGAAGCAATAAAGGATACTACTTTAAAAGCTACCGTGCGATTTGAATATCAGGCTTTTGCCGCTGATACGGATAACGATTCGCTTCAATTTTTCTTTGCTGAATCTCCTTCCTGGCTGAATGTAAATCGGTTAAACGGATTACTAACCGGAACTCCCTCAATAAATGATACGGGAATTTATGCTGTGCATTTGAAAGTTACCGATGGAAAAGGGGCGTTCGATTCAACTTCATTTTCAATTCATGTTAAAGAAAATGTGGACGATAGCATAGCTACTTACGGCAAACCGACAATTGACGGCAATGTGGAAGTCAGCGCTTCCGACTGGTTAGATAAATGGTTGGTGGTTGCTGATTCCGATACCGATAGTTTCTGGAACGGCGATTCGCTTGATAATGAATTGATTGGCTTGTACGCTACGTGGGATTCCGATTCTCTTTATCTCGGTGTAGATTATATTTTAAATGATAAATACAACACGATGATGTTGTACCTCAACGCCGGCATAGCGGGCGGCATTACAAATTTTAATTCAAAGTCCGGTTACGTTGGCGATTATCAAAAGAATTTTAGATTTACAGCCGAAGACTCAATTGATTTTTTTGTTGCCGATTATTACCACAACGCTCTATCGCTTTTTAAGATTGTAGGAAAAACCGCAGAAGATATTTCAAAAAAGATAAATACAAAAAGAGGTGCGGGTGGACGCGGTGCGGAGCTTGCGGTTTCTTGGAATGAACTATATGGTCTGGGCGCCGGAATCATCCCCCAAAATGTTAAATTAAAAATTGTTGGATTAATTGCCGGGGGCTTAGATTACGGCGCCGGTGATTCAGCCCCAAACAATGATGACACTAACGGCGATGCAGGACCCGATAGTTTGAAAAATCTTGCAACAATTTCTCCCGATTTAAATGGAGACGGCATTCCCGATCCTACTATATTTATTATTTCCGATGTTAAGTCTGAAAAAGAAAAAGCGCTTCCGAATGAATTTGTCTTACAGCAGAATTACCCGAACCCTTTTAATCCGAGCACTGTTATCAGTTATCAGTTATCAGTTATCAGCAAAGTCAGTCTTAAAGTATTCGATGTTCTTGGCAATGAAGTGGCAACATTGGTGAATGAGATTCAGAACCCTGGAGCGTATAATTACGAATTACGAATTAGGAATTACGAATTATCAAGTGGAGTATATTTCTACCAACTTCGTGCGGGAAGTTTTGTACAAACGAAGAAGATGATAATTTTAAAGTGAGATTCAAGATGTAAAGCCTTGCCGCGGCAAGGCTCTACTGGTTACTGGGAACTTCCAAAGTTTTAGATTCTTAATCTTTCTTCGCGGGGTAGGCGTGTTGCGTTTTCTTTAGTCGTTGTAAATTAAATCGGGTTTCTATAAGTTAGAGCCATAAATTTAGTAAAGCAGGCCTTTTATGAATACAAATGAATATACAACCGTAATTAAAGCAGAAGATTTAGCTAAAATAATCTCACTTCCTATCTATTTCAAAGAAAGAGAATTGGAAATAACTATTAAACGGAAGAGAAAAAGAGTCTTCTCATCAATTAATAAAATAAAAATTGATACAACAAACTTTCGGTTTAATAGAGAAGAAGCAAATGAAAGGTAAATATTTCTTAGACACAAATATTCTTATTTATCTTTATTCAACAGATGATAAAAAACAAAAGAGAGTATTAGAACTTCTCCAAAATGAAAATGAATTTGTTATTAGTACCCAGGTGCTAAGTGAATTTTGTAATGTATTAAAAAAGAAATTCAATTTTACATCCAAGCAACTCAATTTACTTCTTCAAGATTTTGAGAAAAATTTTCTGCTGCATCCGGTTGATATGGAGCAAATAAAAGCAGCATTAACAATAAGTGACCGGTATAAATACTCGTTCTATGATGCTTTAGTAATAGCCGGTGCCACTCTTTCAGGATGTACTATATTATATAGCGAAGATTTGCAACATGGTCAAAGCATCTTTAATAAAACAAAAATAATCAATCCTTTTGCGGTTTAACCGCAACAATATTATAGTAGAGCCTTGCCGCGGCAAGGCTCTACATAATTGATCCACCTCCGCAGACTGAAAACTGACCACTAACTATTGGTAACTCCCCAATTGTCGTATCCTTCTTTTTTCTTATTTTCCGTATGTGTTTGATAAAATTTATACGAAAAACATTTCCAGGAGTTTCTATTGTCTCAATTAAGCGGAAAAAAAATTTATCTTGCCGGACATACCGGAATGGTTGGCTCTGCTATTCACCGGAGATTAACTGCTGCGGGTTATAAAAATATTATTACGAGGAATTATCCTGAAATTGACTTGATCCGGCAAAGTGAAGTTGAAGAACTATTTGAAAAAGAAAAACCGGAATTGGTAATAGTTGCTGCGGCAAAAGTCGGCGGGATAGTTGCCAACAACACCTACCGCGCACAATTCATTTATGAAAATTTAATGATTGAAGCCAATCTGATTCATGCGGCTTACAAGAATAATGTTGAGAAATTAATTTTTCTCGGAAGTTCATGTATTTACCCCAAACTTGCACCGCAGCCGTTAAAGGAAGAATATCTTTTAACCGGATTGCTCGAGCAAACCAACGAGCCGTACGCCATTGCAAAAATTGCCGGAATAAAATTGTGTGAAAGTTATTACCGGCAGTACAACGCAAATTTCTTTTCCGTTATGCCGACTAATCTTTTCGGTTATTACGACAATTTTAATTTGGAAACTTCACACGTCCTTCCCGCAATGATCAGAAAATTCCACGAAGCGAAAGCTGAAAACAAGTCGTCGGTTGAACTTTGGGGAACCGGGAATCCGTTACGCGAGTTTATGTTTGTAGATGATCTTGCAGATGCGATTTTTTATCTGATGGAAAAAATTGAAGCGAAGGATTTATACGAGCAAGGCTTAACGCATATTAACATTGGCACGGGAGAAGATTTAACAATTTCGGATTTGGCAAAACTCATAAAAAAAATAGTCGGCTACACCGGTGAGATTGTCTATGACGCAACTAAACCGGACGGAACTCCAAGGAAGTTGATGAACGTTTCGCGTCTCCACAATCTTGGCTGGAAGCACAAAACTTCTCTTGAAGAAGGAATAAAGAAAACGTACGAATGGTATCAAAAGCAATTAAAAATTCACTTTACATAAATTTGAATTGCTGAATATAACAGACAACAACTCTTTTATTTCTTAGTGAAACTTAGTGCGCTTAGTGTCTTAGTGGTAAAGGTTTTTTCACCACTAAGGCACTAAGTACACAAAGAAACACTAAGATAATGTTTCATTTTGCGTAAGATATTATAGAAATTAATAATTAGGAATTAGGAATGGCAAAAAAAGCGCTCATTACAGGCATTACCGGACAAGACGGCAGTTACTTAACTGAAATACTTCTCGATAAAGGTTACGAAGTTCACGGAATTATTCGAAGAAGCAGTTCATTTAACACCGGAAGAATTGATCATCTTTACAGTAACCGGGAAATAATGAACAAGCAATTATTTCTTCACTACGGTGATTTAGTGGATACAAGTAATCTTAACCGCCTTTTAGAAAAAATTGAACCGGATGAGATTTATAATTTGGCGGCGCAGAGTCACGTTAAAGTTTCTTTTGAACTGCCGGATTACACAGGACAAGTTGACGCGCTTGGAACCCTGCGTTTTTTAGATGCAATTAGAGAAGTCGGTTTGCGCGAAGTGAGATTTTATCAAGCCTCTACAAGCGAGTTGTACGGTAAAGTTCAAGAGGTGCCGCAATCTGAAAAAACGCCGTTTTATCCCCGCTCTCCTTACGGAGTTGCAAAGCTTTACGGCTTCTGGATAATTGTAAATTACCGCGAAGCGTATAATCTTTTTGCTTGTAACGGAATTTTATTCAATCACGAATCGCCGCGTCGCGGAGAGACTTTTGTAACAAGAAAAATCACCCGCGCTGCTTCACGTATCGCTGCCGGATTTCAGCAAACGCTTTCACTTGGTAATGTTCACTCAAAACGTGATTGGGGTTTTGCGCCTGAATATTGCGAAGGGATGTGGCGGATTTTGAATCACTCGACTGCTGAAGATTTTGTTTTGGCTACGGGAGAAACGCACACAATTAAAGAGTTTGTCGAAGCAACTTTTTTTCAACTCGGCATTGAGCTTGACTGGCAAGGCGAAGCTGAAGATGAAAAGGGAGTTATCAGCAAGATCGATTTATCCAAAGCAGCGAATCTTGCCGGAACGGATGCGCAAAATTTTCCGTATCAATTAAGAAACGATTTAAAAATCGGACAAACAATTGTAAAAGTTGATCCAAATTACTACCGCCCAACTGAAGTTGATTTACTCATCGGAGATCCGACGAAAGCGGAAAAAGTTTTGGGCTGGAAAGCGCAGACGAAGTTTACCGATTTAGTAAAAGTTATGATTCAAGCTGACCTTGAAAAAGTTCTTAAAAGAGGTTTTTAAATTGAGATTTTTGGAGAACCTATGGTAAACAAAATATCTTTTCTCGTAATCCTTTTGGTTGGATTAACCCAAACATTCTTTGCCCAATCGATGCAAAAGAAAGTGTATCATCCCTTTACCGGAACGCTTGTGGTTACGATGGAAGGCGGCGCTACTTACGGATTAACCGACTACAAAGATTTTTCTCTCGACTATGTTGGCAGAGGAATGGTCGAATATTTCCTTCCAACCTACTCAAAAAGTTCATTTGGATTTAGAGTGTACGGCGGCGCCGGATATTTAAAAGGAAAAGATAACACGCAAACTCCTTTCGAATACCGAACCGATTTAAAATTAGCCGGCGGCGGAATTGTTTATGCGCTGTCACTCGGCGAAGCGGTTTTCCCCTATATTTTTGCGGGCGCAACGTACACATGGTTTAGTCCGAAAGGTGATAACGGGAAAATTCTTGCCAACAATGCGGCAAACGTTTATAAAAAAAACGAACTCGATTACAATGCCGAATTCGGAATGAGAATTCTTTTAACCGATAATCTCACCATGAATTTTAGCGGCGGCATTCAACTCAGTCCGAATGATTATTTTGACGACAAACTTTTCGGAACGAGCAAAGACGCGCTGCTTGTTGGCGCTATGGGATTTTCATTTTCATTCTTCGGCGAGCAAGATTCCGATGAAGACGGAGTGGTTGATTCAAAAGATTTATGTCCGAACACACCATCGAGAATAAAAGTAGATCAGTTTGGATGCCCGATAGATAACGACAAAGACGGCGTTCCCGATTATTTAGACAAATGCCCCGACACACCGGAGAAAGTAAAAGTTGATAAAAAAGGATGTCCGCTCGATACCGATAATGATGGGATTCCCGATTATATCGATATTTGTTCAAACACACCGAAGGGCGTTCAAGTTGATGAATTCGGGTGTCCGTTGGATGCCGACAATGACGGAATTCCCGATTACATTGATAAATGCGCAAACACGCCGATAGGCGTTCAGGTTGATAAATATGGCTGTCCGCTTGATAGCGATAGTGACGGCGTTCCCGATTATCTTGATAAATGTCCGAACACCCCTAAGAAAGAACAAGTTGATGAATTTGGCTGCCCAATTAAAAAGCAGGAAATAATTAAAGAAGTTCCTGTTGTGAAAGAAGTAGTGTTGAGCGCAGGAGCTTCGTTTGGTGTTGGCAGCGCAGTTTTATTACCGGGCGCTTACGCTGATCTTGAAAAAATTGCGCAAACCATGCTGGAAGAAAAAACTTCCAAATGGTTGATTGAAGGACACACTGATAATGTTGGCTCGGCGGCAAATAATAAAAAATTATCGTTAAAGCGGGCAACTTCAGTATTGAATTATTTCGTTACCAAGGGAATTAGCAAGAACCGTTTTACTGTACGCGGTATGGGTCCTGATTACCCGGTAGCTGATAATCGAACTGAAGAAGGGCGAACTAAAAACAGAAGAGTTGTAATTTTAAGAGTTGATTAAAAATTCAAACCTCCGATGTGTAAATTTACTCCGCCTTGGCGGGGAAACATCGGAGGTTTTTCATCTTTAAAATATTTTAATTCCCCGCTTCACCAATTCTTC
>Ga0172368_10002930_pt1 | contig 21208 bp, 21 predicted proteins | sample Lak11m_FD_114540 | JGI IMG/M metagenome (GOLD analysis project Ga0172368, IMG submission 114540) | Freshwater microbial communities from Kabuno Bay, South-Kivu, Congo - kab_022012_11m | ecosystem: Environmental > Aquatic > Freshwater > Lake | place: Democratic Republic of the Congo: South-Kivu...
AATGAAGAACGATCAAATCAATAGGAGAGCGCTGTGTACCAAAACGCCCAACTGCTGTCTCAAACTCTATGTTTGGAATAGTTGTTTCTTCTCTTTTCATATAAAGTTGATAATTTTAGAACCAATACTTGTAATAATTGGGTATTCCATTGTAGGAGGGGTAAAATTACTTGTCCATCGTGCTATGCCTTTTGAGAAGCGGAATTCGTCTATCCAACCGTTGAAATAAAATCCGTCATAATTTCCATATCTTCCTATTGTAAGTTTATCTTGTGCTTGATATGGTCCAGCAAAGGTTAAATCATTTGTGCTTATTGCTACTGTAGTTGTAAGAGTTTGAGAGACACCATCAATAAAAATATAGAAATTACTTCCATTTCTCACAAAGGCAAGATGATACCAGACACCAGTTGAGGGAGTCCACGAACAATAATATCTTCCCTTCTCTGTGTCATTAACAATACTATCAAAATGAAGTGTATTATCGGTATTCCAAAAAATACCAAAAAAATCTTTTTGATTACCAGAACCATCTGCGTTTTCAGCCGTTCTTCTTGCCCATTGAGATTGAGTTGATGCTATTGAATTAAAACGAATCCAATGGTCAACCGTAAAATCTCCTGCCGCAGGTTCATGGTCTGCCGTATCGGGAGTATCTATATAATCTCCCGTACCATCAAGCAATCCTGATGCAGTACCAAACTTTTTTTGAGCTGTGTCAAGTTGGGCATTTCCACCAGCAGTCCATGTCTTACCACTTTCATCAGTAAAGGTAGTAGAAGCATCATCACCATTAAAATGAAGAAGGCTTTTTGTATAGGAATCATCTACTGCCATATCTTATGGAAGCGCAAAGCGCAATCTAACTACTAACCCTTTAGCTGCTGTTGTCGCAACGGCATCACAATCAATACGAAGTAAATCATTAGTTGCAACATCATCTTTTGTGGTATCAATTACCGCAGGTGTTGCCGCTGTGTCTGAACCTGTTTCCCCTGAGTCAATAGTGAGTTTGGTTGAAAGCATATCTACTGAGTCGGTTACGTTTGCAATCTGAATATCTGTTGTTCCTGTTGTTCCTGCTGTTACTACCCGTGCATGAACTCCGACCAAATTCATTCCATTCAATTCTTCAGGAATAGTAAAGTAAGCCTTTCCATCTCCTGTTGCTGTATCCGTTGCTCCGTCAACTACTTGAATACATACAGTAGTTGGCTTAGCTGTAATACATGTTTCAGTTCCAGCACTTGTAAGCCTATAGGCATTATCATCACTCTTAAAATATAGTTTGTTATATCCGCTTGAAGGATTACTGGGAGTTGCCACTTGAGCATGAGTCGTTGCAACAGAAAACGTTTTTGCAAGATTACTATCAGCAATCGCTTTTGGCGTCACGATCTTTAGATCACTGGTTCCCGTATTTACATCTGATCCGCTTGCTTTAAGGGTTGTCACAAGCGCACTCTTGTGTGTTCCATCTTGATTATGTTCTGTTAACCCCCAGTCAACCATATCGTTCCAATCTTGAGCATTCCACACCATCTCGATAACGGCTCCTCCTGAATGAGCTTGTTCAGTTGTTGAGTCTTTACCACGCACATAAGAAGCTATGTTCCCACCCGATACCACTCCTGTAATACGTTCTATTTTAGAGCCTAAAGACGTTCCACCACTATCTACACGGTCAAATGTAAGCGTAATTCCTGTATCAGTTGGAAGCCCAGTAACAGTAGCAGGGGTAATTGTATCTCCCGTTCCTGTACCAATTCCTGTTGTTAAAGTTGTTGAAAAAAGACTTTTATATTTTTTTAGCAAGTCTGATGCTGATGCAGCCATATTAGTATAAAAATAAATAATGTTTCATAATTAGTTTCCAACACGCCAACTTGACGGTGGGTTGACTTTGATTTGATTTCCTGAGAAAATCATTGACTGTAATGTATAATCTGCGTCTGTTGATTGAGTTGTTATACGAACCTGTACATCTTTAAGTTTTTTATTTATTTTTATATATCTCGGATCAGCAGAGTCGGAAAAAAATGTCGGAACTCCAAGTGTATCTCCCATCTGAACCTCACCCATTACATCAAACCCCATTCCTGTCATTGAGTATTGAGGAGTAATGGTTGCTGAACCCAAAGATACAAACCCCGTTGACTTTCCCGAACCTAATACTTCAAAGTTAATCTCTCCTCTTGGAGAACCAAGTTTTATGAACACCTTTTTTAGTTTCAAAAAATCCTTCCAAAACTTGTTTAATGACCATCTTCCCGATGTATATGTTGTTGAAAAAGAAGCTCCTAAATCTCCCGCAATAGACGATGACATTTCAATCAGTTTTTCCCCTGATGTTGGGACATATAAAAAGTGTGTTGTTTTTGATGAGTCTGTATATTCAAGAAACTGTTTTGCACCTATTGACCAATCAACTACCCAACACATACGCTCAGTATCATAGTAGATTATTCTATTATTCGACGTACCCGTTGTCGGTACTGAAAAAAAGACCTTAGCATCATAAAAATATGCACAAACACTATCTATTGCAGATCCGACAAGCCCTCTTATATACGGTCTAATACGGGACGAAAGCTCGTTTGTACGCAAGATACCATAATAGTTTTTTTCTGGTCCAAGTGTGTACATACCACGTCTATTGAAAAACCATATATTGTTGTTATCTGATGTTACTGAAAGCTGTGAGTCAGTTCCGAATGATCCAACTACCTTTGTGGCATTTGGAATAGAAAATGAAGTATCCCCGACAGTTGCGGAAGTTATTGAGATCTGCCATACAGCACCTTTCCCTTCAGGAGTTGAACAGAGTATGGTAGATCGGCCATCACCCTGTCCTGATTGATAATGAATAACAGCTTTAGGACGCTCACGACCTCCACGCTCTAAGGCAACCCATCCACCACCATAAAAGTCTGAAAACTTACCTATTGCTGTTCCTGTACCTGAAAAATACACAATATACGGATTACTCGGATCATTTGTCGCCCATATTCTGTTTCCCGATACAGTCATTGACTTAAACTTAGGAGCAGCAGTTGTATTTGATAAAGGAGGTTCAACATATACGTTAATCTCTTTTGTCCCGTCGTCCATATATTGATTAGCAGAGGAAGAGTCAAGCAATGCCTCATATCCTGTTGTTTCAGATATATATAATTGATATGCTGTTGCATCAGATACTGTATCCCAATTCCAAGTTATATACTCACTTGCCGCCCACTGATCACGGGGTTTGTTGATTGATACGGAAGCCTCTGTTGATCCGACAGTCTCTCCAATCTCATTTACTGCAGTAACCTGTGCATACATAGTAAACGTCCCCGATGCTAACCCTGTCCGTGTACCGACTAATCCGGTTGGAGCTGAAAGGGAAGAATAGGTTGTAAGAACCGATCCATTATATCTGGCTAAGTTATCAGTTCCGTTTGCTATATATAAATATCCTGATATCTGCATAAAAAAACACTGAGTACCCGCTGTGAACGTAGCACCTGTAACCTCCGTCCACGTCCCACCATTGGTTGAACTATATGCTTTTCCATTTGAAATAGCGATAAGCTCGGTAGTTCCGTCATTATTTACATACTCAGCAGCCCCATCAATCGTTGATGGGAGGGTTGATCCATAGTAGTCAGTTCCCCATCTCGGCTTCCACTTTCCATCATCAACCAACATAAGATTAGTCGCTTCTTTTGCCTCATTAAAGGCAAGTGAAGCCTCCTGAAGAAGCCGATTGACTCCGCCTCGATAGTCTTTTATCTCAAACTCCGTCTTGTTTTGAGAGGTAGTTCCCCCTCTAAAATCAAATTTCATAATTCTCCAAAACCAGCATCGTTAATGTCTAATTCATCACCGATAACTTCAGTATTTTCAGTTCTCATTTGATCAAGTAGGCCTTCTGCAACCTGCATTTCCTGATTTGATTCAGTTAATAAACCATCGGATTTATAAAATCTTGATAGAACATAATGAACAATAAACATAGGATCCTTCATTTCGTTTTCTGATGTTCCCGTTGATAGATGGGTTGGCTTTTTCCAGTATCCGTAAGAAATAGTTGCCCCTGTGGTAAGATTGACATTTGAATTGACCTTCATATCAAACCCGTCTTTCTCGTTTCCGACAAAGTAAACAAAATTAGTTTCTGATTCTTTAAGTTGCGGAAGTCTTGAAATAGGCTCAATAACATAAGTTGTTCCCCCTATGCCAACATACTCTCCTACCTGTGGAGGTATCATCATATCTGACGGACAACCGTATGAAGCGTCTCCTGCGAGGGTTGTTTTATCGCCATCTGTTGCATCTGCTAACTCTTTATATAACTCGTTCCATCTCACCCCTTCAAGTTTCGCCCATCTTTTGATTGCCATATTGGCAAGTATCCGGGCAGTAAGATATTCTGCTGATGTAGAGTCCCATGTATCATTGTCATTCTCGTAAGCTGCGTATATCGCCTCTATAATGTCAGTTTCTTGCATAGTTGTAAAAATAATTTTAGCCACAAAAAAAGGCCGAGACACCTAACGATTTTTCGTTAAGTAACTCGGCCTTACTGCTCACTTGTGCAGCACGGGCTATACCTTAATCCTTATAATACTCTTTTGATTATCTTTTTTCAACACTATTTTAGGCATTTTGATTTTCTTTACTTTAGCAAGTTTGGGCGCTTTAATCTTGATAGTTTTAATTTTGGGAGCTTTCAAAAGTTTAACTGATACCTTTTTAACCGCCTTAGCTTTTGCACCTGAATACTTAGATGTCATACTTTTAAGTTTTGCAATAGCTTTTTCTGCTTCATCTGCTGTCATTTTACCTGCCTCATACAAATCAAGTATGTCATTGGCTTTACTCGTGATTTGACCTTTATACTTAGATACTAACTTTTTGTCAAGCTCGGTATTTCCTGTAAGTTGAGGAGCTTTGGGTTGAAAGTTAAGGTCTATTGTTTTTGTTTTACCATCACTGGTTGGAATTACAATAAAGTTTTTATAACTTCCAACACTATTATTGTTTTTTACCTGCTCTTTAACACTTTCAAGCTGTCTATCATCATGCCTTTTTTGCAATATGGTATTGTATTCTGATACTTTATCCTGTGCGTCTATTACCTTTTGTGTCTGTTTTTCTCCAAGAACATTCGTACCTTCCCTAAAGTATTTCTGTGCTTCTTGTACGGAGTTTGGACCAAAAAGTGTCGTTTTAATTCTATTCCCTGCATTTTGAGGAATAACAAAACGTATCCTTCCAGATGGAGAAGTAGTATATCCTTGATTATATGATGTAACACCTTCAACACTCTTTTTTACCTGTCCGCCACCAAAGGGAGGAAGTAAATAAGTAAGTGGTTTTGTAAACTCTTTTCCTAAGTTTGCCTCACCCCTGATTAAAGCTGGAACATCAGGAATGGCAGCTCCAATCGGTATTCTTCCACCAGTAAATGTTGAACTGAATGGTAACTGATCTCCTATATTTTGTACAAGGTTTTGTGTAGCCCTACCTTTCTTCATATTAGGATTTATATAATCCTCATATGCTTGTTGTGCTACTCCTACCGGATCAAATGCAGGTCTTCTACTTGTAATCTTCTCGTATATATTGTTAAATATGTAAGAATAAAGGAATAGTTGACCGATAGCCGATGCAGCACCTATCTTACTAAAGTTTCTTGGAATATCCTTTGCCATGAATGATAACTGATTATTCACTTCAAGCTGAAACATAGTTAATGCCCGAAGTGTCTGTGAATTAAACATTGTAGGGGTTGATCCAAGAGAGCGATCTGCCATCATCCTTGCCGCCCAGTCATCTGCACGTTTCATGGCTTGTACTGGCGATAGTCCTTTTTTAATACCCTCATTAAACTTGCTTCTAACGATTGTTTGTGCAGTAAAATTATCAATAGCCTTAAACAACCACGATGCTTTATCTCCTGCCTTTTCCCATATATTCATTGATATTCTGTCAGATCCAATACGTCTTGTTAAAAAGTCGGATCTATCAATAAATCCATCATCTTTTAACATACCCGATATGGTTTGTGCCATTCCTTTTATAAATGATGGCTTGTCTGTTGTTGCAAGTGATTGAGTAAATGGAATATAGTTTGTAAGGGCGGATGATACATTTGCAGCAACCATATTAGCACCAACCTTTCTTTGTAATCCTGTTGCAAATGCATATATTTTTCTGCCAAAAAAGCCTTCTGCTGATCTATCAAGCATTGATTTCTTACCCGCAAGGTTATTTATATATTCTGTTAAATCTGCAACAAAGTTAGTAAGATGTTGTGTCCCTGCAAACTTTGCACGTATTGATTTTTCAAGCAATCGTAAGTTTTGGATATTGTCTGTATGATATATCTGTTTTGAAGCACCTTCGATATATTTGTCTATTCCCTGAATAGCATCAAAGTCAGTCACATCTGTTTTTCTCTGTAGTGCATTAGCAAAGAAGTTTTTACCCGGTTTAAAGTCTGCGGTAAGTCCATTAACATCCGTTGGGAGTGCAGTATCACGTACTGGAATACCAACCTGTTCAAGCAGATTTGTTACTTCCTGAAAGTGAGTAAAGTAATCTTTTCTTTTTGGTATAGGATCATAACCATTTTGTTTTAATACTCGGTTTATATCATTTAAGTAAGTATCATACTTTCCTCTAATAACATTTATTGCCCTCTCAATTTGCTGTGTTTTTACCTCACCGACCTTAGCAACTACATCACTTCTGTTTATTTTGTTTTCTCCTAATCGCTGAAGTAATTTAGACTCAACGCTTCGTGCCTTTATTCCTAGTGAGCTTATTTCTCTTCTTTCCCTATTTAGCCATCTAATACGATCTGCCTCTGCTTTTTTAACAGGAGCTATAAATCGTTCTTTCATCTCTGGAGCATCTTTGCCCATTATGTCCTCGAAATTACGCTCTATTGTTTCTCTTGAGAGCAGTGGTCTTGCTTTATCCTTCCACAATTCGGCTCTATCCATTATATCTTTATCTAAAGCTCTACCAGCCTTATCAATAACAATGTTTCCTTTTTTATTCGATACATATTTTCCTTGTAATCCTTTTTGTGTTTGTTGTTCAATAATCTCACCAACACTTTTAATGCCTGATTTAACCTGTTGCTTTTCGTTTGATACAGTATCCTTAAAAACCATTCTTGACCATTCCTTAAAATCAGCTTCTGCTCTTTGTTGGGGTGATTGTATTTTTAGTTTTGGTTCAGCATTATAGACAATATCTCTCATTCCCTTTGCTTGTTTTTCAAGTTCTTTTGCTTGTTTCAGTTCAATGGGAAGCGGTATAGTAGCTTTTGACTTTGAAGGTAATGATAGCGCTATGTCTAATAATTCCACATCTGTCCTATTTATATTTCCCTCATAATCATTTGTTATTTCACGCATCCTATTTAAAACTCTATCTACAAGTTTTGCGTTCTTAGTGTATAAGGTTTCAATGTCTCCTTCTTGTCCTGCTTTGCTGTTTACCATTTTCCGTAAAGATGAAAGGTCTTGTAAGTCATTTTTACTTAATTGTTCTATTTGTGAAAGGATTGCATCATTTGCCATTTGATCTTCATATCTTATTTGATATCCTACCCTTCTTAATTCCTCAGCCTTTTTAAGTAGTGTAGTTCTTGGTTTAACTTCTGGTATCCCCTCAGCCTTAGTTTTATTTACCGTATACATTATTCTAGGTAGTTTCTTTTTTGCCTGTATTTGTTCAGGGGTAAGGTTTGGTTTTATTTTTAATACTCCCCCTGTGGATTGGGATTTATTCCATTTATCTATGAGTTGGGATTTGGTGGTTGCTCCGCTTTTATATGCTTCCGTTACATCTAATAATTCTCCCTTGCTATTTCGTAAAAATACTCTTGTTTTATTTAGAGGCAAGTCGTTCATGTTGGATGTTATTTTAAATCCTCCAAATCCCACCCTCCCTTCACTTGCAACATTTTCTCTTGTTGTTCCAAAAACTACTTGTAAATCTTTGCCTTTTGGCGGTTTAACGAAAACATCTCCCTTTGAGAAATTTCCCCGACCCCAGCCACTTTTAATATATCCACTTTTTAAAACTTCATCTGGCTTATTAGTAGCATGAAAATATGTATCGGGTAACTCCTCTGCACTCTTATACTTCCTTGCTTCTTGGATAAGGGGGTCTACTCCTTTAGTGGATTGTGCTTTATTCCATATATCGGTGAGTTGTTTTACTTGATTCTGTTCAGGGCTTCTAGGAAGATTTTTCCCGTAGATTTTTTGGAGTTCTTGATATTCTGGGACTTGTTCTGTTGAGATTTTACCTTCTGTGATTGCTTGATTTGTGATTTCATATAATTGTCTCCTAATCTCACCCTTATTATAACTTATATTATTAAGAAAATCAATAGGAACGATCTTTGCTTGTCTTTTAGGTCCACTATTGTCAATTATGGTGATATTTATATCACTGCCAAACTTTTCATTTAATTTCTTAATTGTTTCTTTGCTTGAATTATGTAGTTGGATATGCACATCTAAGGGAACATGCCTTTCACCCCTTGCACTTCTTACCATTACTCCTTCTCCCCATGCTTTTAACGGATCTCGATAAACATAAACTATTGAAGGCTTATACCCTTTTTGTAACGCCTGATTTATTTTTTTTACTGCACTTTCATAATTTGATAAATTAGAATCATAAATTATTGAGAAATCATTTATTTCTCCGTCTAATATTTCTTTAATTGCCGATGTTTTCCCTACTCCAGAACCACCCGCCGTAAATAGAATCTCATTATTACCAGTTCCTTTTCTTGTTTCTAGTAATTGAGTGTATACTTTTTTGGCAAGTTGAGAAGAAGGCTCATGAACCTCTTTTGCGTTTGTATAGTTGTATCCAATTGGTTTAAATAAATCCTTGGCCATATCAGGATTTACAACATTTCCATTACGCTTGATATACTCATTAACGAGATTCTCTTTATTAGCGTTATAATAATCAAGTGCTTTCGCTTCTATCCCTTTTCCCTCCTCCCCTTTTATCTTAATGGTGGGCTGTGCTTTATTCCATATATCAGTGAGTTGGGATTTGGTTTTGATTTGGACTGGTTTTATTCCTCCAATATCAGTATTATTTCCTTTTAAGTGTAATTCGCCACGATAGATATCGTCAAATTTTACTTTTTTGGGGTCAACATTAAAAGCCAATACAACATCTTTATCTTTTCCAATACCGCCATATCCTTTTTTGTTGGTTGTGAAGTAAATATCTCCACCTTCCGTTTTTGAACCAAATATGCCAGATTGCTTTATTTTTTCTGCACTTTCTTTTGTTGTGGAGTGATAAAGAGTTATTGTTCCGTCCGAATTTGTAGGCAAGTATTCGGCGGTATAGGGGTCTTGTAGTTTTAATCCGCTTTTATCTCTAACTTCTATTTTTTGTGTTCCGTGTGCCTTCACAAACTCCTCTAGATTGTTTTTACCTTCTTCTCTTGCGTTTTTTGTTGCAAGACCATAAGTAAACTCACCGAGTCCTGGACCTCTATCTGCCTGTTGCATTATTAGATCCAAAGCATTTTTAAGCTGTTTGTTGGTTAGATTTGATGCTTCTTTTCCAAACACGGCTTCACCAAGTGATTGGATATATTCACCCAATTCCCCCAAATTCTTACGGTTAGCATTTGGATTATCTTCAACTATTTGTGCAAATTTACCGACAAGATTTCTCACTTCAGGACTAAAACCTTTTCTTACTGTTTCTATTTGTTCCTTTGTAAAACTGTTCCCCGAAGGTCGGCCTCCCATTGTAATTCCTCCTACTAAATAATTCATTGAGGTTCTATATGCGTCTGCAAGTGCAGGATTTTTTTTATATATCGGTGTATTTTGGATGTATTTTTCTGTATTTTGTTGATTTTGTTCATTCACGCCACCGATAAACTTCCAGTCTCTTGCAAAATTTATAGCTTTAGGAACCATTGACACTATTCCTTTTCCTGTATTTAAAGCAGAGTTAAAACCTGGAGAACCTGCTCCTAAAAATTGTCCTAATGTACGCATTGGATGTTGTTCATACTGATATGGTTGAGATGCAGGAGCCTGATTAAATCCTGTTACAAATTCTGAAACTGCGGTTTTAATTCCCTGTTTATTCTGCTGTATCTGTTGAGGAGTGGAATATTGTGGAGCAAAAGGAATATATGGTGATACTTTTTGATATGTGTTTGAATAGGACTGATATCCTTGTTTAACCGCATTACCGATATCACTCAAAAACTTAGGCTGTTGGCCACCGCCAAGCAACCTTTTAACTTTATCTAAAAGGTTGTCCATAAGTGGTTATTTAACCTATATAATTTGATAATTGAGATAGATACTTAGGTTTTTGTTCTTCTTTAGTTGTTCCGTAACCTATTCCTGGATAAAATGGCGCACTCATGTTTCCTTGAGCGTCAAATGTCGGTATTCCATTTATCTGTCTAGGAGTTACATTTGCTGCTGTATAGTTTGATACCTCAGCTAGGTTACTTCTTAATGTTTGAATATCTTTTGCATTGTTCATAGCCCATTGTTCAAGCATTGACCGTCTATTTGATACCTCAGCTTTAGCCTGCATAAGAGCCTGTGTTGCCTGTTGTAATAACTGCGTTGATAGATTGGCTAAAGATTGCCCTTTTTGTAGCTGTCCCTGTGCCTTAGCCTGTCTTATTGCGTTTTGCTGTTCTCCAAGCCATTGAGTTATACCAAGAACAGCATTATCATAGTTTGTTTTAAGTTTACCCATTTCTTGTGTAACTACATTGTTTAGCTTTGATACTCTATCTTGTATATCATTTTCTATTGATCTTGTTTGCTCAAGTACTCCTGCACGCTGTTTACTTCCCATTTTGGTTAAAGCATAAGAGTACATATTGGCAGCACTTGAGTCTCCAGCGCCTCGTGTACCAAGTGTTACCTGACCTGTACGCATAAGATTGCCTATATTTTCGGCAATATCACGCAGTCCCTTAACCTGTTGTTCGGTATTCTTTCGACTTTGGGTATTAAGATCGCCCAGTGAGGATTGTTTTTGTAATCCTATGTCTGATACTCCTTGATTGTATGAATTGGTAGTAATTCCTTTTTGAGCTTCAGCTTGTCCGGGTAATTCTCCCATCATATTGTCTAGTTCTCTAAAGTAGTTATCATATCCTGAGTTGATTTCATTACGGGCTTGAGCTGAATAGTCTACTCCACCTCCACCGCTACCGACTGGGTTGCCCCATTGGTCTAATTCTCCATCTTTAATTGCATCTGCAAGTTTTTTACCATTTATATATGTGGTATATGGGTTTGGGGGTTGGCCTCCATTATTTGAGCTTGTATTTGGGCTTGTATTTGGTGAGCCCCATGATCCTCCACCACCGCCACCAGACGAAGGGCTTGTTGATGTAGGATTTTGTGATGTTCCACTTGAAAACCCACTTGAAAAACCAGAAGAAGATAATCCCTTATCATAATTAACCTGTGGATTATATAATGGTAAACCACCAACTGATTGACCGGGAGAAAATACTTTCTCCGACAAACCATAATCTGGTATATTAACTCCAAAGATGTTCCATTGACCTTTACTTGCCATATTATTGAAATAAAACTAATAAAAAGAGCTACCTCCTTATAAGCCCTCCGGGCTATGGGGGTGAATATACTACCTACCCTCCCTCTACTTCAATCTATTCTCCGCATTCATGTCTTGCCCTCCCTCCTGAAGTTGTTCCCTATCAGGTAGGTGGAGTTCGTCATGCGTTTGAATGAGTTGTCGTTTTGGGGCTCTTGTGGAAATTCCTTTTAGTTGGCGAACCTCTTGCGAGGAAAGATTGAGACGAGCACTCTGCCTCCCGACTTATTAAGCTCACGCTTCTTAGTCAGTAGCTGAAGGTATAAGGGTAGGGTAGCGGCCGCTACTTTAATATCTTCACCACCGAGAGTTAAGGAAAATAACCCTCAGCTACCGAACAAGAAACCTGTTAAAGAGCTTTTAACCTACAAAAAATCCGCCTCTTGTTACTTCTGTTATTCACAAAAATAACTAAAGGCGGTTTACTACCACGTATCTTGTAGCAAGACCTACCCCCATTATACTATGTAAAACTATGTTGTCAAGAGGAAAAAATGTCTAATCTTTCATATTTTTAACTATGTTTTCAAACAATTCTTTATATTTTATCCAATTTTTAGAGATATTTCGTTTATTTTTGACATAGTTATAGTTATTTTCTCCTATTTTCTTACGTTTTTGCTCATTTTCTACTAAATCTTTAAGATTTTTATACCATTCTTCTTCATTTTGAGCAAAAATAATGTCAGAATTGCGTTCTCTTCTATATGGATAGACATTTGAGGTAATTGTTGGTAGTTTTGCAGCAGAATACTCAAGAAACTTTAAAGATGACTTAGATTTTGAGAAATTAGACGTATGAAGGGGAGCAACCGCTATATCAGCCATTGATATTTCCTTCTTCCAGAGCTTAATATACTCCATAAAGTCAGAGTGTCCTGGAATATATCTATATCTTTCTCCATAATTGGCAAATATATTCGTCATCATACCAATAGCCCAGAAGTGTACGTTTTTATACTCATTCAGTATTCTGTGCATGGCTTTTACAAACGGGGGGAAGTTGATATCGAGAAAATGGGTATGTGAACCTGAATAGACTATTACAATCTTGTCATCTTCTACGTGAGGATCAGGATTATATAAATCAAGATCAATACTATTTCCTATCGAGTGAGTCATCGAACCAATACGTTTTGTGTAGTGTACTATCCTGTCTAAAAGAAAAGGTTGTGTGCAGATCAAGTGGGGAACGTCTTTAAGTATCGCCTCAACCCTGTCATGGTCTTTAGTTCCGGGATGAAGCCGCTCATACACAGGATTACTTTCGTCAATCTCCCATATATTATCATCCAAATCAAGTACAAGATTGCAATTATTTCGCATTCCGTGTACCCGTATGCTTATATATGCCGCCTCCTTTGCTATATTATATCCTGAAAAGATAATATCAAACTTATTAGTTATATCCTTCCAGTTCTTGTCCCCATTTATAAAGGGATCACGTCTTATCTCGATATTCCAGTCTGTATTCTTTTTTAAGTATAAAAGCGGCTGTACAACTCGAAAGTAATCAACGGCCGATGTCCTTTCGTGAAGCTGTCCTTTATCATCCCGATAATTATAGTTAAGCTCAAATCCGACTACATTCATAATGGCTGATCTCCCCAACTTCCTTTATAACGGTCTATATACTCATTTCTCCATCAACCACCACAAACCTATCTTCATTTAATTTAATTATTATAATTAGACTGTTACCCAAGCGGAAACTGATACTACATCTCCACCAGCGTTATAAGATATGGTTTTTTCGTAACTATCCGAGCCGATAGTTTTGGTAAGGACTGTAGTTGAGGCGACTACGGTGTCTGTATTGGAAATGGTGAGGGAAGCGTTGCCCTGAATACCTGAAACACGTTCTAATGTATTAGTTACCGGATTATAAGTAAGCTGTTCTATCGCCGATACTTGAAATTCCTCATCAAACGACTTATTTTGTATATTTTGCTCACTTCTTGCTGTATCAGGCTTTGCTTGTCTGTTTGGATTAGCCATATTTTGCGTTCTCTAAATTGATATTGTCTGTTTTCCGTAAAAAATCTATATAAGCCGCTACTTTTGCCAATCGAACTATGGATCGCTCTGACTTATCACAACCTATTATCTTTTCAATATGCTTAATCTTGTCCCTAACCATATCTATGTCATCTACCATCTGTCCCCGTTTTACTCTGTTTCTAAAATATTCATCAATTTTCTCTATTTCCTCGTTAAACAAAGCACCTGGTTCATGGTAAATATCCTTTAATCCAAAATACTCAGCCGTATAGGGTACAGTATTCTCACTTTCATAGCTTGAAAAAGGCAACTTAACCGATACATTACCCGTTGTAACCTTTTCAGGTGCTTTCTCGGGTGCTACAGATGCCACTTTCTCAGGCACAACTTCACTTCTGAAGGTTACACTAGCCATGTTTCTCGTAATTTGAATGTTGATAACCGCTATGTGAAAAAGCCCAATCTTCTATGTCTTTGATTTCGCCGAGATCCTGATTTTTTTTTGCTCTAATAAGTGCTTCTCGCATGTCCCTTATCTTTGCGCTTGGTCTTGATATATTTTTTGCAACAAACTCCAACTTTCGTCTTAGTGAAGGAGAAGCGTGTTGCTCCATTTCTCCTATCAGTCTTAATGTTTCTCTTGCATCTGGATCTAACATAATCTTTCTGAGGGCAAGTTGCCTTGCCCCCAGAGTAGCTTATGTTTAAGCAGTTGCACCAAACTTAGCAACGTAAAACCAAGCTGACACAAGCCCTTTCACTACATACGAACCCGCCCATGAGGCAAGGCTAAATCTACCGGTAGCGTTTCCACTATCGATTTGAGTGTGAGGGACTATGTATAACTTTGGAGGATCACCGTCTAAGTTGTATGAACCAACCGCATCAGCACCGTGTGCATATGTGTGATATACAGTTACAGTAGAAGATGTGGTTTTTGCATTTGCTGAAAGCAGGAATCTGAATCCATACAATTCACCCATCTCTCCTCTGTAAAGGTCTTTTACATCAGAGTAGGTTTTTGCATTGATCCAAGTTGAATCTGCAACCAGGTCAGCTTTCACATAAGGGGTTACTTTCCAAACGAACATTCCATCTGCATATTTACGTGTATAGGCCGCTTCCATTGTTCGTGCCATTTTGCGGATATTTGCCGCACTTATGACATCTGAAGCTGCAAGATCTGATACTGCACCTTTTGCATTTGCTAAATATGCTGTTCCATTGTCAAGTTCGTTTCTAACTAGAGTATCCATCGTTTCTCTCATATTCTGTCCTACGACTGCAATCTTTTCCTTGTTGTTCACATCAACTGATGTGAGGGAAAGGAATCGACTGATTTTGACTTTAGTTCCATACTCTGAAAGAGTTGCTGATACCGTTGCAGAAGTAAGAGATACTTCTGAAGGATCTTCACTTTCGGTCAAAGGTGTCGTTGCGACGGCTAAGGGAGAATAGCGATTGAATACGATTGTTTTACCCTCATTTTGAGATCGGGATTGTTTTTGCAAACCCTCCTCATAGACCTGTTCAAATTCGTTTCTTTTCAGAAACACTTTTGAATACAGAGTCATCATCTCATTTGAGAGCGTTGTGGTCGTTTCGGCTGCCATTTTTTTTAACTTAAATTATTAACGCACCGTACCATACTTAGCTTCAATCTCCTCGATACTCATCTCATCAACCGATTTCTCAGCCTTTGAGACAGTACCGGTCGGACGGAGTGCAGCATCAACTGCTGCCTTAGCTAATTCCTGTTGTTTTTCTCCGACTGCGGACTCAACTGACTTTAGGTACGGCTTCATGTACTTATCAGTCAGCTTCTTAACCGATTGGGTAGGATTTTGCCTTACGGCATTAAATACCGCCTCAGTTACTGCCGCATTCAGCTCAGGATCGAAACTATCGCTATTCTTATCAAGTTGTGGGTATGTTTTCAGAGCTTCTGCCGCCTCAGTATTGATTTTATTGATGGTTTTTTCCTTTTCAATTTCAAGCCGGGTACGGTTAGCAATAAGAGATTCAAGCTCCTGAGAAGTCATGCTTCGTTCCTCACCTGTGTTATTCACATCAGATTGGTAATTAGGCATAACCGCCTGTGGCTGAGGCTCTTCATAAGAAACAGCCTCTGTATATTGTCCGAGCATTCCTTTCAGGTCTTGGACCTCTCTACTCAAGCGCTTTTTTTCATCCACTAACTCGTGAATGCGCTTAGTTGCGCCCATCGCTTTACCTTCTGTCTTAACTTCATCTCCTTTACCCTCGCTGATCGGCTTGGATTCAGGAGCTTCCGTCTTGACTTCCGGTGCTGTCTTTTCTACTGTTGGCGACTCAGTAACGCTTTCAGCTTCAGCGTCTTTTACCGCCTGTTGTTCATTAACCATAATGGTTTTAGAACTTATAAACATACCTTTTAACGTAGGTAAGCCATCCGTCAGGACTTAAACTGATCAGGTTAAATCCTAACCTTTACTTAATACGTCTTTCCTATTTTTTAATATCGGTTTTCCCTCCTCGTCCTTACCGATAAGTATTCGTTCCATTCCTATATATACAGCGTGTTGAAGCTCACAGCTTACACATACCAAATATGGTCCTCGTTGCCTCCATTCGTGTTGTGAAGGTGCAATAAACTCATAATCTTTCTTTAATACTTCATACTCTTCAGCTTCCTGTTCAACTTCCTGTTCTTTATGTTTCTCATTTTCATTTTGATTCTCCATGTATAGCTTCCTCGACTGATTCGTAAGAATCTTCAACTTTGTTAATAATACTGTCAAGTAAGCCCTTTCCTAGTACTAACACTACTGCCCGTTTACCTATTTCATCCTCACCCATACCCGTTTCAACCGCCCCCCTCATTTGTTCATCAAGTCCCGTTTTTAATTCTTCAATATGTTTCTTTAGTGCATTCCATCCGTTTGTATCCCGAAGATCGTGAATAAACTTCTCATCCTCATCAACTCCCGCTTTTTTTGCCTTCTCAGCGTCAGGACGTACATATAAAGAACGGATGTTATCGTAAAATGTTGGTTTAATAGCCGACGGCTTGCTCATTTGGTCCTTGTTGAACTGGGTTGAACTGGTAATCCCTGTTGTGGTTGTGGTGGAATTTCCCCCATATCAGATGACATTTGCCGTACTGCCTGCAAGAACTGATTTTGATGATCCTGAAGTATTGCATCATCCTCTTGCGCTCCGGGAGAAGTAGTGTCTTGTGTTATCATAATTTTATCCCAATCGCTTATTCCCATCTTTGACACAAGACGGGTAAGAAGCTCGGTAAACCTAAACTGTGTACCCTCTTGCTGTTGCATGATTTGTAAAAGTTGCGGATACTTCATTAAAAGCTCCAATAACATAAGAAGGTTTTGTTGTTGTTTCGACTCATCAAGCTGGTAAGAAGAACCCGACACAATTTCATAATCATAAAGTACTGATCCTGTTTTCTTTCTGTCAATCTTCAATACTCCCTTTTTCTCATCCCATTGATCTGCAAGTTCGGGATATTGGTTTATAAGTTTTGTTATTTCCTCATTAAACATGCGCACTGCAACCTTACCCTGCTGACGGTTGCTCATAAGATTAACCATCTTTTTGAATATATCTGTTACTGCGAGTTCAATATAGAACCTGTCCCATGCATCCCTTGCATTTTCCCTTGCGTTTTGTTGCCTTAATGCCTCAGGAGTTTTACCAAAGGTGGTATCCACATTACTTGAAACGGTTGTATCGGTTGTACCGAAATGATTAAGTAGTGATGCGTTTGCAAGGTTATACACTGCCTGTAGTGTCTGTATTCCTTGTGGAGAAAGATTTATTGCTCTTGCTGCCTGATCGACGTTTCCCCGTGCTAACCAGTTTGCTCCAGCAACTCGTTTAATCGAAGATTTGACGATAATATCTTTATTGAATACAACAGGAGGAAAGATTGACATCTTTGCACTATCTAACCCCAAGTTCCAAGAGGAATTGATTACATACTGCATAGATTTACCCCGCTCTGCATCTCCCATTCCCATAAAGTCATCGTCTCTTGGAATAGCATATTTACACCCAATCGGGAACTCCCCATCTTTGTTTGGATTTTTTCTGTCCCTTATAAACTGAAACTCGGCAGAAGGTACTGCATCAACCCATCTATCCCGCTCATACATGGATATAACCTCATAGGGACCAACACCCTTCTCTCCTTCTTTGTCCGGGTATTCGTTCTGTTCCCGTTTTGTTTTCTCGGTGTCATTTGTTTTATCTGAAGATTTATCTTTTAGTTTTTTTATTACAGCATCTATGTTTTCAAACCCGTCTTTTTTCTTTAATCCTTCAAACCATGACATCGGTCTGAAAGTTCTAACGATAATATAATCCGAGTCCTCAAGTGATAATGGCCCAACCTGCGGAAAGATATTCCATATATTAAGAAGGTACATATCAGGACCTACATATCCGTTTCGTTTTACGTCCCAGTCAACCATATAGAATGAAGTTCCATATATTTTAGAAAGTCTGTGAAGAAGTCTCAGCTTTACTAAAAAAGGAAACTGAGCATTAGCATTTGGAACGATATATTTATCAAGCATTAAATTCATAAGCTTTGCAGTTACCTCATCATTTCGTGATATTGCCTTTACTTTACCTGTTGGAACCTGTGCCATTACCCTTGCTTCTGATTCAAGAATATAAGTAGAGATCTTATGATCAAACACCCTTGATTTTGTTGTGTTTGATAACCTATCTTCTAAATTACCATCAAATAAATCCTCAACTTCCTCCCATAACGCTCTTTTTGTGGATAAATAGGTATCGGCTGCGTCATACCGAGTTTGTATTAGGTCTTGTAGTTTTGACATATATATTTTAGGCCATAAAAAAAGCCGGAGCCAATCACTAATATATGATTGATTCCGGCTCAAGTACTTATTCTGTACTCACGGCCTCAAACTACCTATTACTATAACAGATTATTTTCCATTGTCAATCGATTTTATATATTCATTCATTGCCTTTTTGCTTAAAAAATGCTTATTCTCCAGTCTTGTATCATTACAAGGCTCTTTTACCGCTTCATATATATATTCAACTCTGTTATGCAGTATATATGGCTTACGTTTTGCTTCTTTATTCTTAGGATCGTTACTGTCGTAGCGTATCAAATACCCATTCTTTATCTCAATGTGTCCGGGATATAGGGTAACTCCATCATTTAATATGATACTGGTTTGGTCGCAGACAACCTGATTGTGTTTGTTTATCATTGTTGTACTTAACCCGCTTAGCACGGGTAATTTTTAATGTTTCTATAACCGGCTGACCGTCTTTTATCAATACATCAAATGAAACTGATCCAAAACTCAATGAATCAGCCTCTCTTTCCACTATGGCGTGAAAGAGCGCCTTTTGTTTTGTCATTCCTGCGGTACTCCACATATTCTCGCATGACATAATCTATAATTTGTCCCTTTTGAACTCTAATCTCAAAATGATATAAACCGTTTACAACTATATCAATACCCCGATCTATATCAATATGTGCCTCAATATTTGATTCTTTAATTTTGTCTTGAAAAGTCATAAATATAAACCCGTTTTTTTATCAAATAAATCGTTCTCTGGAAAGTCATCATCCTCATCTGTCGGTCTTAAACTCTCCATTCCATATCTTACTGCATCAACACAGTGATCCCAGCCCTCCTCTGGTTCATTAAGAGGATTACCTGTTTCTTTATCAATTTTCCATGCGTAATTATCATATTCTTTTAATAAATGAATACTCCTTCTTGTTACGCTTATCTTTTGATCCTTAACATACTGTATCCCCTGATTAACACTTCCCGAACCTTTGTTTGATGCAACTATATTAACGCCATATAGTTTTATCTCGTCAATACTTTTCGGCTCTGCTGAATCGGCTATTACTATTGTCTGCGGTTGTTTTTGATTAAGAATTGTATCGGCAATTAGTTTATTACTCATTCCCCGTTGATACATCTCCTCATCAAGAATATACCCTCCGTTATAGTAATATATTGCTATAAGCGTTGTAGGATCGTTTGTATAGCCAAAATCAAGCCCTCTTCTTTCAAGTCGTGCTTCGTGTGGGACAGAGTCAATAACTTGCCAATTATTAAATATCTTACCCTGTACAATTTCAGCAACTAAACCACACACAACATTCCAATAGTGAGATGGTTTTGTAATACGGTATTCTTCATACTTTATTACACTTTGCGGAGCTATATTTACAATGTTATCTTTATAATTTGTGTTTATAAGAGTAGTATCGGCAATTCCATCTTTTAACTGAAAGTTATAGTATCCTTTTTCTTCGCTATCTGTTAGTTTCATCCATCTCTGTATAATCCAATGTGTTTTTGCCGGGGGATTAAGAAGAAAAATAATCTTTATATCACCTTTTATAGTACGAAGTGAGTCATCAAGTTGCATAAAGTCCTCTTCTGGTATTTCATCAGCCTCTTCAATAATAACGTAGTTATATGACGCTAATGATTTTAGCTTTGCTTTCTGATCTCCTGACGACTTTCTAAACCCAACTGCGTTGATACTATTTGCTTTGTACTCAATCTTCATTAAGGTATCATTTATTTGTAATTGGGTTTCAACCTCATTCTCTTCTGCACGATCAATAATCTCTCTATATATTGAATTACGGATATCTCCCAAAATATATCGCATTATGGCACATCTGAAGTAATCATCAGCCATGAGTTTTGCTAGGGCGAGTTGTGAGGCAACTGTTGACCTCCCTCCGCCTCTCCCACCCATAAGAATAAAGTATCTTGACTTATCAATAAATAAGGGTTTATATACCTCATTTACTTTCTGTTTCATGTTTGAAGTTCATAAATACTATAGTGTTTTTTTCGTTTCCTCCTACGTTTATCTGTTGCATTACCTGTGGATTTTTAGGCAATACTTTTTCCAAAATGTCATTACTTGCTTTGTTTCGTATTTTTACGTCTTTGTGTTTTACTTCTTCAACTAGCTCTTGTGCAGCAGCGACAGACCCACCCTGCAACATTCTTAACGCATCCGTTGGCACCCCGCCTATTACCTCTTTCCATATATCTTTAACTGTTCTATATGTCATCCAGAACTTATAATCCTTATACTTCGTGATTTTTCTCCATGTCTGAGATGCTTGTGTAGGATTCTGACTTAACGCAAGGCTTAATATACAATTCTTCTGATCTGTTGACAGTTCTCCCCAAGATACTTTGTTTTCCTTTGATATTGTTTTATATATTTCTTCCATATTCTACTATTACTTTAACTACTTTATCAGCCGGTAATTTTCCCAAATCCATAATTCCGCTATCATCTGTTATTACCCTAAAAGAATAGATGTTATCAAGTTGCGGTTTGGTTTGTTTAACCTCTTTAATCTCTGCAATAAACTCTATTCTATTTCCCATATAGAGAGGGTGCGCTGATGAGACTCACCCTCCTTATATAGACATCAGCGTAAATTATATAACGCTATCATACTTTTTAATATATTTCAAGTATATATAAAAAATAGCCTTAAAAATAC
>Ga0172368_10002931_pt1 | contig 21208 bp, 14 predicted proteins | sample Lak11m_FD_114540 | JGI IMG/M metagenome (GOLD analysis project Ga0172368, IMG submission 114540) | Freshwater microbial communities from Kabuno Bay, South-Kivu, Congo - kab_022012_11m | ecosystem: Environmental > Aquatic > Freshwater > Lake | place: Democratic Republic of the Congo: South-Kivu...
CGGCACCGTCCACACCACCTCATGGCACAGCCGGTGGCCGCGGAAGCCGTCTTCCCCGTAAGCGGTGCCGTGGTCGGAGCAGAGGATGCACGCCAGCGGGGCGCGCCGGCGCATGGCCTCGATGACGTCGGGCAGGTGCCGGTCCACGTAGGCAAGGGCGGCGGCCTGCGTGGTAGGGCTGTCCTCCTCCACCCCCTCCGCGAAGATGCAGTTGGGCTGATGCAGCGCCGAAATGTTGATGAACAGGAACAGCCGCTGCCCGGCAGGCAGCCTGTTGATGATCGACAGCGCTGCCGCCACCTGGTTCTCGGTCGAGTGCGGATCGGTTACGCCCATCGCCGGCGACCAGTGGCTTTCCTGAAAGAGCGCCGGCAGCGCCGACCCCAGCGCGCTCTGCTTGTTGAAGAACCCCACGCCGCCGATGCACGCGGTGTGATATCCCCGGTTCGCCAGCGCGTGCACCAGGTTGTCCTCCGGGAAAACGAAGGTCTCCTCGCCGGTCGTCTCGCTGCCTGGAAATTCCGCCGCGAAGAGGCGCGGGTGCAGGCCGGGCGCCGCCGGGGTGGGGAGGAAGCCGGCAAAAAAGGCCTGGTGGGCGGCATAGGTAAAATTCCCCGGCGAGTCCCGCCGTTCCCAGTGCCCGCCCGGCAGGTACGCTCCCAACCGCAGCGTCAGGCCTCCTGCCAGTGCCGCGCACGCCACATCGTAACGCAGCGTATCCAGCGTGACAAAAAGCAGGTTGTGGGTGCCGATCAATTGCCGCATAGGAAGCATGTCCGAACCGTGATTCGCGTAATTAAAGGATTGTTTGATTCCTTACCTGTTATCAATAAATCCTAATATTGTGCTCGGTCGGTGGTTGAGTAGGCAAGTAAGCCTCTTCGAATCTTTCCATAACTTTCGCGCCGTATCGAAACCACCTCATCAATAGCGCCCGTTCATGCAACGTTCATCTAGACTCGCGGTGGTCTCGATACGGCGCGGGAGATGTGAAAAGATGCGATAAGGCTCTCCTGCCTACTCGACCACCGGACAGGGGACCCCATCCATCCACCCCTCCAACGCCTCCACCTGCTGTTCATACGTCGTTAACCCCTCGTGGGTGATCCCTTGCAGCAGGTCGCCGAAGGCGTTGACTTCCAGCACGTAATGCCGGCGGAAATCGGGGGTGACGGCGATGTCCAGCGCCACCTGCAGCGGGTGGCCGAACAACGCGGCCGTTTTCCGGCAGGTCTCCTCCAGCGCCGCCCATGCCGCGGGGGACATGCGCGCGCGCAGCGGCTCCGCTGTGTCCCGCTGGCCGCCCAGGTGCAAGTTGGTGATGGGGGTATGCGACTTGCGCAGCACGGCATGCGCCGGCTCGCCGTTGATGACCAGCACGCGCAGGTCGCAGGTGCAGCCGTCTACTCCCGCCTTCGGCACCCACGCTTCCACGTGCGTGCGGTGACGGCAGAGGGCGTCGATCAGCCGCTTGACTTGCGCCGGGTCGCGGTACTGCGGCTGCCGGCGGCTGTTGAACAGCAACAATTGCCCCCCGTCCTCCACCATCTCCACCGTCGAGTAAGCCTGGAAACGCCCGTTGGACGCCGCCAGCGCCACGGTGCCGGAGGCCGCCGAGCCGTGCGCCAGCTTGACGAACACGCGCGGCATGCCCGCCCGCTCCATCGCCGCCAGCAATTCGTCGAAGCCGCTCACCGGCCCCAACGTCGCCGGCACCGGCAACCCCGCATCCCGCAGCACCCGGTGTGTCTGCCGCTTGCAGAACATGACAGCCACGGCATCCGGGCTGATGGTGAAGCGCAAATTCCGCCCGGCCGTCGCCCGCTCCATCTGCTCCAGCAGCGCGCGGAAGCCCAGATACCACTGCCGCGGGAAGAGCAGCTCCCCTTTGCGCGGCGTGTAGTCCTCGATCTCCCGTGGGGAGAGTCGCGGTCCCTCCTCCCGTGCCGCCGCCTCCGCTCCGCAGCGCAGCATTTGCCGGTAATAGGCGAAATCCCGCCCTGGTGACTCAATGCGCACGACGCCGCCCGCCGACAGCACCTTCGCCGGCAATTCGAGATCGGCCGCCAAATCGAGGTAGGAGATCACCTCCGCCGGCGGCAGCCCGCGCGCCTGCAACGCCTGCTGAAAGAAGGCCGTGCGATTCTCCGCCGGGTTGCCGAGAATGACGATGGGCGCGGTAGAGGTGACCGTCATTCGCTCACCGCGATATACCGATAGATTTCATCCCCATCTTCATCCGCCTCCTGCCGCTCGGACAGGTCTACCTCGATGCCCAGTGCCTTGAACTTTGCTATCATGTCGTCGGAAAGGTAGTGGTGGTGCAGGTCCAGCTTTTCCAGTTGCCGGATCTTCGGCGAAGCGAGCAGCGCTTCGCCTCCTTCATCGCTCAGGTTACCCAGCGACAGATCGAGCACTTTGATGCGGTCGAGGATCGGCGCCGAGCCGATCGCCTGCGCGAGCGCATCGACGGATTCGTAATCGCGCAAGCCAAGGTAACTCAGCTTCGGGAAGAGCACTCCGTCGAGCAGGGGCTCAAGGTCCTCCACCGTCGTGTCCCCGCCGTAATCGTCGGTGCCGAGCCAGAGTTCCAGGTGCTCCAGGTTGGGTAAGTTGGCTTCGAAAACCTGCTGTACCACCTTGCTGCCCAGGCCGCCGGATTCGATGATGAGTGTCTTCAGACCCGGCAGAGTGAGATCGCCCAGCGACAGCTTTTCCGCGCCCCGTATTTGCAGATGCTCGAGCCGCGGGAAGGCCGCATACAGGGGAGAAAGGTCGCCGTGGGTGATCCAGGACATCTCCGATTCTTCCATCATAATGTCGCCGAGAAACAGCGCGCGCAGGTTCGGCAAGCGGTCCGCATGCGCAACCAACGCCCGGACCGCCGAGCAAGAATCGTTCATTGCCCCGGCCTGGCCCCAGTCGCCGACGACGAGTGCCGGCACGTCGCGCGCGGCAAAGTCGGCCGTGAACTGCGCGAGCAGTTCCACAAACGGCTCATCGTCCGGCGCTTGCTCTTCCGGCTCCGCCGCTGCCGGCTGCTGATTTGCCGTTGCCGGCGGCTTCGCACCGAACAGCCGGGCGACGTTGCCCCAGAAGCCCGTGCTTTCCCCCGCGGAGACAGCTGACCTTTTCGCGGGTTTCCGCGCGTTGAGGTAGTTGTCGTAGTCGTCATACGCGATGCGCAGGCGATAGACGGTGCCGGTCGGATCCCGGATGCCTTGCTCGGGGTCATAGTCGCGCACGGGCTTGCCGGCGAAGGTGCTGAGGTTCTCGTCGATGCTCATCCTGGTGCTCCTTTCGCGATGGATGGGTAAGCGAGCGAGCGTTTCCAAAGGGTCTGGTAATGAGGCTATACTTCCAGGAGAATTGATGAAAATCCTTCCAATAATGCGTATATTGCTAAGCTATGTAAGCTAACATTGCGCTATACTGGTTTCGAGGTAACTTCTATGCGTAAACCTACGCAATCGAGCCCCCGCAAGGTCTGGATGCAGTCGCCGCCGGGCAGCGGCGGGGTGGTTATTCCGCCGGCCGTGCAGGCGAGCACGCGGGCACGCCTCGAAGCGTTCGCGGCGGAGCATTATGCCGGCAAATATCTCCAGCTGGACATCCGCTTCAAAGGCAAATTCTGCTATATCGACGCCTTCACCGAGCCGCCGCCATATTATCCGAGCCCCAGCTTTCCGGAGACGGAAGAGGAATACCGCGCGCGCATGATGAGCGAACCCCTCCACCTCTGCCGCCTGCGCTACCACGGCGGCGACCGGTGGGATATGGCCTTTTACAAATACAGCGATGAGAAGTACGAGTTGTGCGTCCTCGGCACCGGTTCCTTCTTCGGCACGCCGGAGGAGGGCTTCGATACCGCGGCCAGCGCGTATCTGCAAGATTGATACAGTGCAGGAACAGTGCCGGATAAGCCCCAGTCCTGAAAGGACGATAGTCAATAGCCAGGGGTGAAGCGACAGCGGAACCCCTGGGACGATGACTGGAAAGCGTCAAGTCCTGAAAGGACGGCAGTAAGCATCTGTCACCCTTTCAGGGTTCAGGCTTCCCTCGCACCCGGTCCCAGGGGTTCCGCTGTCGCTTCACCCCTGGCTATTGACTGGCGTCCTTTCAGGACTGGGGAATTCGCGGCATCAGACCCAGCGATTCTTTTACCTCGGCGGGAGAACCCGTACCACTCATCTCATCCGCACAGGCTTTTTAACGACTGGCGCTTCCTGCGTAAATCCATTATCATTACTCCGGCAATCCTGCGCTTTCCTGGAGAGAAATCATGAGTGACTTTTTCGAGACTTTACTGCCCCTCCCGCAAGTGATCGAGCCGGGGGCGGGGCGGACGGCGTTTGTGCAGCGCGTGGCGCTGGCGGTGTCCGGGGCGGACGATGAGGGCACAGCGCTGCTGACCCGGCTGGCGGAGATCGTGCTGAAGCCGTGGCTGACGCCGTGCGCGCTGGCGGTGGAGGCGCGGCTGGAGGCAGACTTCGCGTCGGCGGAGTTAACCAACGTGCCGCGGGCGCTGCGGGCGGAGGCGTATGAGCTGACCGTGGGCGAAACGCTGGTGCTGCGGGCGGGCCAGTTGGCCGGGCTGCAGCGCGGGCTGCAGACGGTGAAGCAACTGCTGGAGAACGCCGCGGAGACGGGGAGCCTGCCGCACTGCCGCATCGTGGACTGGCCGCGCGGCGAGTTCCGCGGTATCCACTACGACTTCGCGCGCGAGATGGAGTACCGGCACGAGCACATCAAGTCGGTGATCGAACGGCTGGCCTACTTCAAAATGAACACCATGCACCTCTACCTGGAGGGATTGTTCGCCTTCCCCAGCGCGCCGGAGATCACCCCGCCCGGTCCGATGACGCCCGCGGACGCGAAGGACCTGTGCGACTACGCGAAGATCTTCGGCATGACCCTCATCCCGCAGATCGCCACCATGGGGCACATGAACATGCTGCTGCACGGGCCGTATGAGGAGCTGCGCGAAGACCCGGCCTCCTCCTTCAACCTGTGCCCGACCCACCCGAAGACGCGGCCCTTCCTGGCGGGGATCATCCGGGATATCGCGGAGGCGTTTCAGCCGCCGTATATCCACCTGGGGTACGACGAGTCGCATTCCGGCCATTGCCCGCGCTGCCGGCAGCATGGCGCGCCGGAGGAGCTGCTGTCGAGCCACCTGAACTGGATGGACGGCGAGGTGAAAAAGTACGGCGCGCGCTCGATGATCTACGCTGACAAGTTCCTTTCGCCTTACGACTTCCCGAAGGCCGACGCGGTGAACGGCGGCACACCGGCGGAAGCGCACAAGGCGCTGGACGAGCTGAGCCGCGACATCATCATCACCGACTGGCACTACACCGCGCCGCAGAGCGGCACCACGCAATACCTGGTGGAGCAGGGCTTCGAGGTGCACCTGGCCACCGCCACCAACATCTACTGGCACGATTCCATCCCCTTCCACCGCGGGCACCACTGGATCGCCGAGAGCATCGACAACGCCATCGCCGCCGGGGCGAAGGGCGGCTTCAACTGCAACTGGGAGCTGTACCGAGGCGCCTACTTCGAGAACTACTGGTTCTTCGAGGCGCTGGCGGCGGAGCGCTACTGGAGCGCGAAGCCGCATGATTTCCTCACCTTCCCGGGCCGGTTCTCCAAACGCTTCTGGGGTGTGAACCGCGATTATTACGGCGAAATCGCCGGCCTGATGGAGACGGCGCCCACCGACCGCCGGGCCATCTTCCTGGACGCCAGCATCCTGGCCGAAGGCGGCCCGTTCCAGGCGCGGCTGGATTATCTCGGCATCGCCGATTACCTGGACAGGCAGATCGCCGCCCTGCGGTCTGAAGCGACGCGCAACATCGAGACGCTGAACATGCTGGACATGCCGGCGCTCATCATCCGCTACCTCGGCGCGCGCTTATTCTACCTGCACGTCGCCCGCCAGGCCTTCGACCTGGGCGAGAAGGAACAGGGCATCGCCGCGCTGGCGCAGATCAAGGCGGTGGCCGAGCGCATCGCCGCGAAGTTCGAGGAGGGCTACCGCGTCTACGGCGGCGCCACCGTGGACCGCTGGCGCATCGCGAAGCAGATCGCGGAGCTAGAGAGCTTCATGCAGGCCGGCGACCCGCGCGAATGGTTCACCTTCCGCAACTACCGCGCCTGCACGCTGCAGCCGAAGACCGGCTCCATCGCCGAAGCGACCCTGCCCGGCGCTGACGTGAAGTTCGCCGGCATCATGAACGTGCACCTGACGGGAATGGCCGATGTCCGCCCCTTCCATTTCGGGCAGGACGGCCTCGTGTACCTGAAAACCGCCGTCGAGTTCGGCAAGGACTTCACGGGCCGCCTCCTCTACGGCGCCGACGGCCCGGTGAAGGTGTGGGTGAACGGCGAGGAAGTGGACTGCCGCCCCGACGCGAGTAATCCCTGCGCGCCGGACGAATATAGCTGCGCGGTCCACTGGCGCCAGGGCCAGAACGAAGTCACCTTCGCGCTGGACAGCAACAACGGCAAAGCCTGGGGCGTCTGCGCAAGGACGGCGGGGATGGGCGTGCCGGAAGCGGTGAAACGATGAAGCGGTGAGGCGATGAAACGATGATAGTGACCGTTCATAAGGGCCGTTGGGGACTGCCCCGGCCCTTCAAACACAGTGCCTGTCTGCGCCCTTGACGCCCGTTTCCGGTGACTTAGGGGCTGTCTCCGCGTATGTATGAACGGCTACCGGTGATAGCGATGAATATATATTGACGAAACGACTGCCTGCCCGGCGGAAAGGAAAGGGCGATGGATCAGGAAGTAGAAGCGCAAACATGGGAGGCCTGGCGCCCGGTCGTCTGGCTGATCGGCATTATCTTGCTGGTGCATGGCATCAACGAGGCAATCAAATATAACCCATTCGGCATCCGGCAGATAGCCCGGTTCTTCCCGCACGCCATTGGTTATGGTCTCGCGAATATCGCCTCGATAGCCGTCCATTTTATCATCGCCGTGGGTTTGATCGTCGCGGGGATCGGTTTGTGGCGACGGGCGCCATGGGCGCGGCGGACGGCAGTCGGGTTGCTGGAATGCTCGATCGTCTTCACCATCCTCCTGGCCCTCGTCATGCCGTTATTGAGAGGGCAAGGCTGGCAGGTAGATCAAACTTCATACTGGCTGAGTATGCTGCGAAGCCTGCAGCCTTCCTCGCTCGTCGCGAATCTCATCATGCTGCTGGCTCTGTTAATACCGGTCGAGCAGCAGGTGCTGGGAGAGGAGCCACCCCCCGGCATTTTTACCGGGGTGGCCAAAGGGATCAGGCGCCGGTTACCGGCAGGCACGCCGCCGTTGTGGTTGCTCATAGGCCTGCTTTTCTTTTGCTGGGGCGCCGGGCCGTGGCTGAATTATGTCCTTACGCCCCTCGGCATTATGGTGGTGACATATCTGCGGGGATATGAAGTACCGAACCTATTTTCTGCTGCTATCTACTATGTATTACCGGACATGTTTTCTGCTGCCATCTACCTGGTTGCCGGGATCTGGTTGTTGGCGAACCGGCGCCGAAGCCGGCAGGCAGCCATCTTCGCGGTGCTGGCCGGCATCGCCTGCCAGCTATTCATGTCAATCTATTTTCTCATGCTGGGGTTTCAGCATGCTGTCCGACCGCTCGATCGGTCTCTCGTCGAGATCGTGCTGTATAGCCCGATTGGCATCGCCCTGCAGCTCGCGGTGCCGATCGCCATATTGTTGATCCTCCGCCAAGCACCGCCGCCGGCGGAGGGGGTGGGGAAGGCAGTGCCGGAAAGATAGTAGCCTTATTATTGATTGACGCATGACATTCTGCCCGGTGGAAAGGAGAGGGCGATGGATGAGGAAGGGGTTGCGCAACACCCGGAGGCCTGGCGCCCGGTCGTCTGGCTCATCGGCATTATGCTGTTGGTGGAGGGCGTGGGCGGGGCGCTTTTAAATCTGTTTGGCATCTGGTTGAGTTATCAAGATTACCGGCAGCCGTTCCATGATCAGGCTGACTACGCGGTTATATTTCTATCATATATTGGCGTTTGCTTCCTTCTCACCACCGGTTTGTTTATCGCCGGGGTCGGGTTGTTGCGGCAGATGCGGTGGGCACGGCGGGCGGCGGTCGTGCTGCTGGGCTGCCAGGTTGCCATAATAATTCTCGCTGCTTTCACCATGCCAGTTTTCCTACTTAGAATGCTCCACTCTGACGTAAGATTATCGATTATTGATCTCGAATACTGGCAGCGGATGTTGTGGAGACTGCAGCCTTTCACGCTGATTACGGATATCGTCATGCTGTTGTTCCTGTCAGCGCAGGCAATATGGCAGCATTATGGGGAGAAGTCGCATCCCGGCTTGCCAACCAATATCGCCGAGTGGTGCCGGCGTCGGTTGCCGGCTGGCATGCAGCCGTTGTTTCAGTTCCTTGGCCTGCTCTTCCTCTGTTGGGGTGCCGGAACATGGTTGAACCATTTTATCAATTTTATCAATCCTTACCGTTTCTGGTTACTGGCGTATGATTATATCTATCGAGCCCCAACGAATCATCTCTATCTGCTTCCTGCGCTGGTATACCTGGCCGCCGGTTTCTGGTTAGTGTGGAATTGGCGCTGGAGCTGGCAGGCGGTAATGATAGCGGCAGGCGTTGATATCGTCTATCTGATTTACAGTGCAATTCCCACCATCATGTTATTACCTTCGAGATTATCTCAGGGGTGGCCACATTCCGCAATTGAACTGCTGGAGCCGATCAGTATAATAATGCAACTTGCCATTCCGATCATTATCTTGCTGCTATTGCGCAAGGCATTGCCGCTGGCGGAGGGGGTAAGGGAGCCAGTGCCGGAAAGATAGCCTTATTATTGATTGACGGTATGACATTCTGCCCGGCGGAAAGGAGAGGGCGATGGATGAGGAAGCGGTTACACAGCACCCGGAGGAATGGCGTCCGGTCGTCTGGCTGATCGGCGTTATGCTGCTGGTGGAGGGCGTGGGCGATGCTCTCTCGAATTCGTTTGGCATCTGGCAGGTTTATCAAGCTTACCAGCAGCAGGATCATGCACCAGCGGATTCTCTGATTGTATGGACAGCCTGGGCGGCAGTTTGTTTCCTTCTCGCCATTGGCTTGTTCATCGCTGGAATCGGTCTGTGGCGGCGGGTGCGGTGGGCACGACGGACGGCGGTTGTATCGCTGGGCTGCCGGGCCGCTGTATTCATCCTTGCTGCTTTCACCACGCCGATTTACGGAGATGATTCATTCCTCGGCTATTACAAGTTATCGATTATTCAACCTGAATACTGGCGGCAGATGCTGGGAAGACTGCAGCCTTTCACGATGATTACGATTATCGTCATGCTGCTGTTCCTGTCGGCGCCGGCAATACGGCAATATTGGGGGGAGAAGTCACATCCCGACCTGCCAACCAGGATCGCCGAGTGGGGCCGGCGTCGGTTGCCGGCTGGCATGCAGCCGCTGTTTCAGTTCCTTGGTCTGATCTTCCTCTGCTGGGGCGCCGGGATATGTCTCAGACATATCCTCTTTTCCTATAATTTCTGGTCACTGGCGCATGATCAAATTCCGTATCTCCCAATGAGCAATGCCTATCTGCTTCCCGCTCTGTCGTATCTGACCGTGGGTATCTGGCTGTTATGGAATCGGCGCTGGAGCCGGCAGGCGGCAATGATGGCGGTAGGCGTTGATATCGCTTATCTGGTTTACAATACAATTCACTCAATCATGTCTTTACACAGGTGGGCATCTCGCGGGTGGCCACTTTCTGCAACCGAACTGCTGGAGCCGATCATTATACTATTGCAACTTGCCATTCCGATCATTATCTTGCTACTACTTCGCAAAGCATCGCCGTTGACGGCGGAAGGGGTGTGGGAGGCGGTGCCGGAAGGATGAGCAGAATTAATCATTCATAAGCTCTTTCTCTTTCTCGCCAACGTGAATGAGCAGACGGGAGAAAAGAACGGATAGAGTTATCGTAGCTTTATCCGTTCTTTTCTCCCGTCTGGCCCTTTACGTTGGCGAGAAAGAGAAAGAGCAAGAGAAAGACCCCGTGAACGATTGCCAGCTTATTACTGAATACAGGCTTCTGTACGAGCAAGGACTTGGTGATATAATGAAGCGATGAATATGTCTTAATAGTATGACAATCTGGCCGGTGAAAAGGAGAGGGCGATGAATCAGGAAGAGGTTGCGCAACACCGGGAGGAGTGGCGCCCGGTTGTCCGGCTCATCGGCATTATGCTGCTGGTGAGTGGCGTGAGCAGTGCGCTCTCGCGGAATCCAGCCGGCATCTGGCAAATGTATCGATATTTCCAGGCGCATCCGGTTCCGGCGGGTTACACTTTCCTGCTGCTCGCCTGGATGACGGTCCAATTTCTCCTCGCTGTGGGCTTAATTATTGCCGGGATAGGATTGTGGCGGCGGGAATTGTGGGCGCGGCGGGCGGCGATCGCGCTGCTGGGCTGCCAGGTCGCCGTCCTCATTCTTATTGCCTTCACTATGCCGCTATTCAGGTGGCAGGTGCAGGTCATTAATATACCGGTCACTCATCCCCCATACTGGCTGGGAGTGATGCAGAGCCTGCAACCCTTCACGCTGATTTCGGAGATGGTGCTGCTGCTGTTCCTGTCGGCGCCGGCAGTGCGGCAGGAGTGGGGGGAGCGCTCGCACCCCGGCTTGCTCACCATGATCGCCGAACGCTGCCGGCGCCGGCTGCCGGCTGTGGCGCCGCTGTCACTCTTTCTCGGCTTGATCTTCCTTTGCTGGGGCGCCGGGCCGTGGCTGAATTACTTCCTTTCTTCCCATGGGTTGTTCTTGATGCTGCATCAGCAGGTGCTGAATTTCGTCGCGGATAACTTCCAACTGCTTCCCGCCCTGGCCAACCTGGTCGCGGGTGTGTGGTTGCTGGGGGATTGGCGCTGGAGCCGGCCAGCGGCAATAATAGCGATCTTCGTTGGTATTGCCTACCTGTTATACAGCTCAATCCATTCGCTCATGCTGGCATTCCGTCCTGAAACGGCACCTCACGGTTGGATGCTCTTTGCGATCGTGCTGCTGACGCCAATCGGCATTGCGTTGCAGTTGGTGATTCCGATCGCCATCTTGCTGCTCCTCCGCAAGGCGCCGCCGGAAAGGATGGGGGAGCCGGCGCCGGAAGGATGAGCCCTTCAGAATACAATCGTCAATACATTCGGCTCTCTCTGAACGTAGTAAGCCAAACCGGTACGTAGTAAGCCACGCAGCGCAGCGGAGTGGCGTTCGATTATAGGAAAGCCTTCCGATAATCGAACGCCACTCCGCTGCGGCTGCGTGGCTTACTACGTACCGGCTTACCTATTTCCGGATCATCGACCGCTCGAACCACGCCGTTCGTTCCAGCAGCTTCAGCGCATTCCCGCCCAGGATGGCTTCCTTGTCCTTCTCCGGCATGTCGGTATAGGCGATCATGCCGATGCCGAAACCGAGCTGGAAGAGGGAGAAGTCGCTGCCGACCAGCAGGCGGTCGCTGCTGCCGTGCCAGCGCGCCTCACCACCGGCAATATCATACATCTGGGCAGCACAGGTGCAGTCTCTGAAGTTGGGATAGTCCATGACCGGGCGGTAATAGTCCGGTCCGAAGTGGCCGCCGATGAAGACGAGATCGGGGTAGCGCTGCAGCGCCCACTCCAGGTCGGGCAGGTTGTCGAAGGTGTGGTTCATGTAGACGAGCTTATGCTCGGACAGGATCTCGAAGACCGGCTGCAGGAAGTCGCTGCGCATGGTGTAAGGCGGCTGGCGGTAGACGTGCATCTTCACGCCGATGCAGCGACCGCGGGCCAGGCAGCGCCGCAGCTCGGCCACGTTGCGCTCCGGCGTGAGGGCGGAGAGCACGCAATAGGGGATGATGCGGTCGGGGTATTTGTCCGCGAAGTCGAAGACGAAGTCGTTCTTCTCGCTGATGTCGCCGGAGTAGCCGGGGTTGGAGGCGGTCATCCATACCATGTCACAGCCGTAGCGGTCCATCTCGGCGATGATGCGCCCCTCATCCAGCGAATGGGGAATGACGGTCTCCGGCCACGGGCCGAAGTGGCCGTGCACGTCGATATAGGGCACCCGCAGCGACTCGCCGTTCAACACAGTCTCGTAAATCGTCATATCGCCCTCATCGTTTTGGAATCCGCAGATTGAAATGATTGAAATGATTTTTACATATTGTAATCGTTCATGCTCTTTTATGAGTATTGTGAATCATAGTGCCCGGTCCGGTGGTTGAGTAGGCAGGAAAGCGTTTCGGTTCTTTCCATAGTTTCCAAGCCGTATCGAAACCACCGCATTTATAATGCCCGTTCACACAGCATCTACCTGTATCCACGGTGGTTTCGATACGGCATGGAAGCTGTGGAAAGAATCGAAACGCTTCCCTGCCTACTCAACCACCGGACAAACCCATGCCTTGAATAGTTATTTAAACATTCAATCTGCGGATTCCAATAACCGGCGGATGTTATCCCCGGCCACGTTCCGCTTCGCCGTCTCGTCCAGCCCGCAGTAGTTGACCCAGCAGGCGTAGTAGCCGGGGTCTTCCTGCGGGAAGTGCGAGGCGAAGATCAGCCGCTCGCTGCCGAAGCGCGCGGCGACCTCCTCGACGTACTGAAAGGAGACACAGGTCAGGTCGGCCAGCACGTTGGGGCAGGTTTCCAGCAGCGGGAAGAGGCTGCGTCCCTGCAGCATGCCGGTGTAGTGCACCAGAATGGGCAGCCTGGGGAAGGCCAGCGCCGCGTCGCGGATGTCTCGCCAGGGCGGGGTGTGCAGCCAGGGATGGTCCTGCACGTTCATTGTGGAGACGATCACCGGCATGCGGTGCCGCTCCAATTCCGCCAGCAGCCGCCCCAGGGCATAATGGTCGAAAGAGAAGTTGTGCGCCACCGGCCACGCGCGCACTGCTCGGATGCCGTGTGCCAGGCAGAAACCGACCAGCGCCTCCGGCTCCGGCTGCTCCCCCGTCGCCGGCGGCACGATGCTGATGGTGGGGTGCAGCCGCGGGCTGGCCGCGCAGAACTCGAGGATAAAGTCGTGCCGGTCGAACAGCCCCATCTCATACGCGCCGCGATCATACACCAGCGCGTCGGCGATGGCGTAGCGGTCCATAATCGCCAGCAGCTCCGCCGCCGTCTTCGCGGTCTGCAACGGGAACGCCGTGCTGCCAACCGCCATCTCGCAATCGAAGAAAGAAAGCATAGGGGTGTTTTCGCTCCGGGGGCGGTAAAGTCCTTGTCAAAGCGTAGGGGACTGTCCCGGCCCATCGTGAGAAAACGATGTGAACGGTGACAGACAAGCGATACGAGAGAACTAGGGACTGTCCCCGCCGTGACACGGGACCGGTTGCGTTGGACGGGGACAGTCCCTAAGTATATGTAACCGAGCGTGAAAGGCGAAACCGGGCGCTGGTACCACAAGGCCGGGACAGTCCCTGAGCTATGCCCAGTTTGATCGATACCATTGCTCGCCGAAGTAGGGTAAGCCTTCGAAGAGGAAGAAGAGGCCGCCCCAGTACCACTTGCTGCCGCGGCGGAGGTAATCGAGGAGGCCTTTGCGCAGTGTAGTATCGGCGGGGGCGGTAGCGAGATCGAAGGGCTCGGGTCCGAATATTTTGTTCAGGTGTTCATCACCGCGCGCGGGGACGGGATAAAGATAGGCTTCCTGCTGGAAGCGGGCCAGGTTGGCGCTCGGCGGCAGCACTTTGCCCAGGATGGGGCTGGCGATCCAGGAGACCAGCGTGCAGAGGGACACCGGCTCCGGGAAGTGCCGGTTGAAGAAGGCTTCCGCCTGCTGCATGGAGTCGCGGCAGGCCTCGGGGGCCAGCGGCGAGCCGCCGGGGATGTGAATGGCCAGCGAGTGCTCGCCGTAGGTAATCACCCGCCGCCATTGTGCGTGCGGCAGGCGCACCTCTTCGCGCAACGCGCGTCCGAGCGGCGAGATCGGGATGCCGACGACGGCATGTTCGTCATCCCGGCGCCGGGCAATCCAGCCGGTATCGGGGTCCGGATCGAAATCCATCAACCCCTTGTCGTTAAAGTGGGCATCCGCGAGGGCGATAGCCATGGTCCGCTCGGTCTCGCGCTCGCGATAAATTTCGAAATAGCCGTTGAAGATTGTACGGATATAGCGAAGGCGCCCGATGCGCGCGGAGCCGGAGAACTGGTGCTGCATGAAGGTCAGCGCGGTGGCCGGCAGACCGGTCAATTCGCGCTCCTCGCCCTGCGCCTGCGCGCATAATCGGCCTATCTCCATGAAAGCCGCCTCGTTGGCGCCTTCCGGGGCGTCTTTCAGCCGGTTGCGCTCGACGATGACAGGCACCGCCGCCAGCGCCAGCAGCAGGTTGAAGAATCCCGTGGCCACGCCCGCCATCTCCGGCCAGCGGAGAAAATCCACATCCGCGCCATAATACGCCGCCCGATAGCCATGCCAGGCCAGCAGGCGCAAAGCCGGATTGCCGGCGATTTGCCGGATCGCCGCTGCCAGCGGCGCGTCATACCCGGTATCCAACCCGCACAATACCCGCCATTCTTGCACGTTGGTCGGGTCGAGGAATGGCGGCGTCCCCTCCGGCAGCGATTCCAGTGATTTTTCCCATCCCGGCGCCAGCGCGTCCCGGCGCGCCCCGGCGTCAACGGATTGCAGGACTTCGTCCAATGTCATGAGCCAGTACCCTTTACTCCTGTTCTCGCGACTATCTTACATGCTCTTACTCTCTCATACCCGGAAAATCCTTTTTATCACCGGCTGCAAGAATTCAGTTTCATAATTTATACGAGTTGAGTCCTGAGAGGACGCCAGTCAATAGCCAGGGGTGAAGCGCAGCGGAACCCCTGGGAAGGTTGCGGTAATATGCCAAGCCCTGAAGGGGCGGCAATAGGGTTGGTTATCAATTCGCTCACTGCCTCCCTTTCAGGGCTGGGGCTTTCCCATCACCGATCCCAGGGGGTCCGCGGCGCTTCCCCCCTGGCTATTGACTGGCGCCTCTTCGAGGCTATCTGGCACCAATTTACGCCATCTCTCCGAGGCTTATTCCAGCACCAGCACCGCCGTCTCCAGGAAGCCGACACGCAGGCCGGTGTCAATGCGCAGGATATCGCCGTCCAGCTTGATTTCCGCCTTCAGCGTTTCCCATTGCGCATCCGACCGCAGAGAGCGAACTGTCGAGATTGGCAGGGCGGGCGCCGCCAGCTCGAGTTGCAGGCACTCGAGTGGATCGTAACTGACGTTTGTCACTCCCACGATGATCCGATCATCCTGGTCGATGCGCAGCGGCAGCACGCCGGTGGCGCTGGGCACAAACAGCGGCACGGGGGCACGGCCCAGCCACTTCAGTACCTTGAGCAGTTGATCCTGCCGCGGCCAGTTGAGGAAGGTGGCGGAAGAAATCGGATTTACCGGCAGGCCCAGGCTGACCAGCGACTGCTGGCTGTCGTAGGGCACTATCGCGGCGCGGCCGCCCTGCGCGTTCTCGAAGAGCACGACACCGTGGCCCGCGTCCTTCCCCGGATAGTCGCGCACGCGGGAGATGATCCGCGCGCCATCCTGCCAGGCGAACTGCCAGGGCGTGCCTTCGCAGCGCAGGTTGATAATGTCGCCGAGCAGGCCGCCGAAATCCGCATCAGTGATGACTTCGGTCACCCCCGGCGCGTCGGGCAGGCGCTCGGTGATGCCGATCAACTCGCCTTTGCCCGCCAGCCGCAGCGACTCCGCTGCCCGTGCGTCGAGCAGCAGGCCGCCCCGCAGCGCCTGCCGCAGCTCTTCGTCGCTCATGCACAGCACCTGCTCGCCGGCCAGTGCCGTCACCCCGCCGGAGCCGTATTGCGTGGCCACGCCGAGCATGGGCAGCGCGGTGTCCCATGGGCGCAGGCGGTAGAGGAAGATGGGCCGGATCTGCTCCTGGGCGCCGCGCGTGTGGCGGGCCACCTCCTCGTGCAGCAGCAGCGATACACCGCGGAACTGGTCGCGCCCGATATGCAGGTCGGCGATCTGCTGCAGGTAGGGCTTCGTCTCGCGCAGCAGCCGGCCCCACGTCCCGTCGCGCTCCAATTCCAGGTCCAGTCGCTCGGACATGCGGTAGATCGAGAAGGTCACCTCCGGCAAGCCGAGGAGCTGGCCGATGACCAGGTCGGCGCGCACGGTGGCGGCCGACTTGCCGAAGCGCGAATGCGGGTAATTCTCGATCTCTGGCACCAATGGAATGTGCGGCGGCAGCACGGCCATGATCTCCCGGGTGTTGTGGGTGGCATCCAGGATGCCCATGCCCCCGATTTCCGTGTAGGGGCCGATGCCGGGCCGGAACCAGGGCGTAGGCTGCCCCAGCGCCTCCACCAGCTCATGCCAGCGTCGCCCCTCCGGCGTATGAATCTCGAAGTTGGAGTGCATCAGGCTGACATGCGTGTTGGGGCTGACTTCATGCACCGCCTGCTCCACCTCGCGCACGATGCCGACCATCAGCGCCTGCTGGTAATCCAGCCAGGTGTTGCGCACGGAATTGGGCGGATCAGCCATGATCGCCTTGAGCAGCTCCTGCCGGCTGAAAGTGCGCCCGGAGCGCTGTGCCATCTCCGCCATGCACACGTCGCAGAAGCACGGGCAGTGCATGTCCGCCCGCATGGTCATGCGCACGTCGTCGTCGATCCAGATGCGCGCGGGCTGCATCTCGGCAAAAGTGCGATACATGAAGCGGATGTGCCCCCGCCAGGCGTCGTCCCGCGGGCAGGCCGCCGCGCGGCTCTGCCGCCCGTCCACGTTCACCGCCCAGCGGAAATTGAACAGGTCCGCCCGGTCGCGCCGGGCGCCGGGGAAGTCGCTGAACGCCACTGTCCACCAGACATTCACCGACGGCGCCACCCCCATCGCACGCAGCCGCGGAAAGAGCGGCGCCACCCGCGCCGCGGCCGCCTCGATCTCCTCCACCGTCCCCAGCCCCGGCGACCGCTCCTCCGAATGGGGCAGGAAGAACATCACTTCATCAAAGCAGGCATCCTTGACAAGCTGCAACAGCGCATCGTCCACCGACGGTGGGCTATCCGCCAAGACGGTGGCGCGGAGGTGGTAACGAACGGGATTAATCATCATCGAATTCTCCAGGTTCAGTCAGATCAATACCAGCGTAGTGGCTTTTCCAATTCGGCGAAGCATTTATCGTTTTTCAGTGATGGATTAAGTATAAAAAAAATTTTGATCTTATCCACCATAGCGTCTATATAGATACGATCGATATTGCCATCCGGAGGGAATGCATCGAGTGCATCTGACAATACCTGCCTTATTTCCGTAAACTGAATAGAAGAATCTTTTTGCTGATAACAATCTATTGCCTTGATAAGTAGATTAATAAAACCAATATAATAAATATCAGATTCAAGCTTGATTGTGGTTCCTGCTAATGGGTGATATATAAAATCTACAACCTTTTGATCGTCGGATTTTGTGACAGCTATTATCCACGATGTATTTATAAATTTTGTATATTCTAATTCAGAATTATTCATTCCCCCCATTAGATAATTAAAATTTTGATTAGTCAGATCTTTCAGTATTGTTGTGCCTATCATCTCTTCTGTTTTTACATAATCGTCCTGTAATCTTTTAATTCTTTGTTTAAGTTTTAACCAATCTATCGCCATCTGTCACCTCCAATATGATTAGACGCATTGATCAAAAACTCTATTCTATACTTATACTACTCGACTGCAATAATTTTTTTGATAGAATCCGAAGTCGCTGTCCATTACGTCTACGGCCGGTTACTGGGATAGGAGTTCTTAATAATTCCCTTCTTTGCGCCACACATCCAGCATCAACTCATACCGCTTGAGCCGCATACCGGTGTAGATGCAGTTGCTGGTCGAGAAGATATAGCCGCCGCCGGGCATGCCGTGGCGCAGGCAGTAGCGGGCGCTTTCGACGCACTCCGCGTCGGTGCCGGTGTCCAGCGCGCCGCAGTTCACGTTGCCGATCAGGCAGACCTTGTCGCCGTATAAGCGCTTCACCTCGGCGATATCGACTTTCGCCTGTGGGTCGATGGAGTGCAGCGCATGCGGGTTGGCCTCCACCAGTTGGTCGAGGATGGGCATGATGTTGCCGTCAGTATGCTTGATGACGTAAAAGCCCTGCTCGCGGTAGCCTTTGATGAGCCTGGTCAGGTAAGGGGTGACGAATTCGGAGAACTGCCCGGGGCTGAGGAACGGGCCGGTGTTCAGGCAGTAGTCGCTGCACAGCGCCCAGCCGTCCAGCCCGCCGTGCGCTTTCATGCGCTCGCCGAAGGCCAGCGAGTTGTCCACCATCCGCTCCGCGTTCTCCTTCAGCTTCTCCGGCTCGTCGGCAAGCTGGAAGGCGAACTCCTCCATGTGGCTGCCGCCGGGTATGCTGTAGGTGGCGTCGCCGTGCAGCATCAGGAAGTATTTGTCCCCCGACTTCTCGCGCACCGCGTCGATCAGCCGGAAGATTTCCTCCTCCGTGCCCGGATTCGGGTGCAGGAAAATGGCGCTGTGCTCGTACCGCTCGGCGGTAGCGATATACAGCTCAGCCTGGTCCTCCCGGTGTAGTTGCCGCTCCTTCTCCTCCATCTGGTCCCACTGCCCATAAGAGCGCTGGGACGGATGCACCCGCCCGAACGCCTCCATGGTCAGGAAAAAGACCAGCTCAAAGTGCGGCACGCGGCCGGTGAGCGGCTTGCGCTCCAACGCGGCGATAAAACGGTCTCTCGGTGTCATCATATTAATTCCTGGGATCGCAGGCGTCCCGCGCCTGCCCTCTTTCACGTGTTGGATGTCGGGTGTTGGATTATCAGTTGATGCCACCAGCACCTAACACCCAACACCCAGTCCCAAAGCAGGCGCGGGACGCCTGCGGTCCCAGGGATATTACCCCAACTCGATCTTCACCGACACGATCCCGCGATGGGGGACGGTGAAGTTTACCGGGCGGTCACCGGTGCCCAGCGCGCAGGGGTCCAGCGCGCGCTCCAGCAGATCGACCGTGGTGGCGCACTTCACGTTACCGAGCGCCGGGTCGATGACGATGCCGGCGGTCACCGGTTTCGCGGTCGGGTTGAAGAGGCGCACGATCAGCGCGTTCCCCTCTTCCGCCTTTTTCACCGCACTCAGGCACGCGTCGCCGGTGACGCGGATGAATTGCGCGGCGGTGGGCAGCTTGCCGGCATGCACGTCGGTGCCCACCGGACGCAGGGCATGGTTGATGTCCTGGCCAGCGTGGATCGCCTGCGCTACCGGCAGCTCGCCGGCGAAGGGCAGAATGGCCAGGTGAATCTCGTGCTGCCCGATCTCCGGCAGGATATCCGGGGAGTAGCTGCTGCGGATCAGCGTCAGCCGCAGCGTGCTGCCGTCCAGCGAGTGGCCGTATTTACTGTCATTGGCCAGCAGGCAGCCGGCGGCCTGGCCGTCCGCCGTGCCGGTCACCTGCGCCCAGTTCAGCGCGGGCACTTCCTCGCCCTCGTTCCAGGTCCGGTCGATGGCGCCGAAGGGGATCTCATAACGACCGGCCGCGTCCTGCAGGTTCAACGGCAGCGCAAAGCTCAACGCCGGCACGCCCGTCTGCTCGGTGCCGCGCTGGAACCACACGCCTTTGATGCCCACGTAGAGCCGCGGGTCGCCGGCGCGCACCTCGTAGGTGAGGGTGAAGTTCGACTCGTGAATCGTCAAATCCACCTCGATGGCTGCCTTGTACGGGCTGTCGAGGGAACGGCGGATGGCGGTCAGTTGCGGGTATTCCGTCGGTCCGGTGTTGTCGATGGACCAGGCGGTCATCCCGTGCGGGCGCTCGACCGCATATTCCAGCGCTGGCGCGTTCTCCACAATGACGGCGCCGCTCCGCTTATCGGTCAGCCGCTGGATGCCGCCGGTCACGGTGTCCAGCTCTACCCGAATGCACTCGTTCTCCAACCCTTCGGGTGCCCGCTCGGTGGGCGCGTAGCCGCAGTGATGGCGTGTGCCGGTCTGCCAGGCGCCGCTTTCTCCCGCGGTGGTGCAGTCCTCCAGGATGGTATACAGCGCGTATCCCAGCCCCTCCACCGCGACGGGGAAGGAAAGGATGGCGAAATCATGCCCCCAGTAGGCGCCGCCGGTCACCACCTGCGCGGGGATGATCGCGCCGTCCGGGCAGCGCACGGAGAAGGCGCGGTTCTTCAGCGTCACCTGCCAGCCGGGCGCGTTGTCCCAGATGGTCGTCTCGATCACTTCGCACCGCTGGTGGGCGGTCGGGTTGAAGACGACAAAAGGCCGCGGGCCGTGGCCGGCGCTCTGCTCGGAATTCCAGTAGCTGCCGTCAACGGAGCGGAAGCCCACGCCGGCGCCGAGGGCGCTGTGCACCTGCGAGACCGGCCCATCGCCCAACGACGGCTGGCCGGCCGCGGTGGTATCCACCTGCGCGGCGATGGCGCGCAGCGCCTGCGTTTCCGCAGCGCTGGTGGCGGCCATCGTCTGTTGGTACAGCCCGTGGGTATAGGTGCGGGTGTCGTGCACGCCGGAGCCGGGCAGGATATCGTGGAAGTGGCTGAACAGTGTATCGCGCCAGCCCTGGCAAAAAACCTCGGCGGGGTAGGGGAGGCCGTCGGTTGCCCACGCCAGTGCCGATGCGACCTCGGCATCGGCTAATCGTGATTCGCCGAAGCGGTTGGCCTTCTTAATCAATGTCTGCGTGGTGTAGCAGCCGGTGAACTCACAGTTCAGCTCGCCGGTGATGACCGGCAGCTTCTCCTTCTCCAGCCGCTCGTAAAAGGCGCGGGTCGTGGAGAAGGCGACCGCCGGGAAGATGGGCCAGTCCTGCATGTCCAACCCGCGCAGCAGGTCGCGCCGGGTGGGGCCGCCGCCGTGGTCGCCCACGCCGCAGACATACAGGTAATCTTTGCCGCCGGTGAACTGCACGAAACCGAGCAGATTCTGCGCGATACGCGGCGTGATGACCCCGTTGTAGCCGAATTTCATATCGTTGCGCACCAGCACGCGCGCGCCGTCCGGCCCTTCCCACCAGAAAGCATCCGGCTTGGAGGGCGTCTGCACGCCGGGCCGGTGCAGGTACAGGTACTTCACGCCCCCGCGCACCAGGTAGCTGGGCACGGTGGCCGCGTGGCCGAAGGTGTCCGGCGACCAGTCGATGGGCACGTCCTCCGGCTTCAAGCCGAACAGCCCCTGCAGGTACTGCCGGGTGTAGAGCAGGTGC
>Ga0172368_10002933_pt1 | contig 21196 bp, 26 predicted proteins | sample Lak11m_FD_114540 | JGI IMG/M metagenome (GOLD analysis project Ga0172368, IMG submission 114540) | Freshwater microbial communities from Kabuno Bay, South-Kivu, Congo - kab_022012_11m | ecosystem: Environmental > Aquatic > Freshwater > Lake | place: Democratic Republic of the Congo: South-Kivu...
GCAGTCACGCACACTAGATAGGGCGCGAAAAAATGCTGATGACCGGCGAAATCGGTCGTTACGGGGGGAGCAGGACGGGAGCAGGCAGGGGTGTCGGCTCCTTCATGAATAATGCGGGTTAGGCATTCCGGTGCTCCTTCTGCTGTTGTTTCCATGATTCGATTAATTCGAAGAGCGTGAGTTCGTAAGTCTTCCCTTCGTGTTTTAAGCGCACAATGACTGTCGGCGTCGATCCGATTGGAATATGGCCAGCCGAAGGTTGGCTATTCGCCAGTTTTTCAACCTGACGCCGCCGGTAGAAGACGCCATGTGGTAATAGAGGATCGATCAGCCGATCCAAAAGCCCTTCGCGCTCCCAGATCATCATTGTGGATCTGCTTTTGATCTCCAGCAACTGCATTGCGTGATCGCGGCGGATCACCTCTTCTCCAATACGCTCGGAGAGGCGTTCAGCAATCAAGTCATATTTTGTTTGACGGCGCATGTAAATACCTTCCTCGGAGGGTAGATTCGGTTCCCTTCCGTTAATATAGTATAGCACAATCGGACATCTATTAAACATTTAATCGAACATGTAATATTCAGTTCTGGAGTCAGAAATGCCGTTAGCAGTTGCCGAAATTTCAAGTCATTATCAGTCACCCGAGCGGCGTTTTGGTATTACCTTTACAAATTGTTGCCCGCTCCCCCCTCGCGCAGACGTATCCACCCACCAGGTAGGCCATTTCAGGTAGCCCGGGGTCAGAATCGAGCCTACCCGCCGGTTACCCCATGAAAGGAGTACATCCATGATATTCCAATCAGACCAGCGTAGTCCGCCGTGTATGCGGGATATGTTTTTTCCGGAGGCCGGATTCCATGTGAGTCCGGCCTTTCGTATTTGGTGGCGGAATATCCGTCACTGTAAATCCGGGCCGCGACGTCGATACGCGGGGAAAGGAAACTTATGACCTTGGGACAGATCGTACAGGATGCCATTACCGAATTACGGGAGTGGCATGATGAGAATTCGTCAGCGGATGAGCCGCATGACCGGATTTTTGAAATTGCCGATGGCAGTGTGCCGGTCTACACGCATGATCTGCTGCGATTGGCTGCGGACAACTGCCACCTGGCTACGGATGAGCCGGAGCTCGGGCCGGCGAACGGCAGTAACTTCGATGGTACGCATTCTCCGGTGAATATCATTGCTGCCAATGTCTACGAGCACATCGAGGCGGCGCTGTGGACAGCTTGGCAGGAGATGCTCGATGAAGAGGAGGCAGATGATGACGCAGCATGAGATTGAACTTGCCAGCGCTCGACTGCAGCACTGGTGGGAACTCCATGGTTCTGGCAGTAATCCCACCCAGGCAATCCGGCAGATTGTCCGTGAGATTGCACCACCTGGTGCCCGACACCAGTTGGAGGAACACCTTCGTGACTTCTGTGCACAATTGTTCACATTGGAGGGAGGAGACGATGATTACGCTCTGTGAGGGCGACTTCGGCTGGGATTATGTCATTGAGCATGACGATGGCGAGTCGATCCTCATCCAATCGGACTGGGACTATCCGGCGACAGCCATGACGTTCGGCTGGTCGCCCTGTTCTCGTTGCCGGCGCTCCTGCAAAGGTGCAACGGATGGCACTATCGATTGTCCGAGGCGCAGTGCGTTCGAGCACATTTTAGAAGCGCAAGTCTGGCTGGACCGGCATATCGGTGCCCGCACGCAGGACCCGGGCTATTTCAATTGAGGAGGTATCGATGAATCGCAATCTCGTGCGCGCCGTCTATCACCTGGCGGCGGACTGGTATAGCGGCCAATGGTCACGCGGGTATCGACTGCTGTGCTGTGTGCAGCGATATGCCCGGAAGCATAACATCGATTTGGATCGGCAGACGCGTGCCAGCCGGAAACTCTATCGTCAGCTTGAGCGGCGCTATGCCCATGTCCTGTAAAGGAGAATTACATGAATGAACGTGAAGATCGGCTCTTCAAGCACCTACTGCAAATGGTCAGTGTGCTGATGATAATCGAGTTGGATCAGGAGCGCGGTCACACTGGCGTCGCGTTGGCCGGCAATCTGTCTGCAGCACGACGCTACCTGATGGAGCACTGTCCGGCTTTGCTCCTGTTCACTGAATTGTGCTACCGCCAGCAACCGATCCCCGAAGGCCTGTCTTTACTGGCTGAGCGAGAAGCCGTCATCGGGCGGGACATCTATCGCTAACTGAGGAGGTCAAACATGCAAACCATTACGATCACGCTACCGGTAGTGGATCTACATCGCCGAGCGCTTTTGCGATTGTTGCAGGACACGGATTACCGTCTGCCGGCTAATACGGCAGACACAACGGTTAGCATTCGGTTAGCCAATGACACTGACTTCTGGACAGTGTATTCCGGCCTGTGGGCAGTGCGCTATACCTGTGATGCCGCGCCGAAGGAGTTGGCAGGATTGAGTACAGCGGTAGATGCTGTGCTGGCTGAAATGGACACCATCCTCGACAACATGCAGGAAGTTGCGCTTGCCTAACCATACTGGAAAGTGGCTGATTACCGTATGCCGGTAGCTGTCTGAAACCAATCCCTATGACAACTGAATAATGTTTCTGCTGTGACGCTCGCCAATGGCGGGCGTTTTTGCGTTGGTGGGCCGCGCATACCGTCATCCACGCGGAGAAAAGGTTTTCTATGGTTACCAGTACCACATATCCCACATACGTCTTCGGCGCTGAGGTGCGCCAGGCTATCGACCGGTTGGCTATTAACGCTGAGCCGACGGCCGTGCTGGATGTAGACTCCACTTTCGAGCAATCCGAGGATATCGAGGTGCCCGATTTGTATCGGCTGGCCTGCGATCTGTTGGCTGTCACTCAGTAAGGAGGATTGTTATGAAATACCGCTTCAAACAAGGCGAGGAGGTAAGGTCACGCTATACCGTCTGGGTGGATGACTTGGAAATTCCGGCGGAGATGCTGCTCCCTATCATCGATCTCACGAAGACCGAGGCGTTGATCGAATATCGCGGCCGGCAGGTCTGGGTGAAACGAGTCAACTTGATGCCGGATAGCACGCCGTCGATGTTCCCCGAGATGGAACCACCCCGCCAGCTGACGCTCATGTGAGGAGAGGTTAAAGTATGGTTTAATGATCTTACGATCAGGCCGCCCGGTGTGCTCCTGGCGGCCTTTTCGTTTTGAAAGGAGATCCTCATTGCTGTGTGAACTGTTGGACGATGCCGATTGTGAGCACTTCCTTACGCTGATGTTCGTCGCACATCAGAATGAGAGGTTTATCTGATGGATGCATCCCACCACCTTGTGATTTGTAAGGTTACGGTGCTGATCATCTAACTGGTTATGATCAAACGCGTGCTGGATTTCAAAGAGCAGATGCAGGTCCTGCCCGATACCATCCGCCAGTATATCACCAATGCCGAAGCGGTAGCAGGCGATGATCTGAAACGCTGCCGTCGAATCATTCGCGGCCAGTATCGATCGTTCCGCAGGGGCGCGACTGCGTCATCAACGCGCAGTTTCATTCTCATCGTGAATATCAGGAGTCATTATGGTCCAGGTAATAGAGAGACACATCGGAATCCATCACCGAACCAAACGCCAGACGGATCAGAGTCATTACGGGCAGCACAACGGTCGTATATATAGCCGAAATCTCCGTCGCACCACGAGCCACCGCGACGAATACGCAGGGCACCCGTCTCTGGTCCTATCGGATTTGATGCTGGTGATACATTATTATAATCACTCTGGTACCAATCTGAACACCATTCCCAAGCATTGCCTGCCATGTCCATTGCCCCGTAGATGCTGGCACCCTGCGGGAAACTACCCACTGGCCAAGTACTCTTTCCTATGCTGGATGAGTTATAAGAATTCGCACACTTTGTTTCATCCCAACCGTTATAGTGATCTGAAGTGGTGGCAAGACCGCCCCACGGGTAATTCCGACCGTCTATACCACGGGACGCTTTCTCCCATTGTGCTTCGGTGGGCAGATATGTGCCAGTCCAGTCTGCATATTCTTTCGCATCAAACCATGTCACGTTAACGATCGGGTGGTTTTGGAGCGCCGGGTCATTCCAGCCAGACTTATCAAGCCAGCTATATCCTGTGGGGAACGGAGGCAGCGTCTGTCCTGTCGCTGTGCAGAATTTGCGATACTGAGCTACAGTCACCTCGTATTTATAGATCCAGTAACCATTCAATAAAATACTCCGCTGGGGGCTTTCATCTCCTCCCCCCGTATTCGCTGTGCTCCCTCGTAGGAATCCTCCTGCTGGCACCCATACCATCGTCGCATTATCGATAGGATTGATACTTTCGACAATCTCGTTCAATCCAAGCCAAGTATCGATTTGATCTAATACAGCCCGAGACTCTTTTATGTATCCATGATTCAACGGGAAGCCCTGCCGCGTGAAGTTAACACAAGCGCCAGGTGTGTCTAGTACCCCGAATCCGCTTGCGCTGTAGGTTTCCACTAGTCCATCATGCGTCGTGGGCATCATCAGATCGAGTAATTGAAGTCCAATGATATTTACGGTCAAAAACCATGTGTCTTTCAGTGGGTCAGTTCCGTAACCTAGAATATAGCGCCCGCGAAATGAGGCATTCGATGGATCATTGAGCGTATCGAAGAAGCTGCTTCCTTCCTGCAGATCCCATAACTCCGGTAACCAAGCTTCTATCCCAAGCGCTCTGCTAAGCACCAGCCCAATTAGTAAACCACGCCGGTGCCCGAGATGGGGAGTACCCAGCGTGATGAGCGTTCCGATATGTGAAGAAGCGCCATGCTCCTCGATGGCGCTTCGAGTGACCAATCCACCCATGCTGTGTGCGATCACAGTGATGTGCCCATCCGGCGTGCGGGTACGCGCATTAATCACATCAGCAAGAGCAGCACCGAGCGTATTTAGCCGATGCCGCAAGTCGTAGGAAACCGCATACACGGTGCAACCCTTACTTGCCAGGTGACTCGCCAATACTGTTAAGTCCGTGTGGCTCTTCGTGAATCCATGCACGAGCAATACTGACTTCGGTTTCGTCCATTCTTCCGATACTGGCAGCGTCGACCAGCTTCCCCCCGAATACTTGTAGACATTCATCATCGGAGGTTGCAGAAGCGGGGCGATGATGGGGAGGGTGAAGATTGCGATCGTGAAGGCATCTTGCGATCGGGTTATACGCGACCGCTGCATTGATATGCCAGACGCGGCAATCGGAATTTCACCGATAACCTCGTTACCGGAGACGATTGCCTGGTCACCTACCCATATACTGCCAATCAGATACGCGGCAATGGGTAATTCATCCTCACCTGGCACCACCGGAGAATGCACGCGGAGTGTGCTGCTGCTACCCCGTGTCATCGCCGCACCTTCAAATGAAACGCTGATCGGATGTCCGTTCAGCGCAGCATTGGGATTAGCAGGCGGCGCCTGAAGGTGATCGTAGACATTCAACGTCACGGCCGTCGGTCCGGTTAGCACGCCCGCGGGAAACTCGACGCTGGGCGCATCGGGGAATGACGTCGATGTGACTGTGCCGCCAGTTTCATCGATGGTCACCGTCTGCGTGTCGACAATCTGCGGCGGATTCGAACTGCCACCGCCACCACCACCGCAGCCAATCAAGCACGAAATCAGTAGAGGGAGTGCCAGCAGCAGGAGCATGAGCCGAATACGCATCGGATTAACCTCGCAGTTTTACGAGTGACCGGAGTGGCTGCAAAGAGGCTGTACCCTATCAATACTACGCTGTTTGCCTTTTTCCTTCCAAAACATTCCACGCCACTGGCTGTGGCATGAGACATAATCTCGTTCCGCGACCGCCCTGCAATCCTGCTGGCGGCTCTTTTCGCTTAGAAAGGAGATCACCTTGTATCGAATCCCACGTTTCCGGGTGCAGCTCGTGCGCGAGAGCACCTATTCGGCTCCATTACGGGTGTTAAGTTCACCGTATGAAGCCTATGCCTTGCTGTGTGAGTTGCTGGATGGGGTTGACCGTGAGCATTTCCTCGTGGTGATGGTCGATAATCGCCACTATGTGATCGGAGTCAATACTGTGTCAGTCGGCACGTTGAATGCTTCACTCGTTCATCCGCGTGAGGTATTTAAGCCAGCGATCCTCTCCAATGCGGCAGCCGTGCTGCTGGCGCATAACCACCCAAGCGGCGATCCGTCACCGAGTGCCGAGGATCTCGCACTCACCGCACGGCTCAAGCAATCCGGCGAGCTATTGGGAATTGCCGTGCTCGATCACATTATCATCGGTGAAACCACATTCATCAGTATGAAAGAGAAGGGACAGCTATGAATGTTTTGCTTGAACTCCCTCCTGATGTATTACCCTATACCGGTGCTTCGGGAGTCTTTGTCGGTCACCTGTTCATCTACCCGGAGGCGGTCGCTCGCGGCATACAGCATGAGCTTGAGCGCCTGGACCGTGCCAACGTGCCGGCATTCGCTGAACGGCGACTAGTGTTTACCCCGCACGGGAGCTTTTTCATCACGTTGAGCGGGAAGCCATCCCGGTTGATGAAGGCGATGGAAGATTTCGAGACTCATGCGTATTTCGCCGCGTTGAGTATGGAGAGTGACGATCGCTTTAGCTTCAACCGCACGTTCTTCACGCTGTTCCTGCAAAAGGAGGAGCCTTATGCGTAAATGCACCGAGCGCGCTTTGCGCTATACCAACTTCACCCCGGAGAGTCACCCCGCATTGGTGGCTCTTCTTGATTATGGCGCCCAACGGCCGGGGCTCGACATCGGCAATTACGGCACCTGGCAGAGCTACCGAAGTGAAGCCGCCTCTATCACCCGGCAGTGGCATACCATCTGCGAAATGCTGCACGCAGTCAGCTTCTACGACATCACCGACGATCAGATCATCGACGCCAGCCAGTGGGCATATAGCGGTCGCATGACCTGGACTGGGATGGAATGGGAGTTCTGCGCCGGCCAGTATTGGCCGACTGAGTACAGGACCGCGGTGTTGGCTATTCTGCATGCCGTGCTGCCGTGAGTGTGATTGGCTCGCCGGGAGCCGTTAATCCCGGCAGGAGGGCATTATGCTCGAACAAATTCTTCAGGAACAACTTGCGCTCGCAGAGAGGCTTGCCCGCGAGGGGCAGCAGCAGGCGGCAGTGGAAAGAGCCGTGTTTGTGGTCAGAACGCTGGACGCGCAGTTTAAGACCCAGGTGTGGAAAGGACGGCTGATCGGGGCGCTTGCCGGCTTTATCTTGGGAGCGCTGGTCCCTGTTGCCCAGTTTGTTCTCGCTCCGTTAGGTGCCTATCTCGGTTTTCGCTGGGGAGGCAATGTTGCTGAGTGGCGATTTATGCTGTCGCCGGCAGCAGTGTTATATGAGAAGGCGATTAATGTGCTGTATGGCCGGAAGTGATTCCGGTGACCGTAACCTGAAAGGAGAAAGCACATGCGTAGGTTTTTAGGTGTCATTTACACCGTCATTGCGGCGGTGATTCTGCTTGCGGTCGCTCATCAGTTTCTCAATCCCGCCCTGAGAGCGTATTTCCTGAAGCGTAAGATGGCAAGCCAGAACGAAAAGTGAGTAGTAAGATGAGAATCATGGGGGCGCGGTCGATGTGTGTTGCCGCGTCCCCATATCTACGTGTCTTGTTATTCGTCGCCGGTTAACAACCAGCAAGGGGAGCATTCAAGGACTTGAGCAAGTATAAGTAGTTCAATATCCGAGACGATCCGTAACCCGCGTTCAATACGCTGAACATCTCGCCAGGTTGGATTCCATTTGCCGTCGGTTATCTGTGCAATTCGGCCACAGAGATCATCTTGTCCGAGATGCAGCTCGTGGCGACGAGCTGTTGCTCGTGCGGCGAGTTGGTTGAGCTTTCCCTGATTAGTTCGTATGCGTGGTGCACCACGAGGCATAGTCTCATTATGGCAGGGAGCATAATTGCCGTTACCACTACTTGGTGGTATTATGTATAATTGAGTTTAGCATTCTCACTGCACGTATAGGGTGGAAGGAGTTATGCACATGAATGCGTTGGATTATTATCAACTTCTGCCTAAAACAAACTGTGCAAAATGTGGGAGCCCCACCTGTCTGGCCTTCGCAATAGCGCTTGCAGCTCAGAAAGTTAGTTTGGCACAGTGCCCGGAGATCATCACCGAAGGTCGAGCGGCATTAGAACGAGAATCTACTCCACCCATTCGTCAGGAAGGAGTAACGACAATGGCAACGTGTCATACTTGTCAGGACATGAAAAAGTGTAACTATTGTAAAGGTGATGGCACAGTTCCTTGCTCTTGCGGAGATGGTAAGTGTGCGAAGTGCCATGGGATCGGTCATTATACCGATAAATGTTTATATTGCGGTGGAAGAGGCACAGGCACGAATGGGGAGTGTTCTTTCTGCCATGGTACGGGCAAATCAGCGCCAAAGACATGTTATGTATGTAATGGGAGTGGGATCTGTAAGAGTTGTAATGGTAGCATAAGGCGGGCCTGCTTGTCTTGCCATGAAACAGGAGAGTGTCAAACATGCTATCCCTATCGTATGGAATGGAATAAGGCCGCTGATCTTGTGAAGAGCGGTGATGCATATAATGCCATTGCCGTTTTGTTAGAGATGCTGAAGCACTTCGACAACGAGAAGCAGGAAATATCACGTGAGAATCAGTTAAATGAACGCAAGGTAAAAGAAGAGCAGAGTAAGGGAATGATAACAGGAGGCACTGTAGGAGGCACAGTAGGTTGGATTCTCGGATCGTTTGTTCCAGTCGTGGGTCATATTGTCGGTGCTGCGGTTGGTGGCTATATTGGAAGAGAGCTTGGCGGGAGCCCGGTCTCAGTCAATGAGCGTCAGTATACAAATACACTATTTGAAGCTGAAACACATTTTAGGTTGGGAATCATATATGAAGTGCTCCATCATCCCCAATCATTAATGCATTTTCAGCAAGCGAAGCTGCTCAATCCATCGCATGGGTATGCCACAGAAGCGTTGCAGCGCATTCAACCGACGATAACAGTCAGCCCACACCATCTAAAGGCATTGGATCCCGACCGGTAAAGCGCGCCGTCCGGAAGGAGGAAACCATGTTTGATGTGTTCCACCAACATCATTCGGTGGGTGATGATACGGTTCACCATGACAATGCTACTACTGCCCATGATGCATCGGTGATTCCAGACGTAACCGGTCATGTCGGACTGGATCAACATGCGATACTGGGCAGTCATGGTGATGTTCCCTGGCTTCATTTCGGGCCACAGGCAGCCCAACATGATACCGATCATGACGGTATCCCGGATTCGCTCGATCACGCTGTTGGGCCGGGCGCTGAGCCTCAGATTCTCGGTACCCATTTCGATGTACCCTGGCTCAATTTTGGGCCGGATGTTATGCACCACGATACTGATCATGATGGAGTTCCCGATGCGTTAGATCACCATGTCGGTTTCGGCGCTCAGGAGTTACCGCCCGGCGTAATGAGCAGTGGTGTACCGTGGGAGCAAATTACGCAGGAAGCGATACATAGGGATACTGACCATGATGGGATTCCTGATGCGCTCGATAATCGTGTTGGACCAGGTGCGGAATAGCTTAAGGAATGATGTTACCGATGTTATGTGACTCGGTAGCAATTCTTCTTTCTAGTGCAAAGGAGACTGATGTGAAGAACATACCTTGGCCAATAATTATATTGCTAATTTTCGCTCCGCCTGTCGGAATCATAGCGCTGATAGCGTGCTTCTTTGATTGGATGGGTCAGAAGACGAAGTAGTTAATATGGTTAATTGTAAGATCTTTGGAGTTGATGGCTGCGTTGTTGTTGCTTATCACTCCTTGATCTTGGCTTTATTTCCTATTCATCTGCCTCCGGCGCTCATCCTCCCCCGGCGGGAGGGAGCGCGGCGATCCGTCCTGCCGCTGTGTTTCGCATTCACCGGGATGATTGCGCGCTATCGCAGCTACCGGATCTCTCCAGGGTTTGTTATTAGCCAAGGGAGGGAGAAAAGCTTGTCTGTTCTGCTCACCAGGGGCTAAATCCGAGTATCCCGCTCAGTTTACTTGAGGTTTTTTAATACGCTTCTCCAGGAGCCACTGTAATGGCCTGGGCTCCATGAACCGCCTGCCGTGTCTATCAAACGATACGGCCCAGGCGGTTTGTTGTCGTTTATGGCATGCTCGCAATCCCGGCATGACGACGGGAACAGGCAGCGGCAGACCGGCTCGCCGCGCTCCCTCCCGCCGGCGCTGCCGGCTGCGTGTAGCCAACCGTTCCGTTGTATACGGGATGTCTGCCTGCGAGAAGGCTGACGTTCCGACCACCTGTCGTATACGCCCTTGTATACAGAAAAGGAGAATCCCATGCAGAATTGCGTGCTTTACACGCGCGTCAGTACCCAGGAGCAGAGCGAATCCGGTGTCTCGCTTGACGCCCAGGATGAACGACTCCGCGCCTACGCCACCCTGGCCGGTCTGCAGGTTGTGACCCTTATCCGCGAGGAGGGAGTATCAGGCCGTACCCCGATTGCTCACCGACCCGGCGGGAAGGAGATGCTACGCCTCATACGCGCCGGTCAGGCACAGCACATCGTCGCCTTGAAACTCGACCGCCTCTTCCGTGATGCGGAGGACGCCTTACGCCAGACTCGCGAATGGGATAAAAGCCAGGTGACCCTTCACATCCTCGATCTCGGCGGCCAGATGGTCAACAGCGCCAGCGCAATGGGCCGCATGATGCTCACCGTCATCGCCGGCATGGCTGAGTTGGAGCGGTCGCTGATCGCCGAGCGCACTGCCGCCGCCTTGCAGCATATGAAGGCACATCGTCAAGTCTACAGCCCCACCCCGCTGGGATATCGCCGTGATGGCGACATGCTCGTGCCTATACCCGAGGAACTCGCCCTGGTCGCTCGTATCCAGTCGATGCACGAGAGCGGTGTGAGCCTGCGCACGATCGCACAGACGCTGAATGGTGAAGGCATCCCCGGCAAAGCAGGTGGACGCTGGTATGCGGCCACGGTGAAGAAGATCCTGGAGAACGACCTTTACCTGTAACATAATGGCTAAATCTGTTATCATACGGCTTCACCCGCGAAGGTGATCAGCTCATCGCGGATCCGGCAGAGCAGGCCGTGATCGCCCGCATCCTGGAGATGAACATCGTCGGCATCAGCCCACGTGCAATCGCCAGCACGCTGAACACTCAGGTGATACCAGCTAAGAAAGGTGGCATCTGGCATGCCAGCACGATCCGATACCTGCTGGCGAACGAGCTGCATTGTCAGTAAATAAAAGACGACCGCTCGTATTCACCACTTCGCCGTGTTCAAGTCGAGGATACGCTCAAAGACCTTCACATCGTCGGACGTGCCTTCCACCAATACCATGACTGTCGGACCGTCATGGTGAATCGACACCACCCGGCAATGCGCAATCATCGCCCATTCGCGGACCACACCATCGATATTGACCCACCGTGGTGGGGTAAGTTCGACTTGAATCTTCCTGAGTGCATCTACCATTTCATTCGGCGCACTCTGTCTTGCATCCCTGTAGAGGATGTCGATAGCCTTGCCGGCGAGCAGGCCTAATGCGACAATCGCGACGATCGCGATGACAATCTTCCCCTGGTCGCGCAGGATCTCTCTCAAACTGTCCATACCAACCTCCACGATGAACATGTGGGACTTTCACCCCGCGTCCCCGTCGAGGCCAGAGAGACACAAAAAACGCGGCCCGCACAAGACGCATTCATTCCCCATGCCGGCGCTTTTCATTGGGATCTGAATGGTTTGTGTGGCCCGCTCGCGCGATCCACTACTCAATTAATTTGGTACCCTTGGCCCGTCTCACCGATAAATCAGTGTCCGGGCTGTATTTGATTTCGCTCCTACTCTCTGGGCTGCCGGCCCTCCCGAGTAGGATGCAATCGAGGGGTCACTCTCTTATAGCTGACGACCTCAATTATCTCGACATTATCAGATTTTAGTTCGACTGTCAAGACCCTTTCACGTACCCCTATCTCATCCCCTTCGCTGCCAATCACTTTTGCCGGTAACTCTCTATGATTTACTATTTCGAGAGATGTTTCTTCGATGAAACCGAGCACATGGCGTTCCAAAGGCGTTGTGCTTGCGCCTGCACGGCCATGGCATCCGCGTCATTAGCGAGATGCTGGGCGTCTCTCGCGGGACGGCTCGCGCGGACATCCAGAAAGAACTTGCTCAGCTCAAAGAGGACAATCTGGAGATCGCGAAGGGGTATTGCGATAAGCGAAAGTATGGCTGCAAGCTAACCTGTACCGTGCCGTATCTGCTAAGCAATGACCCCCATACAATATCAAGGCGGTCGTAAAGGAAACCGCCCGGTCAGCGTAGAACAGACCGATAAGGCTCTTGGAACGGAGCATCCCCACAGATTATGAGACCGGTTCCGTGTTCATTGCTTCAGCATGGAGAAAACAGATGGGCATTCTGCAAGGGTGTAAGCCACGCGAAGAAGTATTGAAGGGTGACCTAAATGACGCCATCTTTGCGGCGGATTTCGGCAATGTGATCGTGGGCAGAGGGCCGGAAGTTTACAAAGACGCGCCCACCTTCTTCCACAATACCTACCCGACGAAGCCCCTGTGCCACGTGGTGCAGGACATCTTTTCGCGGCTGGCCGAACCGGGTGAGCCTGGCGCCACCATCCGGTTGAGCACGGGCTTCGGCGGCGGAAAGACGCATACGCTGATTGCGTTGTGGCACCTGGGGCGGAATGTCAGCGACCCAGGCCTCGGTACTGATTTGCTGCCGGCAGCGGGCCGTCCGAAATCGGTCACCGTGGTGGCCATTGATGCCCAGAAGGCCGGGGAGGTTTTCGCGCGCCACGGCGACAACGAGATACGTAGCTTATGGGGAGAGATTGCGTATCAGCTCGGTGGCGAGTCAGCCTGGCGCAAGCTGGGCAGTGCCGATCAGCCTGAAACCCATCCCGATGAAGCGTTGCTCACCGCCTGCTTCCCGGACGGCCCCGTGCTCATATTGCTGGACGAGCTGGTGGAATATATGGCCCACCAGACGGAACATGCACGCGCCAACCTGCTCGCTTTCATCAACAAGATGCTCTCCATCGTCAGCAACAGGCCGCAAACCGTCTTTGTGATTACCGATCCGGCCGACCAGCGCGCCTACGCCATGGAAAGCAACGAACTGGATCGCGAGTTGACCACTGTCGCCATCAAGCTAGACGATCTACTCAGCCGTAAAGTCTCGGATAAAGACCCCATCGGCGATGAAGCGGCGCGAGTCATCGCGACTCGCCTGTTCGATTCAATTGATGAGACCGCGCGCCAGGCGGCGTCTGCGGTCTATCATTCCCTCTATGAGCGCGTGTCTGAGGAGATCCCCGGCGCTATTCCGCCGGCGGCAGCCACTTCGGATTATGCCAAGCGCATCGTGGAGTGTTATCCATTCCACCCGCGGTTACTGGAGACCGCGCAGGGGCGGCTGGCGTCGCTGCAGGACTTCCAGAAGAGCCGCGGTGTATTGCGACTCTTTGGTCGCATCATCCGCGACGTCTGGGAAAACGGCCAGGACCTGGAGTTAATCACAGCCGGCGATCTGAACTGGTCGAGCGACCGCATACAGGCCGACCTGCTCCAACGGCTAAATCGTCAGGAGCTGAAGGCCGCCGTGGTAGCGGACATCGACGAGCATGCCAGGACGCTCGACGGAGGACCCCAGGGGATTCACCGCCGGGTGGCATCGGCGTTGCTGCTTGATAGCCTGCCGCTGTCATCGAACGACGGGATGGACACCCAGGACCTGACCCTGGCGGTACTGCGGCCGGACGAAGCCGGTCCTGAACCGTCGGAAGCATTGGATCACCTGATCGGCGTGTGCTGGCATACCTACCCGATTCCCGGCCGTCCCGGTTTCCAGTTCCGCCGCGAGCCCAACGTGAATCGGCTCATCGAAGAGCGCGCCGGGCAGATTGACTTCGAACGCGCGCGCGATCGGGTATTCTCCGAGGTGCAAGGCTACTTCAGCGGTTCCGTGTTCAAGCTCATCGCCTGGCCGTCATCCGCCCAGCAGGCGCCGGAGACGGCCAATCTGGCGCTGGCGCTCTGCGATTCCGAAGACCTGGCGGAGAAAATCTGCAAATACTGCGACACCAGCGATCCCCATGCCCCGATTCCGCGGCGCTTCGTGAACGCCATCGTTGCCGTGTCGCCGACCACCGCGGCGTTGAATGCTGCGCTGGAGCGGGCACGCCGGCTGCTGGCAGCCGACGACATCGAGCGGGAACATCGGCACGGTGACGCCGGACGGCTTATCCGCGAGCAGCTCTCGCGGATCAAGCCGGATATGCAGAAGCGGTTCCGTATCGAGACCTACCGGGCGTTTAACGTGGTGGCCACGGCGAATGGGCGCATTGGCAAAATCGAGGAAGTGTTCCAGGTGCCTGATGACGAGATCCTCTCCCGTCCGCAGGGGCAGAAAGGGTTGAAACAATTTCTAGACGAGAAGAAGTTGATTTATGCGCTAGGCGAATCACTCGACCCCACGTACTTCCTGCGTATTCTCACGGGCGCCACGCCGCTGGTCGATCATCCCGGTGTGTTCACCGCGAAGGCCGTGCACGAGCGATTCCTCTCCGCACCCGGCTTGCGGTTGATCCCCGACGGGGGCGTGGTGCGCGAGACGATTAAGCGCTCTGTCAACGAGCGCAAGATCATCGTACGCACCCCGGAAGGCGTCACGTATGATGCCGAGGGCAGCGTGCGGGGTTTAATCGGGCAGCGCCGACGCACCGCGGATAAGCTGACCACCCTGGCGCTAGAAGATACGACTTGGATCGCCCTGGCCGATGCGGCGGATGCGCAACAGTGGATACGGGTTGATGAGCCGCAGGGGCCGACTGGAGGAGGTGGAGGAGCAGGCGAGCCGCCCCCACCGCCGCCGCCCCCGCCACCCGGACAATTGGAGGCACGTACCTGGGAAGACGCCATCCGCCTGGCCGCGGACCACGCGTTGAAAGAAGTGCGCCTCACCGCCACCGCGCCGGCGGATAGCACGCGCCTGGGCGCCGTGGCACAGCCGTTGAGCGCCGACTCTATCGCGTTGACCGTGCTGGTGAGCGGGCAGTTGAAGGACGGGGGCCTGGCGAACTTCCAGGTGTCCGGCGTGAAGCTGACGCACCCGGTGAAGCCGCTGGATGTCGCACGCACGCTAACAGCCGCATGCCATGACGGCGCCACCTATCAGGCGGTGGTGACGTTGAGCTTCGGCGTGGGGCGGTTGATGTCGGGAGACCTGCTGCAACAGGCAGCCGGCATGGCGCCCGACAGCCTGCAGGTGTATGTGCTATTCGTATGAATGAGGGTGTATGAAGATTCGGGAAGCGGATTTTGCGATGCGGGTGGTGCGGCGAGTGGCCGGCGATGCCGCGGTGGTTTATCGACGACGCCTGGATGACCAGGGGCGTGAACGGCTGCAGCGCCTGGGGACGATCAGTCCGCTGGCGTATTCGGCCGGCGCGCCATTGATCCGTGCGGCGGTGCGGAACCTCCATGGCAGCAGCGTGAAGCTGGCGCCGGGTCCCTTCTTTTCCATGGACGAAGATTGGGGTGCTCGGGTGGCTTGTTATGCCATTCTCTGTGCCGGACTGCGAGATGCCGATCGGTTGCATCGGGCGGCGTCGCATCTGCAACACGCCGACGGCACCGAAGCTGCCTGGTGGCTGGGGCTGATGACGCGCCCCGACGGCGGCCGGGCGATACGAGCCTTACGGATTCTCACGGAGGCGGTGCAATGACGCGAGTATTGATCGAGGACTGGCTGCCGGCGGCGGCTATTGGAGTTGAATGCATGCGGGAGGAGAATAATCCAACTGCAAAACCTCCCTCGACCTATCTTCATGTCTGGTGGGCACGTCGCCCTCTCACCGTCTCGCGTGCAGCTGTGCTTGCATCCCTATTGCCGGCAGATTTTCCGCGAGATATATTTGAGCGGTTGCTCGGATTCGGACGCTCAAGCAAAGAGATCGTTGAACTTCGGCAGCTTATGGATTATGGCGTGAGAATTCCAGGAGGTTTTGGTTACGACCGCGCATTCAAGCACAGCCTGCGAGAGGATGATCTAGCAACTGCGCATAATGCCACCGCAGCGCTTTGGGGCGATGAGATCACTGTAATCGACCCAATGGCGGGCGGAGGATCAATCCCATTTGAATCAGCTCGCTTGGGCTTTCACACGCTAGCGAATGAATACAATCCGGTTGCCTGCACAGTTTTAGAAGTGATGGTCAACTATACTTTTCGCTTTGGCGAACTACTGGGGACAAAGGCGCGGCAGTGGGGGAAGGTGTGGCTCGAACGGATTCAACCACGGTTGGCGCCTTTCTTCCCAGCCCAACGGCTAGCGATGGTACATGCCTACATCTATGCTCGCACTGTTCCATGCCCGGATACCGGCCACGCCACGCCATTGGTGTCAGATTGGCATCTGCTCAATGCGGAAGGTACTCCCATCGTGGCGGAACCAGTAGTCGACAATGCTGCTGGCACGTGGACGGTGCGCATACGCGAAGTAGGGCGAGGCGCCGGACAGTTAACAACCGCCCCACGACCGACCTATAGTGACGGCAAGGGCATCTCACTATTCACAAATCCTCTGCAGCGCGAGCCGTCACAGATCCCTTCCGACTACATAAAGGCGATGGCACAGCAGGGACACATGGGGAGCTCGTTATATGCTGTCGCGCTGAAAGGGACGGGGTTGTCCTTCCGTCCCGCAGAAGCAGGCGACCTGGCAGCGCTCAATGCTGCCGCCTGTGAGCTTACCCACTGTCGCCCAGAATGGGAGCGAACAGGCGTATTGCCGACTGAAACATTTCCTGAAGATACCAGTGATCCTCGACCTCGGTTATATGGTATGCCACACTGGGCCGATATGTTCTCCTCACGCCAACTACTCACTATGGGTGTGCTCGTGGATGAACTACGCCGGTTACATCGGGAGATTATCGCTGCTGATGGAGATGAACTTGGCACGGCCATTATACACCTACTCGCATTTGCTATTGACAAGTTTGCCAATCACAACTCTTGCCTTAGTTCATGGCATGCACCGCGAGGCGTTATACGAAGTGTCTTTGATCGTCACGACTTTTCTTTCAAATCTACATTTACAGAGATAGCCCCCTGTGGCAGTGGTGTAGCGCTAGAGTGGGCTATGAATAACACTCTCAAAGCTTACAGGGAGTTAACCGAACTTACTGGACATTCTAGTGGTAATAGTGTTGCAGTTACTTTAGGATCATCAACCAATCTTCCGCAACTCGACGATGGTAGCGTCACTGCTGTAGTGGTTGATCCACCCTATGCTGACAATGTACAGTATTCCGAACTTGCCAACTTCTTTTATGTCTGGTTGAAACGCACCCTGGGTCAGATGCACCCGGAGTGGTTCGCCACGCCGCTATGTGAAGATGATCAGGAAGCGGTGGTGAACGTTAGCCGGCATCGCGATAACCTGCCGGTCGCGGAAGCTAAGCTCGAAGCGAACGCCTTCTATCAGCGGCTGATCAGTGAAACATTCAGCGAATGCCGTCGCATTCTGCGCGACGACGGTGTGCTAACGGTGATGTTCACCCATAAGAAGCAGGAGGCCTGGGAGGCGCTGTTCGCCTCGCTAATCCAGGCGGGCTTCACTGTCACTGCCACCTGGCCGGTGAAGACCGAGAGTGAGCATAGCCTGCACCAGGCGAAGAAGAATGCCGCGCAAAGTACCGTGCTGCTGGTCGCCCGCAAACGGCCTGTCGGCGCCGGCGTCGGGTATTTCAATACCGAGATGCGCCGGGAGATTCGCGGCAAAGCATTGCGCGCAGCCGAACGTCTACAGAGCGAAGGCCTGAACGCGGTTGACCAGCTTGTCGGCTCTTTCGGGCCGGCGATGGAGGTGTTCAGCCAGTTTGACGAGGTGAAGACCGATGTCGGGGCGCTGGTCAGCGTCACCTCTGCCATTGATGAAGCCTCTGAAGCGGTGAGCGAATGGCGTATCCGCCGACTGGCAACCCGTGGATTGGACGGCGTAGAGCCAGAAGGCCAGTTTGCCCTGTTGTGCTGGGACGTATTGGGCGCCGCCATGTTCCGCTTCAACGAAGCGAAACTGCTTGGAAATGCGGTCGGCATGGATGTAGATATGCTGGTGGGCGCCGGGCTGGTGTCTAAATCAGGCGACAACATCAAGATTCTCTCCGCCCGTGACCGGCGCCGCGAACGTGCGCTAGAGCCGGACGAGGTGCAGCAGACTCTCTTCGGCCCGGAAACCATGACACGCCGGCGCACACGAGCCCAGGTGCTCAAGGTGCACCCCAACGACCCACAATTCCGCACTGCGCTCGACGCCTGCCACGCATTGGCGCTACGCTATGTCGAAGCCGGCGGCCGGGATGCTGGTATCGGTTCAGCACGCGGATTACTGCGGCAACAGGGATGGACGCGCGATTCCGCGGAGGCGCGCTTGATGGAAGCGCTAGTAAAGGCTGCGCCACCCGCCGTGCGCGTCGACACCGGCCGCACGTCTGCCGGCGCTCTGTATCCGGAATTTCGCGCCTGGCATGCCCTGCTGGAGCCGCTTTTTGACATCGAACCGCCGGACTGGACGGTGCACGGCCCGGAGCAACTGACTATGGCAGCGCTGGAGCCTGCTGCTGAAGATGACGGTGTGGAGACCTACGATTTGCCGCTCAATGAAACGGATGCGGAGGACGAAGAAGCGGAGGAGTAGCATGGCAGGCTTACGTAAGCGAACCTGGAAGCGATTCTTGCGTGGCCCAGATCCCGATCTGCTGGAAGCGCTGTATGTGCCGGCCCTCTCTGAGGCGGTGCGGTATGACCGCTGTTGCGCGTATTTCAGCAGCAGCGTACTGGCGGCCGCCGCCCGCGGATTCGGCAAGCTGATCGAACGGCTGGACGCGATGGGCGACAGCGCACCACACCCGGCGATCCGCCTGGTAGTCAACGAAGAGCTGTCTGCGGATGACGTGCGTGCGCTCACCGAGACCGGCGACCTGTCCGTGCTGGAAGCCAAACTGAAGAAGCGGTTCAAGCACCCCACCGATGCGCTGGAGAAGAGCCGTTTGAAGATGCTCGGATGGTTGGTCAAGGCCGGCCTGGCAGAGGTGCGTGTCGGCGTCATGCGGCGCGGCAACGGCATCGCCCATGGCAAGTTCGGGTTGATGATCGATCCCAGCAATGACGTCCTGGTCTTCCGCGGCAGCAGCAACGAGTCGGCTTCTGCGCTGCAGGCCAACTACGAGAATCTAGAGATATCCAGTTCGTGGCAGGACCCGGAAGCTATCGAGTATTATGCTGCCGAGTTCGCGGCACTGTGGGCAGATGAGCACCCAGATGTCCACACGGTCTCGCTGCCGGAAGCGCTGCGCCTGCAACTGATCCGCTTTGCCCCCAGGAACGCCCCAACCGTCGAACCCACCGCCACTACCGAGCGAGATCGCGCGGCCATGGCCTGGCAATTCATCGCTGAAGCGCTCTACCTGCCCAATGGCGCCGCAGCCTGCGATGGCACCGCCATGGTGAAGCCCTGGCCACACCAGGTGCACGTCATCAGCGAAACGGCGAATGCCTGGCCGGACGGACGGCTGCTCTGCGATGAAGTCGGGATGGGTAAAACCGTCGAGGCAATGCTTGCGATCCGGCGCCTGCTGGCCGGGCGCGGCGTCCGGCGCATCCTGATTCTCCCACCGGCCAACCTGGTAACGCAGTGGCAGGGAGAGTTGCGTGAGAAAGGCGGCCTGCTCTTCCCGCGATACGATGCGTCGAATAAACTGATCTGGCCAGACGGGCGTGAAGAGACTGTGCCGTCATTGGCAGGGGCATTGGGGCAAGATCGCCTGATCATGAGCCGTGAGCTGGCGCGCATGGAGATGCACCGCGGGGTGTTATTGGGCGCCGATCCCTGGGATCTGGTGTTGTTGGACGAATCTCATGCCGCCCGGCGCGCCAACCAGATTGAAGGCGAGTATAACAGCGGCACCCTCCTGCTTGATTTGATCCGGGAGTTGCAACTTCGAGGCAAGACGCGCGGCTTCATGCTGTTGAGTGCGACCCCGATGCAGACCAGCCCGTGGGAGCCGTGGGATCTACTCGCCATATTGGGCGAAGGGCGCTATTGGCTAGCGGACTTCACCGCCATCCGCGACTACTACACGGCGTTGGCAGCGCTCGAACACGCGCATTGCGATGCGGCGACCGCCGGCAGAGCGGCTGATGTCATAGAGGCGGATTCACGTTTTTCACCGCCGGCTTGGCACACCGATCTCGACCTGACAGACCATGGTGCGATTTCCACAGAACTCCTCTTCGCCGGCATGAATGCCGATCGGGTTGCGCGCTGGATGCGCCAGAACTCACCTCTGCACCGTCGTATGCATCGCAACACCCGGCAGACCCTGCATCGCTATTATCAGATGGGCCTGCTCGACTCGCCGCCACCGATCCGCAAGATTCGGGACGTGATCTTCGATTACGAATATGCCGGGGAGCGGAGGATCTACGAGCAGATCAAAACCTACATCGACACCCGCTTTGAGCAGCTCGAACATGAGCAGACCGGCAAAGGGTTCGTGATGACCGTCTATCGGCGCCGAGCCGTCAGTTCACCGTACGCTCTGCAGCGCAGCCTGGAGCGCCGGCGGGAAGGATTGCAGCTCGTCGCGCGGCGGCATGCTTATGAAGAATATCTGACGCGTGATGAAGAGGTGGATGAGCGCGACATGGCCGACCTGGGCTTCGAAGGCCAGGGGCGAATTTCGTCCGCGTATCCCACGAGGCCAGAAGATGCGCGCCGCGAGTTGGAGCAAGTTGACGAAATACTGCACGACCTGGCGGATCTGCATGGGCAAGATAGCAAGCGAGAGCGTTTCCTCGACGAGCTGCATCGCGTGACCGCCGATGGCCGTGCCGTGCTGGTGTTCACCGAATACACCGATACCATGGAGTATCTGCGGACCTTCCTCATCGATTCTTATGGTGAGCGGTTGGGCTGCTATTACGGCGGCGGTGGTGAAATATGGGATGGCACGCGCTGGAAGGCGGTGTCGAAAGGCGAGATTACCGCGCATTTGAAGGACGGCAAGCTGTCGGCCCTCATCTGCACGGACGCTGCCAGTGAAGGGTTGAACCTGCA
>Ga0172368_10002944_pt1 | contig 21148 bp, 15 predicted proteins | sample Lak11m_FD_114540 | JGI IMG/M metagenome (GOLD analysis project Ga0172368, IMG submission 114540) | Freshwater microbial communities from Kabuno Bay, South-Kivu, Congo - kab_022012_11m | ecosystem: Environmental > Aquatic > Freshwater > Lake | place: Democratic Republic of the Congo: South-Kivu...
AAACCGAGGCCGAGCTGATGAAAATATACTGGCCCGTCCGCCCGCGCAACAGCTCCAGGTCAGCTTCCACGTGCTCGGGCGTGAAGGCGATCCAGTTGACCACCGCGTCAAAGCTGTGGCTGCCCAGGGCGGCGCGCGCTGACTGCGGATCGCGGATGTCACCGTTGAGCACTTTGGCGCCTTGCGGCACGGGACGGACTGAAGTGCCGCGGTTGAGCAGGTAGAGGTCGATGCCTTTGTCCAGCGCGCGCTGGGTGCAGGCCGAGGAGATGATGCCGGTTCCGCCGATGAAGAGAACTTTCATAAGGACCACCTTCTAAAAACTGAGATTTTGGTAAGCGCACACCCCACCCCCAACCCCCGCCCCTCGGAGGGGCGGGGAGAAGAACTACTTGGAGATGGATTGTGGCACTTTGTGCCACAATCCATCTCCAAACCTCTGGGTACCTGATTATACATGCGAGGCGCGGCTTCAAATGGCGCGGGATGGGATGATGGCGAAGCGCTGTTTGCGGCGCAGGAAGGGGCTTTCGATGAAGCGGTAGGAAAGCGCGGCGAGCAGCACGCTCAGGCCCATGGCGAGGACGAAGGCCAGCGCATTGGAGATGCCGGTGTCCAGCGGCAGGGCGCGCCCGGCCAGTTTGAGCAGTTCTTTGGCGCAGTAGATGCTGGCGTAGTGATACAGGTAGAGCCCATAGGAGATCTTGCCCAGGTAGACCAGCGGCTTGCTCGCCATCCAGCCCAGCCCGCGCGACCCAGGCGCGCGCAGGGCCATCACCAGCAAGGCCGCGCTGCCCAGCCCGACCAGCACATAGGTCAGCATCAACCAGGGCGTGTTTTCCCAGTAGTAGGGCAGGCGCGCAACCGCGTAGAAGCTGGTCAGGCCTGCCAGGCCCAGCACCCAGGCCGGGACGCGCTCCAGCAGGCGCGGCGGCAGGCCCAGGCCGATCAGCAGGCCGAGCAGGATCGACTCGAAATGGGTGACCGGCAGTACGTAGATGGCCGGGAAGCGGATGTCGAGCAGCAGGAACAGCGTGCGGGCCGCCAGCCCAACCGCGCAGACCCCGGCCAGGATGCCCAGCTGGGTGCGCCGCGTTTTGGGGAAGAGCAGGCGCAGGAACCAGGGGATGAACAGGTAAAACTGCTCTTCGTAGGAGATCGTCCACAGGTGCAGCAGCAGCAGGACGGGGAAGTGGTTGTTATAGCCCGCGAGCGCGTCGTGGATGTTGGCCGTAAAGCTGGCGGCGCTGAGCAGGCGCGCCAGGTTCTCGGGTGAAGCTGATCCGCTCAGCAAAGTGACCAGCGCCACGGCCGCCACATACAGGAAATAGACCGGCCAGATGCGCAGGCCGCGCCGGATGTAAAAATGCCCGACCCCGATCGTCCCTGTCTGGCGCCACTCGGCCCCCAGCAGGTGCACAAACAGGAAGGCCGACAGGCACAGAAACAGGTCCACACCCACCCAGGTGTGCCGCCAGAAGCCGTCGTAGCCCGGAATGGGCAGGACCGGGGCGTGGTGGATGAAGACTGCCAAAAACGCCAAAAAGCGCAGGCTGTCCAGTTCGGGATAGTAGATTCGCTGTTCGTCGGTCATATCAGTTTTAGAACTGATCCGAAATTGTTTTTTGAGTTGAATGTTTGCGGTTGCCGCAAACATTCAACTCAAAAATATATTTCTTAGAGCTCTACCGTCAAACAGCTGCTGTCCGCGGCGGGCCCGAGCCGCACGCCCTGCCGCTCGAGCTGCGCCGCGCCGCCCTGCACGCTTTTGACCGCCTTGACCCCGCGCAGCAGCACGCTCCAGCTGCCGCTCGCCGGGCCTTTGGCCTGGAAGGTCAGGCGAGCGCCGCTGCGCTGCGCGTCCAGGCGCAGCGCAGTCGCGCCGCCCAGATCTGGCACGCGCAGCGACTGGGCCGCCCCGTCGAGCAGTTCGAAGACGTGGAATGTCACGCCGTCGGCGTAATCATAATCGGGGCGCTGGCTGTTTGCGCCCAGCGCCAGGATCGTGTTCGGGCGTACCAAGAGCGGCAGGCTGAGGTAGCCGTGCTTTTCGCGCACCCAGCGCCCGCCCGCAACCGTCTTGCCGCTCAGGAAGTGCGTCCATTTGCCCGCGGGTACATAGTAATCCACCATCCCGTCCGGCGCAAAGACCGGCGCCACCAGCAGCGCGTCGCCCAGCATGTACTGGCGGTCGAGCGTGTCGCAGCCGGGATCGCCGGGGAACTCGAGCGGCATGGCGCGCATCACTGGCGTGCCGCGTTCGGCGGCCTGCAGGGCCGCCTCGAACAGGTAGGGCATCAGGCGGCACTTCAACTCGGTGAAATGGCGCAGCACATCGACCGCCTCGCCGTCGAACAGCCAGGGCACGCGGTAGGAGCTGCTGCCGTGCAGGCGGCTGTGCGAAGAGAGCAGGCCAAAGGCGCACCAGCGCTTGTAGACATCGGCCGAGGCGGTCTGCTCGAAGCCGCCCATGTCGTGGCTCCAGAAGCCAAAGCCCGACAGGCCCAGCGACAGCCCGCCGCGCAGGCTCTCGGCCATGCTCTCAAAGGTGGCGGTGCTGTCGCCGCCCCAGTGGACCGGGTACTGCTGCCCGCCGGCGGTGGCCGAGCGCGCGAAGACGGCCGCCTGGCCCGCGCCCAGCTTTTCTTCCAGCACCTCGAAGACGGTCTGGTTGTAAAGCTGCGTGTAGTAGTTGTGCATCTTGAGCGGGTCAGACCCGTCGAAATAGACGCCTTCGGGTGGGATGCGCTCGCCGAAGTCGGTCTTGAAGCTGTCCACGCCCATATCGACCAGCGCGCGCAGCTTGTCGCCGAACCATTGGCGCGCGGCCGGGTTGGTGAAATCGACCAGGCCCATCCCGGCCTGCCAGCGGTCCCACTGCCAGACGCTGCCGTCGGCGGTCTTGACCAGGTAGCCGCCGCGCATGCCTTCCTCAAACAGGGCCGAGCGCTGGGCGATGTAGGGGTTGATCCAGACGCAGATGCGCAGCCCGCGCTCCTTCAGGCGCCGCAGCATCCCGGCCGGGTCGGGGAAAACGCGCTGGTCCCACTCAAAGTTGACCCAGTGGAACTCCTTCATCCAGAAGCAGTCGAAGTGGAAGACGTGCAGCGGCAGCTTGCGTTTGGCCATCCCGTCGATGAAGCTGGTCACGGTGGCCTCGTCGTAATTGGTGGTGAAGGAAGTCGTCAGCCACAGGCCGAACGACCAGGCCGGCGGCAGGGCCGGGCGGCCGGTCAGGGCGGTGTAGCGCTCGAGAACCTGCTTCGGGTCGGGGCCGTAGATCAGGAAGTAATCCAGCTCCTCGCCGGGCACGCTGAACTGGACCCGCTCGACCTTTTCGGAGGCCACCTCGAACGAAACCTTTTCGGGGTGGTTGACAAAGACGCCGTAACCGCGGTTGGTCAGATAAAAAGGGATGTTTTTATAGGCCTGCTCGCTGGCCGTGCCGCCGTCCTCGTTCCACATATCGACCACCTGGCCGTTCTTGACAAAGGCGGTGAAGCGCTCGCCCAGCCCGTAGACGCATTCGCCCACCCCCAGGTTGAGCTGCTCGTGGACGAAGCGGCCCTCGGGCGTGTCGGCGTAGCCCAGCCCGCGCCAGCCGCTGAAGGTGACCACCTTTTCGCCGTCGCGGAACTCCAGCCGCCAGTCTTTGCCTTTCGAGACGCGCGCGCTGAGCCGTCCACTGGTCAGCCAGGCCACCGCCTGGTCCTCGCCGATCTCAAGCGCGGGCGGCTGCTGCTCCTTCAGCTCGAAGGCTGGGCCGCGCCGCAGCTTACCCTTGTGGTGGACCAGCTGGACGCGGATCACATTTTCGGCCGGGGAACTCAGCCGCAGGGTCAGCATGGGCAGGTTGAGCGTGTCGCCGCGGCTGCTAAGCGCTTTGGTGGCGGCGTAGACGATCAGCGCGTCGCGCTGGATTTCAACATCGTGAACTTCCACCGCGAAACGCGGCGTGACATCAGGGCGAAACCCCCAATAACCATCGGTGAATTTCATTTTAGAGCCTCATTTGGAGGGAGCAGGGAGGAGGGAGCGGGGAACAGGCGCCGGATCCGGGACGTCGGATACCGGATACCGTTCTTCGTCCGTCCGACTTTGGATATCAGTTGTCCCTTTTATCTCAAATTTCCAGTGTGTTAAGCAGATCTTTCAAAGCAAGCAGTTCCTCTTTTGAAAGCGTCACCCCCTTGCCCATCGTTTGCCCATCCGGCGACCATTCACGGATGTCATATTTCGGTTCACGGTCATTCCAGCTGATCAGGTTCAGCGCTTTAACCCAGCCTTTGCCGGATTTGGAAAGCTCGCCAATCTTTTTGACGATCTCAAATTAGATGTCTGCCATGTTTGCTCTCCTCTAAACAAAAATATGGAGAAACCCATTTGTGAATAAGATGAACCGTCAATCTTGAATCATCTTCATTAAGTTGATGGGCTCAGTAAGCACCTGAACGCCTTGTGGCGATTTTCCACTCTCAAAAATAGACTGCCAGAAATCGTAATTTTGCTTCCCGCCAAAAACTGTTGCGGCCATGCTGTCATTGACCCAGACTGGCAGATTGTGCAAATTCCGGATGAAGGCCCTGATTCGATCCCAAAGTGCCTGGGGAAATTTATAGTGGAACAATTTCTTTTCCTGGATGGGTTTGCCCTGCATGATGAAGAAATGTTGGATGATCTGGTCGATGTAACGCAGCCAGTTATAAATAATTTCTTCTTTGCTCAGGCGGAATGCGCGGATATGCTCAAGCGGCAAATCCTCGCCTTTCTGAATGCGACTTTCGATCCGGGTGGTGCCAATTTCAGAATTGAACTTATCGATATAAATTTCTTCCGCGATAATGTTCATTAGCTGCAATATCTGCTGCTTTTCCAATTCACGTGGATTTTCACCTTCGTCGACTCGATAATCCAGTACGGTGTCGAGAACTTCTTGATAGATGAAGAATGAGAAAAACGTTTTATCCACTGTGCTGTAAGATAAAGGCCGCTCGGTTTGACGGCCTCCGAAGTCAATAAAATCAGCTAAACGGTTCTCTGGATCTCGAATAACCGAGTCGCGCACAGCATCTAAAATATAGCGTTTGACTTCCCTTGCTTCACCTTTGAAATGCTTTATCAGGTCGCTTTCCGAAAAGCTAAAGTTATGGGCAGGTAATCCATGTTCAGTTCGGTAGCGGTCGATTCGATCGGTATAGAGAGAACTTCCGAGAAAACGTTGAACCGATTTATCGAACGCCACCTGCCGTAAGGTTGTTCCGGCGTTCATGTTCGTTTTGAGCAGCACCTCTGGATCAGGATTTACGAACACTCGAACTGGCAGTGACTTTACCCCAAGCAACACTTGAGCTGCAGCCTTGTGCTGCCCATCAAAAATCTTTACTTTTGAATAAGTGCCGTTATGGATTTCAGTCCAGGCCAGGGAAGGGTGGAGCTGCGGACGCTTCTGATGAAACTCCTGAACCAGTTTGCTAATGTTCTGGCCAATGGAGCGCGGGTTGATTTTATCGTCGTGATACAAATATTCGATCGGCATTTTGGTAAAGAAGTATTCAAACCCGCTCAATTCGTCTTTGTAAACCGGAAGTTCAAAAATGTGATGATCGCCAATTTTCTCTAAGGAATATTTGATCCTGTCCCCACTGCGGCTAAAGACAATTTGATGTTGAGCGCCGCCATACAAAGCGAAGATGTCATCAAGATTAGGCCCGCGGTTTTCGGCTTCAACTTTTTCTTTGAGTTGGTCGAAACGGTGGAGTATGCGTGCAACTTCCAGATTCGATGCCTGTTTTGAACGATTGCAAGAAGCATGGGTCAACGCGAAATTAACAGGATCATCTTTTCCACCCACGGATGATGGAACAATGTGATCTATATCGATTTCGTTTTTTTGAACATCCAGGTCGATCGGTTCTTCACAAATAAAACAATACCCCTTCTGGGTTGTATGCAACGTTGTAATTAACGTTAATCTTTCAACCGTGGTCAACCGGTTCAGGTATAAAGAGCCCATGCGTTAATTCCTCCGCTTTTTCAATCGTGTTTCTAGCTGATATTTACTATGCGCCACTCCGCGCATTCGTTGCTGTTTCTAAAAATGTCCTTGCCGAGTTTATCGGTTCGGATCAGAACGACCAGGCTGGGGAAATCCTGAAGTTTGCGCGCCAGGATCGAGTGGACCATCTGGAAGGGCGCGGGATTGTCTCTGTGCACCGAATCGCGGTAGGAATACAATGCCTTGATATATTCCACCTGGTTCTGCCTGGCCAACTCCGCTATAAATTTATAAATTGGTGACTGTCAAACACCGGCGGCATCTGGCCGATCACCATCGGATATTGATCGTAAAGCGCCGAGAAATCAAATTTCGCCATGGGTTTATTCACCTTTCGGATGGATCTTGTTACTGGTTCGGTCATCCTCCGGCAACAACGATCACATTGTCAATCTCGTCCATGATCTTGATGGTTTTACCGGTGGCACGACGATTTTTTAATAATGTTCAGTATCTTCGCTGCTAAGCGGTCGTTCGCGCCGACACGTTTGGAAAGCTCTTTTGCGGGTAAGTTCGGTAGTTTACCGGTAGTCATGCGACGAACCCCTTATTCATATCGCTTCAAAAAAGTTTATACTCCGGCCTGGCATGTGGAATGATTCTACTTCCAAAAATTTCGCAGCCGATTGGGGAATTTGAAAAGTGTAGGCGGTTTTGTAGAATTTCCTCAATCATAAATTGTACCCGAGTTTCTTCTCAGGCCATTTATCCCGCGCGAATAGCCAAAGGTTCATAGGGGTTCTGTGTGCATAAACCGCATGGCGGGCAGCCGTTTTGTGCCAGATCGCCACGCCCTGCCCCCTCCCCTCCTCCGCTTCCTAAATCCAGCACCCCCTGTGGAGAACCTATCCCATCTAGGGTTTAATCGGCCATCCTGCATCGGACCCCGGATACCGGACAGCGGACAGCGGACGTCGGATCCCGTCCCCCGGATCCCGTCCCCCGCTTCTCACCCAATCCTCTCCACCTTCAGCCCAAACAGCAGCCCGAGCAGGTCGATCTCGGCGCGGTGCTGGCCGGCGGCCAGGATATAGTGGTGCGAGGCCAGGTCGCGCATCAGCCTGCGCCCGTCGGGTACGCGCAGCACCGCGCCGTTCAGGCAGTCCGAGCCGGGGAAGCCGGCGTAGCCGCTCAGCTGGCCTTCCACCACCGAGAGCGTGTCGAAGGGCGGGACCAGCTTGAGCAGGGTCATCGGGCCTTCGGCCAGGCGCGCGTCGATCGCGCTGGCGTTCTCGTCGACGATCGCCAGCACCTTGCGCCGCAGCGCCCACTGGCTGGCGAAGGACTGCGGCACCACCCCCAGGTAGCCGCAGTGCGCGGCCAGGACGTGGTTTTCGGGCTGCTCGGCCACCGCCGGGAAGGCCGGGATGCGCTCGTGCTTGAGCGCGGCCTGGCCCATCAGGAACGGGTAGAGGTTAGTCATCATCGCTTGGGCCCCCAGGCCGTGGATGGCCAGGTGCTTGGTCAGCATCGCCACCGTGTCGGCCTCGCAGCCCCACACCAGCCCGCGCTCCTCGAAGAGCAGGTTCCAGGCCAGGCAGGGCGTGCTGTCGGAGAAGTGCGATTCGTTCAGGCAGTTGATCCCGGCCGCGATCACGCGCTCCTGCGCGGTGTCCTGCCCGACCGCTAGGTAGACCTTGAGCGCCGAGAGCAGGGCCCGCTCGGACAGCTCGCCCAGCTGGACTTTGTCCTGCCAGGTTTGCCAGGCCTGGCGCGCGCTCTCGTCGGGGATGGCTTTGGCGCGCGCGCCCAGCTCCTTGAAGCTGCGCCGTTCGATCTCCACCCCGAAGCGCTCCTGCAGGCGCGCCGTGCATTCCTCTTCCCACCAGTAGAAACGCTTGAAGATGCTGGCCTGGAAGCCCTCGCCGGGGTTGTCCTGGTAGACCACGAACCTGGCCCCGCGCAGCCCGCGCCGCAGCGCCAGCAGGCGGCAGGCCAGGCGCGCCTGTGCCAGGTCATACGGCGCGACGACCGTCACGCCCTCCGAGCGCAGGAACTGGTTGATCTCCCAGTCCCACATCGAGACCGTGCCGAACTCCGAGGTGATCACCAGCACGGGCAGGCCGAGCGCTTTGAACTGCTCCAGGCGGCGGAAGGCCTCGCCCAGCATCTGCGGGAAGACCGCCGCGTCGGCGTCGGGCAGGCTCGAGCCGAGCGGCTGCGGCGGCAGGATCTCGGCCACATCCCCCAGCAGCGCGCGCAAGGCGGACAGCTGGGCGCTGAAATCGGGGTCGTCGGGCGATTGGAAGTAAAGTGGAACCAGCCGGGTTTTCATTGGTGATCTCCTGCAGGGAATTGAGAGTTACAGTTCAACGGTGTGGTCAAGAACCAAGAGGTTTGGAGTGATTGCGGTCACTTTGTGACCGCAATCACTCCAATTTTCTCTTTCTCCCCGCCCCTCAAAGGGGCGGGGCCGAAGCAATCTCCACAGTCTCTGCCACCCCTCTCCAAAATCGCCGCGATTTTGGAGAGGGGCAGGGGTGAGTTTTGGATGAACTGATCCGTCACGATGTAGAGATTATAGCCCCGCTTGCTGCGCGCCGCGCATAAAATTGCCTGTTGACTTTTGATTTTATATGCTGTATTATATGTTTAGTACAAACTAAACGATCTAAACGAGGTGCGGCGCGTATGAACGAACAACTGGACCGGGCGCAGGAGACATTGATCATGGGGCTCAGCCGCGTCAGTCATTTTTGGGGCCTGCCCAAGGGCATGGGTGCCATCTTTGGCGCGCTCTACCTCTCGCGCGAGCCGCTCTCGCTGGACGTGCTGGTGGAGCAGACCGGGCTGACCAAGGGCGCGGTCAGCACCAACGTGCGCGCGCTCGAGCGCCTGGGCATGGTCCACCTGCGCATGGAGATCGGCGACCGCAAGGATTACTACACCGCCGAGACCGATTTCTGGAAGATCGCGCGCGGCATTTTGAAGGAGCGCGAGAAGGGCGAATTTGACCAGGCCCTGCGCTCGGTCGGCGAAAGCCTGGCGCTGGTGGAGCAAGCGCAGGCAGGCGGGCTGGATGCGGAAGAAGCCCAGCGCGCCGTGTTTTTCGCGCAGCGCATGAAAGCCATGCAGAGTTTCTTCCACACCCTCGACAACCTGGTGGCGGCCTTCCTGGCCCTGGACGAGTTTCGCCTGGCCGCCCTGCAAAAACTGCTCGGCAAACCGCCCGACAGCCGCTAAAGCTAGCACATAGACAGAACCTGTCACTGCTGCGAAGCAGTCCTGGGCCGCAAATCACGATCCGGTATCCGCTGTCCGCTTCGGACCCCGGACAGCGGATAGCGCTCCCAATACCCCTTGTCACTGCGAGGAGGCTCTGCGACGAAGCAGTCTGTTTTCTCGACAGTCGCAAATCGCTATCTGCTGTCCGTTTCGGAAACCGCATACCCGATACCGGACCCCGCTCATCATGTCATTGTCTGCTTGACAGAGGATCACTCTGCGTATTCTCCCACGGGCCGTGCCGCCCGCCGGGTTTGACTTTGTATTGGAGGTAGTCACCATGTCGAATACTGTTGCTGTGACCGGTGCCTTCGGGTACACGGGTAAATATATCGCGCGCCGGCTGCTGGCCCAGGGCCAGGAAGTCATCACCCTGACCGGCCGCCCCGAGCGCGGGCTGGCCGAGTTCGCCGGTAAGATCCGCGCCGTGCCGTTCAATTTCGATCAGCCTGAGCGCCTGCGCGCCAGCCTGCAAGGCGTGCGTGTGCTCTACAATACCTACTGGGTGCGCTTCGACCACGGCAGCACCACGTTTGATGCCGCGGTGCGCAACACCCGCACCCTGATCCGCGCCGCCAAGGAGGCGGGTGTGGAGCGCATGGTGCATGTCAGCATCACCAACCCTTCGTCCGATTCACGCCTGCCCTACTTTCGCGGCAAGGCGCTGCTCGAGCAGTCGCTGCGCGAATCGGGGCTGAGCTATGCCATCTTGCGCCCGACCGTGATTTACGGCCTGGAGGATATCCTGATCAACAACATCGCCTGGCTGCTGCGCCGTTTCCCCGTGTTTGCCGTGCCCGGCAGCGGTGAATACCGCCTGCAGCCGGTCTATGTTGAAGACATGGCCGATCTGGCCGTGCGGGCCGGGGCGGCGCGTGAAAACACGGTGATTGACGCGGTCGGGCCGGATATTTTCAGCTTCAACCAGCTGCTCGACCTGGTGGCGGAATCGGTGGGCAGCCGCGCCCTGCGCCTGCGCCTGCCGGCCGGCCTGGCCCTCAACCTTTCGCGCGTGGTCGGCGTACTCCTGGGCGATGTGGTCCTGACCCGCGACGAAGTGGCTGGTCTGTCGGCGGGGCTGCTCGTCTCACGCGATGCGCCAACCGGTCAGACGCGCCTGGCAGATTGGCTGCGCGCCAACCGCGAGCAAGTCGGCCTGCGCTACGCCTCCGAGCTCAGGCGCCATTACAAGTGAGGGAGCAGGGAGCAGCCTCGCCTCTCACGGTTACAATCGCTATCCGCTATCCGCTATCCGCTATCCGCTGTCCGTTACGGATACCGGATCCCGGACAGCGGACACCGTCCGCTGCGCCGAAGCAGTCACAATTTGCCCGGGGTGCAAAAAAGTTGCAGGTTTTGACAGCTTCCCATTGCACCCCCAATCCCGCACACTGGATAGGAAGGAAAACAGAGTTTGAGAGAATTTGGGCACGTTGCGTGCCCAAATTCTCTCAGAAAACTTCTTGCCCCTCCCCGATTTTATGGGGAGGGGTTGGGGTGGGGTTTGCCCGGCAGGACTTTAAGAAAGTCCTGAACATTAAAAAATAGGGGTTTGTGTGCAATTGATTTTTCAAAATCAATTCCCTGCCCTTCTTTCACGCCCCCTTCAGCCCGCTCCCCGCTCACTCTTTCCTGCTCCTTGCTCCCCTTCAGGTTATAATTCTTTCATCCAGGAGATGAAAACCATGAAAATCGGTGTGTGTGGCAATTTGACCGGCAAAAATGCCGACGGTGTCGAATTTGACCTGTTGAGCGCGGCGAAGCAGGTCGGCTTTGACTATATCGAGCTGCCCCTCTCGGCGGTAGCCGGGCTGGGCGAGGCGGATTACCAGGCCCTGCTCAAGCGCGTCCAGGCCGGCGGGCTGCCCTGCGAGGCCTGCAACGTCTTCTTCCCCGGCACGCTGCGCCTGACCGGACCGGCGTTCGACCCTGCGGCTACGCGTGCCTACCTGGAAAAGGCCCTGGCGCGCGCGGCGCAGCTGGGCGTGCAGGTGATCGTCTTCGGCAGCGCCGGGGCGCGCAACGTGCCCGACGGCTTCCCGCCCGAGCAGGCCTATGTCCAGCTGACCGAGATGCTGCGCATGGCGGGCGACCTGGCCCAGCCATATGGCATCACGATCGTGATCGAGCCGCTCAACAAGGCCGAGAGCAATATCCTGCAGACCGCTTCGGAAGGCTTGACCCTGGCCAAGCTGGCCGGGCATCCCAACGTCAAGCTGCTGGTCGACTACTTCCACATGGCCAAGGACGGCGAAGACTGCGGCATCATCCGCACCGCACGCGAGTGGGTGCGCCACGCCCACTTTGCCGACCCGGATGGGCGCGCTTACCCGATGGAAATGAAAGCCCACTTTCGCGAGTTCACTGGGGCCTTGAAGGACGCCGGCTACAGCGGGCGCCTGAGCCTGGAAGCGGGTTACAAGGATTTCGCTGCGCAGGCCCCGGTTGCGTTAGCCATCCTGCGCGAACTGGCGGGCTAGGCCGGTTTACTCGCTGCGCGGCGGCAGTTCGGCGCGCAGGGCGCGCGCAAATTCGAGCAGATCCTCGCCTTCGGGCTGCAGCAGCATGCCCGGGCCGCTGCCCCAATCGCTTTCACCGTCGATGAGATAGGCGGCTGAAAGGCCGGAAAAGAAGGCATAGTCGATAACAGGGACCCTTATTTCGCTTCCATCGCCGGCCTGTGAGGAATACGACCAATCGCTGCGGGTCAAGTTGAGCACCAGGTGCGGGCAGACTGTATGGTCAATAGAAGCGGTATCACCATTTTTGCCCCTTGTCACGATATCTTCGACACGGCGCGCCCAGCTGTGCAGCACGTCGGTGAAAGCAAAAATCTCGTGGTCCTGGTAGGTCAGGTCGCCTACTGTCTGGATGAAGGCCAGCCTGACCATGCCCAGGTTGCTGTTCATGTCCACCCGGCCATCGCTGATCATGCCTCTGCGCGGCGATTCGGAGATGACTTTCAAGATGAAAACAGATTTGCCGGTGCTTGTGCTGATACTTGCCATTGGCCCCCCTTTACAAGAAAATATTTTTAAAGTCCAATTATAACGGGAAAATGGATCGTCTCAAAAAGCAGGGGTGTTGTGAGATGATGCGGGAAACGGATAGATTCTGAGCTGAGGATGCTGTGAACATGACCACTTTGCGCGAGCGTGCATTCTGCGGTGATGCTGACTTCTGGCGCCTGCGCGCGCTGGCAATCGAAACTTATCCGCTCAGCGGGCCGGGCTGGAACTGGGATATCCGCTGCTGGGATGGGGCGCGCTTTTATAGCCCAGATCCGCGCCTCAACCCTGACTGGCAGCGCACCGTCCGCCTGTGGGAAACCGCGGACGGGTGTCTGGTTGGCGCGGTCAACGCCGACGGACCGGGGCTGTTTTTCTTGCAGCTGCACCCCGATTTTCGCGAAATCGAGGAGGAAATGATCGCCTGGGCCGAGGCCAACCTGGCCGAGCCAACTGAGGACGGTGCGCGCCGGGTTCAGACGGAAGTGTACGAATATGACCGCCCGCGCCAGCGCATCCTGGAGCGGCGCGGGTATGTTCAGCAGGCCGGTTTTGGCGTCTTTCGCAAGCTGCGCCTGGGGGCCAGGGACCTGCCGGAAACGCGCCTGGCTGAGGGCTACCGGCTGCGTGAGCTGCACGGCGCAGACTGGCAGGACTGCCAGCGCCTGGCTGACCTGCTCAATGCGGCCTTCAACCGCACCTTCCACGAGCCGGGCGAATACGCCATGTTTTCAAAGCATGCCCCCTGCGTGCGCGAGGACCTGCACCTGGTGGCCGAAGCGCCGGACGGCTCTTTTGGCGCGCACGTCGGCGTGATCTACGATGAGATGAACCGGCGCGGATTGTTTGAGCCGGTCTGCACCCACCCGGCCCACCGCCGCAAAAACCTGGCCCAAAGCTTGATGTTCGAAGGGCTGCACCGCCTGCGTGAGCTCGGGGCCTGCGATGTGACCGTTGAAACCGGCGATATGGGCCCCGCCAACGCGCTCTACGACACGATTGGTTTTAGCGAGGTGTACCTGTCGCACACCTGGCGCAAGACGCTCTAAGCCTGCTTGCGGTATTTTTCCAGGTCGACGGCCGCGATGTAGGGCAGGTTGCGGCCTTTTTCGTCGATATCCAGGCCGTAGCCGACCACAAATTCGTCGGGGATGGAAAAGCCACAGTAATCGATATGAATATTGCGCTTGTGGCGTTCGGGTTTATCCAGCAAGGCGCAAACCTTCAGGCTGCGCGGGTTGCGGTCCATCAGCAGCTTGCGCACGGTGTGCACGGTGTGACCGGTGTCGATGATGTCGTCGATCAGGATCACGTCCCACCCGGCGATCGAGGCCTTGTGATCGTGATCGATGCGCACAAACCCGCTCGAGTCGCTGCCGGAGTAGGAGGAGACTGCCATGAAGTCCATCGTCAGCGGGCGGTGGATGCGCCGCATCAGGTCGGTGATGAACATGACACTGCCGCGAAGCAGGCCGAGCAGCATCAGCCGCTCGGAATCCTGGTAGTCCTCGGTGATTTCCATGCCCAGCTGGGTGACGCGCTTTTCGATTTGTTCGGGCGTGATTAGAATTTTGCCGATAAAGTCATAGCGGAAATTGAAAGGTAAACCCATCTTGCCTCGTTTGCTGCGTAAGAGCGGGTGCGTCGGATCACAGGACCAGCGGATTGCGAAATGACGGCGGCGAGCAGATCTCGATAACCGGGGCTATTTTTATCATAAAGTGCAAAATTGTGGGGTTTTTGCCAGCGAAACTCGCGGATTGTGTAACCGGTGGCTAGCTCGGATTCGGTGTGAGGCCGCGACTTGGCTTAGACCGTTCCGTTTTATAATCATAGGTATCTAATTATTTTTCAGGGTATCTATTGGGAAGTAAACGGTGATTAAGCATCTTTTCCAGATTCTCAAAGGCTGGCTCGCGCTCCCCGCGGTCGATGATCATGACGAACATCAGTTTCGCGAGGTCATTCTTGTGGCGGCCAATAACATTATCTTGTTCGTCGCTGCGTTAGGCCTTATTGGAACCTTTCTAGGCGGCCGCACCCGCCTGGGCGTGCAGTTAGCGATTTTCTTTTTCATATTGAATTATGGCGTCGTGCGCTGGTTGAAGCGGGTCAAAGGGCCGGCTATGGCAGGGGTATGGCTGATTATCTCTGGAACGCTCATGATCACTGCGGCGATACTCATAATGGGGACAATCCGCGCGCCTTTGACGGCGATCTTCGTTCAATTTGTGATTTTTGCGGGTTTGATGTATGGCCTGCGCGGAATTTTGGCGACCACAGCCGCCGGATCGCTCATCGTCTTGGGCGCGATGATCGCCGAACAGTCCGGGCTGCTGCCACAGCCGGATATGACAGTCACGGTGACCCAATGGATTACCTATACCATCCTATACGGTTTTGCCGGCAGCATGACCTATCTGGCTTATCGCCTATCGAACCAGACGTCGGCGCGCCTCAGGAAAGAGTTGGAAGGGCGCAGAAGTGTTGAAGCCGATTTGCGCAAGCTGATTCGCGCGGTGGAGCAAAGCCCGGCCTCGATCGTGATCACCAACCTGGATGGCACAATCGAATATGTCAACCCGCGCTTTACCCAGGTGACCGGTTACAGCCAGGAAGAAGCGCTGGGCCAAAACCCGCGCATCTTGAAAACCGATCAAACCCCGCGTGAAACGCATTCCCAGATGTGGGAAACCTTGAGCAGCGGCAAAGAGTGGCGCGGGGAATTTATCAACCGTAAAAAAGACGGCACTTTCTATTACGAATCGGCGGTCATTTCGCCGATTACCGATCATGATGGGGTGGTTACGCATTTCCTGGCGGTGAAAGAAGACATCACCGAGGACAAGAGGATGCGCGAACATCTGCTGCACCAGCGTGACCTGGCTCAGGCATTGCTGGGCACTTCCAGCGTCAGCGCGGCTTTGGATCTGTGCCTGTCGTTTGTGATGAAAACGTCCGGTTTCGATTGCGGAGGCATTTTGCTGGTCAACCGCGCAACCGGTACCTTTGAGATGGCGGTTTCGCGTGGATTCCCCGAGAGTTTCGAGTGCGGGCTGCACACTCTTTCCCCCGATCACCCAGTAGACGTAATGATTCGGGCTGGAATGCCGTTTTATTCCAGCTACGCTGAAGCCCTTCGCAATAATTTTCCGGTGACCGGCGGTGAAGGTTTGCGCGCGTTGGTCCTGGTTCCAATGCTTTACCAGGGCGAGGTGATTGCCTGTTTTAACCTGGCCTCGCGCGCGTATGACGCGCTGCCTCCTGTCGACCGCGTGCTGGTTGAAGAAATAGCTCTGCAGGTTGGCAACGCACTGGTGCGCATCCAGGCCCAGGAGGATTTGCAGCGCAGCCATGATGAGCTGACGCGCAGCGAACTGCGCTTTCGGTCGCTGTTTGAACAGACCCACGACGCGATTTTTATCCTGGATCTGGCGGGCCGCCACCTGGCGGCTAACCAACGCGCCGCGGATATGCTCGGGTACACGCTTGATGAACTGCTGCGCCTGTCCTTCAAAGATATTTCGGTTGAGCCTGAGAAAAGCGCACAGGTGCGTGAACGTTTGTTGGCTGGGGAGGCGATCCCGCTGTTTGAGCGCCAATTTCGCAAAAAGAACGGCGGCCTTGTCCCGGTGGAGATCAATCTGGAGCTCGTCAGGGATGAACACGACTTGCCGCTGCACATCCAGAGCATGGCGCGTGATATCAGCGCGCGCAAACTGGCCGAGGCCGCGGTGCGTGAATCGGAAGCGAAATACCGGATCGTCGCTGATAATACCTATGACTGGGAGTTCTGGCAGAATCCCGAGGGAAATTATGTGTATATCTCGCCCGCCTGCAAGCATACCTGCGGCTATGAGGCTGCCGAGCTGATGGCCGACCCGGGCATTCCGCGCCAGCTGGTGCACCCGGATGACCTGCAGATTGTTGACCGGCATAATCAGGTTGTCAAGGACAAGGTCCATGACGAAATGGTATTCAGGCTGATCCACCGCGACGGCAGCCTGCGCTGGATTGGGCACACCTGCACGCCAATCTTTGGCGAAAACGGCGAATATCTGGGGGTGCGCGGCAGCAACCGTGACATTACACGCCGCAAACTGGCTGAAGATGCCTTGCTCCAGACCAATGAGCAGTTGGCCCAGCGGGTGCAGGATGTGGAACGGCTGCAGGCCGAGCTGCGCGAGCAAGCTTTGCGCGACCCGCTGACCGGTCTGTACAACCGCCGCTACCTGACCGAGATGCTCGAACACCTGCACCTGTGGGCTGAGCGCGAAGGCCAGCCCTTTAGCTTCATCGTCGCGGATATTGACCACTTTAAGTCGATTAACGATACCTACGGGCACAATGTGGGCGACCAGTTTTTGGTCAAGGTCGCCCAGACCCTCAAGCGCGGGATGCGTGGCATGGACCTGGCTTCGCGGTATGGCGGCGAGGAGTTCTTGCTGGTGCTGCCGGGCGCCGCGGCGGGCGCGGCGGGCAAACGCGCCGAGGCTCTGCGCCAGAGGTGTATGGAAATTGTCATTCAGCACGAAGGAAAGCCGCTCAGCGTCACCCTGTCTTTCGGCGTGGCAAGTTACCCCGAGCACAGCTGGGATTCGGCGCAAGTAATCCTCAAAGCCGACCAGGCATTGTACAATTCAAAACGCGGCGGCCGCAACCGCGTCTCAGTATGGGAAGAGCAGCCTGGTTAAAGCGTGAATGCGGCGGCGGTGCAGCCCATTTTATTTGGAGAGAAAGGTCGCATGATGCAGCCAGCCCAGATCCATTGTTGGGATATATTTGAATTGGCCCTGGCCGGGCCTGAGACGGGCAATCCGTTTCGCGATGTGCGCTTGGTTGGGCGGTTTCAGCAGGGCGCGCGCGTGCTGGAGGCGGAAGGTTTTTATGATGGCGGCGGGGTCTATCGCCTTCGCTTTATGCCTGACACGCCCGGCGAGTGGCGCTATGTGACCAGCTGCAACCTGCCCGAGTTGGACGGCGTCGCGGGAGCTTTAACCTGCCTCCCGGCTCGGCCGGGCGTGCACGGCCCGGTGCGCGTCGCGGATACCTATCATTTCGCTTACGCGGATGGGACGCGCCATTTCTCAATTGGCACGACCTGCTACGCCTGGACCAGCCAGCCCGAGGCGCTGCAGGAGCAGACCCTGCGCAGCCTGGCGGATTCGCCCTTCAACAAGATCCGCATGTGCGTATTCCCCAAGGATTACACCTATAACAAGAATGAACCGGATGATTATGCGTTTGAAAGGGCCGCAAATGGCGAGGGCTTTGATTTCAGCCGCCTCAACCCGGTCTTCTTCCAGCGCTTTGAGCGGCGCGTGGCCCAGTTGGGCGAGCTGGGGATCGAGGCGGACGTCATCCTGTTTCATCCCTACGACCGCTGGGGCTTTTCGCGCATGACCGCCGAGACGGATGAGCGCTATCTGCGTTATGTTATTGCCCGCCTGGCTGCTTTCCGCAATGTGTGGTGGTCGCTGGCCAACGAATATGACATCCTGAAGGCCAAGACGATGGCCGATTGGGACCGTTTCTTCCGCATTTTGCAGACCTATGATCCGTACCAGCACCTGCGCTCGATTCACAACTGGCAGGCCCAGGGCACCTACGACACGCGCACGTTCTACGATCACGGCAAGCCGTGGGTGACGCACTGCTCGGTGCAGCACGGTGAGGTGGAGCTGGCGGCGCAGTGGCGCGAGCTGTACCGCAAGCCGGTGGTGATCGATGAGTGCTGCTACGAGGGCAACCTGCCCAACGCCTGGGGCAACTTGAGCCCAGAAGAGATGGTGCGGCGGTTTTGGGAGACGACGGTGGGCGGCGGGTACTGCGGGCACGGCGAGACCTATCTTGACGGCCAGGATGTGATCTGGTGGGCCAAGGGCGGCGTCCTCAAGGGCAAATCGCCGCAGCGCATCGCCTTTTTGCGGCGCATTCTGGAGGAGATTCCGCAAGGTTGGATCGATCCTCAGGGGCGGGTGACCAACAACAACCAGAACAGCGCCGGCCAGCGCGGACGCTATTATCTGACGTATTTCGGCTGCCGCCAGCCGGGCGAGGCGACGCTCAACCTGCCCGAAGGTATCTATCGTGCCGACCTGATCGACACCTGGGAGATGAACATCACGCCGCTACAGGGCACGCTGCGCGGCAGCGAAACGATCGCGCTGCCATCGCGGCCCTACATGGCCCTGCGCGTGCAGAGCATCTAACGTAACAACTCACCCCACCGCAAGGGCGGGGGAGAAGATATTTTTTGCTGGTTTTGCCCCTCTCCCGGAGGGAGAGGGGCAGGGGTGAGGGCAGGCCGCGCCATGCAGGAGGCAAAAAACCTACCCATAAAAGTGCCGGGGCAGGGGGGATGGGTTTTCCCGCCAGGCTGAGCAGCCATCAAGCTTTCGAAAAAAATTGGCGCGCCGCGCCAATTTTTTTCGAAAACAACAGGTATCGATCTGAATTGCCTATTGACATTATTACGTAATACTGTTATTATTGAAATCAGAACAGGCAATTCGTTGGAGGTGAGCCAGAATGGAAAAAGATGAGTGGATGATCCATGAGCTGGCGGAACTGGCCGGGGTCACGGTGCGCACGATCCGCTACTACACGATCGAAGGACTGCTGCCGCCGCCGTTGATGCGCGGCAAGTTTGCCTGCTATACCCAGGCCCACCTGCGCCGCCTGGAGCTGATCCGCCAGCTGAAAGACGCCTACCTGCCGCTGCGCGAAATCCGCCAGACGATGAGCGGATTGAGCGACGAGGAAGTGCAGGAACGGCTCAATGCGCGCGCAGAGCAGATCGATCTGACCACGCCGCTGCCACCCGCGCCTGCCGACGACAAAAGTTCAGCGATGGATTATATTGCGCGCCTGATGGGACGCCAGGCCGAACTGCGTACGCCTGGCAGCTCCAGCCAGCCCAAGCCGCCGGGGCTTCATCAGCTGCCGCCAGCCGTAAAAGCAGTCGAGCAGACCTGGCGGCGGGTGGAGCTGGCCCCAGGGATCGAGGTGCATATCCGCCAACCCTTTGCGCCGCTGGCGCCGCACGAAGTCCAATCGATACTCAACCATGTTCGCAATTTGTTGCAATCCTCAGGAGGGACCCCATGACCGAAAAGCATCTGAAACTGACCTTGAACACCGACCAAGACTTGATCGCGCGCGAGGTGCCGTCGCAGCGCGTGCTGGAAATCACCCTGCAGGCTCCCGACAGCGCCGCGCGCGCTCAGCGCGCCGCGCTCAACCTGGCCCTGGTGCTGGACCGCAGCGGATCGATGGCGGGAGAAAAGCTGGAGTACGTCAAGCAGGCAGCCATGCATGTGCTGGACTTGCTGGCTGAAACCGACCGGGTTGCGCTGGTGGCTTATGACGACGAGGTCAACCTGCTCTCGCCCAGCCTGCCGGTGACCCCGCAGAATCGCGCCGACATCCAGCGGCGCATCCAGCCGCTGAGCGACGGCGGCAGTACCAACCTTTCGGGCGGCTGGCTGACCGGCTGCCAGGAGATTGCGTCCACCGCGCAGGAGGGTATGCTCAGCCGTGCCTTGCTGCTGACCGATGGGCAGGCCAACCGCGGGATCGTTGACCTGGAAGAGCTGGCGCAGCACGCGCGCGAGCTGGCCCGGCGCGGGATTTCCACCTCCACGTTTGGGGTTGGGCAGGGCTTCAACGAGCACCTGCTCGAGGCCATGTCGAACCAGGGCAGCGGCAGCTTTTACTACATCGAGCACCCGCGCCAGATCCCGGAGCTGTTCGCCAAGGAGTTCAGCGAACTGGCAGCGGTCACGGCGCGCGAAGTGGAGCTGGTGCTGGATGTGCCGTCTCAGGTGGGCGTGAGCGTTTTGGGCGGCTGGCGTTGGGAGCAGCGCGGTTCCAAACTGCACATCTTCGCGGGCAGCCTGTACGCGGGGCGCAGCCAGGAAATCTATGTCAAACTGCTCACCCCACCGGCCGGGGCGCTGGAGCAGCTGGCCTTCAGCGCGCGGGTGACGGCCCAGGGCGAAGACGGCCAGGCCCTGACCAACCAAGCCGAAATCGTTTTGCGCTACGCCAGCCAGCACGAAAGCGAAAGCGCGCCGCGCCGTCTGGACGTGCTGCAGCGTTACGCCGGGGTGGATCTGGCCGAAACGGCTGGGGAGGCGCTCAAGCTGGAGCGCAGCGGAGAGCGCGACAAGGCCAGCCGCCTGCTCAACCAGTCGCTGCAGTCCAACCGCGCGTATGCCGACAAGCAGCGTTTGAGCGAGTACGAAAACCTCTCGGAACGCATGAAGCGCGGTATGGATGAGGGGGATCGCAAGACAAGCCACCATGTTGCCTACAACCAGAAGCGCCGCCGCGAGCCGTGAGGCTGACAGGGTGTGGATGGGAGATCCCACCGGTCGATTGAGGGGACGGTGGGAACGAAAACAGGACGCTGGTAACAGCGTCCTGTTTTCGTTCCCGATTGATTCAATTTGATGCCGGGCTGGGCCGGGCAGCCAGCTCGCGCAGCCACAGGCAGCTGACCGCGAAACCGGCCAGCAAGATCAGCGCGCCGCTGGCAAACGGGTAAACGGGGTTGGCGTCGAAGCTGAACCCGGCCCACAGCGGGCCAAAAACGCGCCCGAAGCTGGCGAAGGCGGTGTTCAGGCCCATCAAGGCGCCCTGATGCTCCCCGCCAAAATTGGACAGGTAGCCGTTTAATGCGGGCCCCATCAACGCCGCAGCCAGGATGAAGATGCCAGCCGCCAGCAGCAGGGTCATAAACCCATTGGCCAGCAACAGCGCGCCAAAACCCGCCGCGCCAACCAGCAGGCTGGCGCGGATGACCCTGGTTTCCCCGCTGCGCCTGGTCAGCCAACCAGTGAGCAGGCCCTGGCTG
>Ga0172368_10002949_pt1 | contig 21139 bp, 20 predicted proteins | sample Lak11m_FD_114540 | JGI IMG/M metagenome (GOLD analysis project Ga0172368, IMG submission 114540) | Freshwater microbial communities from Kabuno Bay, South-Kivu, Congo - kab_022012_11m | ecosystem: Environmental > Aquatic > Freshwater > Lake | place: Democratic Republic of the Congo: South-Kivu...
ATATACATTAACTGGTAAAGTTCTATGATTCTCTTATCTCTGCTGAAACCTACACTCTATGACGCATCCTTTCCCTTTCAAATAATCCTCCCCTCGGTTACCTTTTAATATGAGTCAACGCGATTCACTTTAACAAGGAGAATAAACCATGGAAACCATGCACGGCTGGACCGGGGTTATGCTCAGGATCAACCTCACCACGGGGGAGACGCAGCCCGTGCACACAGCGGACCTTGCGCAGAGATTTATCGGCGGCCGCGGGTTCATCTCAAAACTCTACTGGGATGAGGTTGATACAAAAACCGCTGCCCTGCATCCCGACAGCCCGCTCATGCTCATGACCGGGCCGCTCGCGGGCACGCCCGCGATTGCCGGCAGCCGCTGGTTTATCGCCGGGAAATCCCCGCTCCTTTTCCCGGAGCAGTTCGGCCTGGGCAGCGTGGGTGGAAGTTTCGGCGTGAGGCTGAAAGCAGCCGGCTATGACGGGCTTATTATAACCGGCAAAGCAGCAAAGCCGGTCTACCTGTACCTCCATGACGAAAAAATGGAGCTGAAAGACGCGTCAGGGCTCTGGGGCCTTGACACCGGGACAACGCTTGAGCGTTTAAACAAAGCGCACGGAAACTCTTCTACGGCTGTGTGCATCGGTCCTGCGGGAGAAAAACTGGTGCGGCTGGCCATTGCCATGAGCGACCACGGCGCCTGCGGCGGGAGCGGCTTCGGCGCGGTGATGGGCGCTAAAAATATCAAGGCAGTGGTGGCGGCCGGCACAAAGAAAGTTTCAGTGGCGCGGCCGGATGATCTGAAGGCGGTGAACAGCCGTATCAGGTCGCTTATTGAGGGAAAGATCCTCATGGACCCCAATGTCGAGGGGCTAGAGCTTCTGCAGCGCACACCCTGCCCGGGCTGCCCTTCAGGATGCCCGCGGGGTCTCTATAAACATGTGTCAGGGCGCGAAGAGGTCAGGAAAAACTGCCAGTCCGTTTACATGTATTATCTCTGGGACATGAAATACCACGGCGAGTCGACCGCCGACCCATTCCTTGCAACCTCTCTTGCCAACCGCTCCGGCCTGTGCACGCAGGAGCTGGGGAACCTGCTCTATTTTCTTGAAGCATGTGTCAGGCAGGGGATTGTAACTGATGACAGCGCGGGCATTGCCCTGTCGCAGATGGGGAGCCTTGAATTCATGGAGCGGCTCATTGATATGATCATAGCGCGCGCGGGCATCGGCGCAGCGCTCGCGGAAGGCACCATGCGGGCAGGCCATGCCATGGGAAACGGCGCGGAAAAGCTTCTTGAAAAACGCATGACCCGCAGCGGCTTTAACGCCGAAGCGTACAACCCGCGGTACTTTATAACAAACGCTCTTTTCTACGCCACGGAATCAACCAGCACCATGAACCAGCTGCACGAAGTGTGCTTCCCCGTGATGAAATGGGTGATGTGGTACGCGACCGACGGCGCCATGGCTCCGTTCAGCACAGAAGTCCTGCTGAAGATAGCAAAAAAATTCTGGCGCAGCGAGAAGGCGGTTGATTTTTCAACCTATGAAGGCAAGGCGGACGTCGCGTGCTTAATCCAGAACCGCGAGTACGCGAAGGAAAACCTGGTGGCCTGTGATTTTTTCTATCCGCTCACCACTGCTGACGGAGCAAAAGACCACACGGGTGACCCCACGCTTGAGAGCCGCCTGCTGTCCGCGGTAACCGGCATTTCCTGTGATGAAGCAGGCTATTACAAAACCGGGGAGCGGGTATTTAACCTGCAGCGCGCTATCCAGGGCCGGGAAGGCCGCGCGGGCAGAAAAGACGACCGGGTAAATGAATTTTACTTCACGGATAAAATGGAGGAGGAGGCGGGCTTTCTCGGCGTCTTTAACCCGGATTTCATGCTTCCCGGGCCGAACGGGGAGCTTATATCGCGAAAAGGCGCGGTGCTGGAGCGCGACCAATTTGAAAAGATGCTGGATGAGTATTACGCTCTCCGGGGCTGGGACGTGAAGAGCGGCCTGCAGAAAAGAAAAACTCTTGAAGAACTGAAACTGACGGACATGATCCCTGAGATGGAAAAACAGGGCCTGGTTGCAGAATAAATTATTGCTTCAGTAAATTTATTAATTACTAACTGCTGCAGGGACAGGATCTATGTATGAGCACCGGTCACAGCCGCTTCTCTCCCGGCGCATGTTTGTGCGCCGACTCCTTTGGCATTGGCTCATAGCGCTGCTCACACTTTTCGTCTCACTGGGCGCAGGTATCACCGGCTACCATGAGCTGGAGGGGCTGCCCTGGATCGACTCTCTTCTGAACGCCTCAATGATCCTTGGCGGCATGGGGCCGGTGCATGAACTGCACACGACAGGAGGAAAAATATTTGCTTCCTGCTACGCGCTTTTCTCAGGGATTATCTTTCTGGTTGTTGCGGGAACCCTGCTGGCCCCGCTTGCGCACCGCTTCCTGCATCAGCTCCACCTGGACCGGGCCGGCGATTCAGAAGGAGAAAAACAGCCGCGAAAAAAAAGATAAAAATACTCCAGGCTGGACAGGCCTTTGGGCGCTACCTTAAAAAAGGACTAACTGCGCTGCTGGCGGATCCTTATTAATCGTATTACAGGGCCACCAGCTGCTCCCCCTGGTTTCCTGTTCTGTATTATAATGTATCGCTTTTGACCTGTACCGGTGCAGATCGCTGCCGCAGGGATCTGAAATATTTCACCATGAACTGGCTGAAGTTGAAGAGATAGGTGCAATAGGCAAACAGCATCACCAGCATCACGTCCCGCTCGCTGCAGCCAAGATACCGGACTATAAAATACGCATTGTGCGTTATCATGGCAACCAGGTTGCCGAAATCCTCCCAGAAGAATTCCCGCGCCATAAAATAATGATCATAGACATCTTTTTCCCAGAGCATGCCGGCAAGGGTAATTGCCCAGAGCAGGATTATTTTAATCCAGACGCTGACGGTTGCCGCAAGGTATCCCTGGTTTGTTAAAATAAATTGCAGCACGAAATAAAAGCTGATAACAAAAGCTATAAATTGTGTTGGAGCAAGAGCCGAGACCACCCGTGTCCATGGCGATGCTTTGCGTCGTGCCAGCTGTTCCTGAGTATACAAGGGTCTATTCCTCCAGCATATATCTGCGGCAGGATGCTATGAACAAGCTGTCCCTGCGGGTCATTACGGGACATTTTCGACAGTATATGAAACCGTTCCGTCTTTAACTTTTACCACGATTATGTGATACACCGGCTTCCCGGGCAGAAAAAACCTGTTAAGCGGGGCGCCGGCTCCGCCGCTAACTATACATTTCACGCCCTTGATTTCATCCTCATCGCACTGATGAATGTGTCCAAAAAAAGAGAGGCTTACTTTGCCGGCGGATAATATCTGCATCAAATCATCTGCACCATCTGAGAAGGAATGCCATGTCCACCGCCTGGTTTTAGGAGGTATGTGCAGGGCAACAAAGGTAAAAACCCGTCTGTTAAGCAGCTGGCTGCGCAGGTAGTTCAACTGGGCAGGCTTCAAAGAGTACTCTGCATTGTCCAGCACAATAGTTTTAATATTCAGCTTAGCACTTTCAAAAACATAGTTGAGCGGGCCTATCGTCTGCTCAAACAATTTTTTGCCGTCATGTAATTCATGGTTACCGAAAACAACAAACAGGGGAATGTCAGGTATCGCATCCTCCACCAGTGATAGAAAGTGGTCCAGTTCCTTTTTGCTGCCCGTGTTGCTGATATCGCCGGTGTGCAGGATAAAGAGCGGGTTGAACTGCGCGGCAAGAGTAAGGGATTTTTTATAAATTTTATCATTATCTCTGCTGTCCCCGAGGACCACGAAAACAAACTCTTTTGGAGAAGCCTTTTCTGCTTTGGCCTGAAATTTTTGAAGCGAGCGCTCATAAAGGGTTGCAGCGCTGCCGGCTGAACAAAGAGAAAGGATGGGGAAAACAAACACAAAACAGAGAAGCGGGAACAAGCGCAGATATTTATTTTTTTCCATTATACCTGTTTTACCAGAGCCGGGGATTTGGAATCTTAATGATACTATACCAATGCCTTTTGAATTATATATGCTATCGTAACATAAAATTCCACAGCTTTTGTGGAAATCCTGTTATGAACTCCGGTTCAAAACAATTCAGAGCCGCACAGCAAAACGAGATTCAGCACATTGCTCAATTCTTGAGCAATGATAAAAATAACGTTATCAGGATGTAAGGAAGAGCAGGAAATAGTAGAGTATGTTAGAAAAAGCAATTCAATGTGCAGTAAAAGCCCATGCAGGGCAAAAAGATAAAGCCGGCGCGCCGTATATTTTACATCCTCTCAGAATAATGATGAAAATGGACAGTCAAGCCGGGATGATTGCAGCAATGCTGCATGATGTCGTGGAGGACAGCAGCGTGACCCTGGCTGATCTTCGTGACGAGGGGTTCTCAGAGGAGGTTATAGCGGCGGTTGACCATCTGACGCGCAGGCAGGGTGAGGCGTATGAAATCTTTATTAATCGCCTCAGAAACAATCCGCTCGCTGTCAAAGTGAAGCTGGCTGACCTTGAGGACAACATGGATATCCGGCGTATTGAAAATGTGACTGAGCGAGATATTGAAAGGATACAAAAATATCAGGCTGCCCGGGGAAAATTGAGCGCACCCTGAAAATACCGGATTACCAGCATGTCTCTCTTGCAGGGCCAGAGCTCTCTTTTCACCTTCCGGGTCAGGACTTTTTGGGCGGTTTTCTGCGGGAAAAGATTCCCTTTATTGCATCCATGATCTTTGACCGCTTGCGTTTCTTCGGCGCCTCAGGCTGGGTAAAGTCCTCGCCGTATTTTTTCCGGTAGTAGTCGATCCGGTTTTCAACCGGCTGCTGTTTACGGTCCGGCCCTTTTCCCGGCTGCTTTTTTTCCCCGTGCGGGCGCGAGGCGGCTGCCTGCGGCGATGATCGGACAATGTCGCGTTCATGCTGCGGCGCGCGATTCCTTCTTTTTCTCTTTCTTTTAGCGGCTTCTCCGGGCGCCGCCGATGCAGCGGGCCCTCGTTCGGCCAGCGGTTTCACCGCGGGTTTCGGCCTCTCGATGAGACGCGGTTTCTCGGCCGGTCCTGGTTTATTGGCAGGACGTGGCCTCTCGTCGCGCCACGGCTTTTCCGGGCGCTTCTGCCTTTCGGCATACCCTGGTTTTCCGCCGCGATCAGTTCTCTTCCCCGGGCCTCGTCCCCGTTTCTCCTCGTGGAAGCGCATACCTCGTGATTTATCATCGGCATATTCCGCCTCTTCAGCAAATGCAACCGGGATTTTCATATTGATGAGCGACTCGATCGCTTCCAGGCCGTACACGTAGCGCTCGCAGACCAGGGTTATGGCTTTACCTTTCTTGCCGGCACGGGCAGTGCGGCCGATCCGGTGGACGTATGCCTCCGGGTCCGCCGGAAGGTCATAGTTTACGACCAGATCGAGATCGTTAATGTGCAGACCCCGCGCAGCCACGTCCGTGGCGACGAGGAAGCGTATTTTCCCGGATTTCATCGCGTTGATGATCGCAAGCCGCTTCTGCTGCGGGAGATCACCGATAATGTACTCGCAGCCGAAGCCGTTGTGCTGCAGCCGCTGGGCCACCCTGTTGGCCGTGCTCTTCATGTTCGTGAAGATGAGCGCGCTGGACGGATTCTCCTTCCTCAACAGGCCGAGGAGCAGGCTCAGCTTTTCGTCCCTGCCGACATGGTAGAGCTCCTGCGTAACGGTATCGACGGTTACCTGCTCCGGCGCAACCTCGATCTCAACGGGATCGTTCATGTACTCCATAGCGAGTTCCCGCACCCGGCCGGTGAGGGTAGCGCTGAAAAGCATGGTCTGGCGGTGGCTGCTGTCAGGCATCTTTTTCACCATGCGCCGGATGTCGGGGAGAAACCCCATGTCGAAGAGCCGGTCAGCCTCGTCGATGATGAGGATGCCGATATTGTCGAACTTGAGTTTTCGCGACTGGTTAAAGTCAATGAGCCTACCCGGCGTGCCGATGATGATATCAACGCCCTTCTGCAGAAGATGCTCCTGCCGCTCATATCCCACCCCGCCGTAGAAACAGCCGGTCCGGTAGGGCAGGTGCGCACCGAGGATTTTTGCCTCATCCTCGATCTGTATGGCGAGTTCCCTGGTTGGCGCGATGATGAGTGCCCGCTTTGGCTTTTTATAGTTTTCTTCGGTGAAGAGCTGGTATATCGAAACAAGGAACGCTGCTGTCTTGCCCGAACCGGTCTGCGATTGCACCATGGCGTCCCGGCCCTTGAGCGTGTGCTCGTAGGTGCGCTCCTGCACCGGCAGGCACTCGGTAAAGCCGGCCTCGTCGATGCCCCGCATCAGGTTTTCATTGAGATTGAATTCTGAAAATTTCATTGTGCTGTTTTCTCCTGTACCGGCTGCCGCTCTAAGCCATGCAGGCAATAGAACCTAACCAAAGATTTGAAATTTGTTGTTAGGCTTCTGGTTCATTTGTTCGGGCTACATGCTCGCAGCAAATGCTGTTTGTCTTTGCCAGAGTCTTCGCTCGCACCGCCCGCAACTGCTTTCACCAGAAGCCTAACGATACACAAGGTGAGAGCAAAATCTCAGATTAAGCTATGTAAGAATCTACGCATCGTCCCGGTATATTGAAATAGTGCTGTATCAGTGTTTCCGTGGTGTAAAAAAACCTCCACCAGCACACCGGATGATAGAGGCTTATTAGGCACTGTGTTAATAATCTTTCGTGGCACCCGGTTCTGACATGATTTCTTTCCATTCACCGTAAGCGTAAGACATGCCCCATTATAGCCAAAGTTTTAAAAATATCAAAGGAATAAAGGGAATACTCTTTCCGGGTTTTGCCGGCGTATTTCCTTATTCCGTAAATCTACCGGTCCAGTTAGTTTTGAATTTTTTATCAGGATATACATGAGAAATCCGGGTTATTTCCCCGGGCGGATGGCAGGCACATAACTGGGCTCGATCGTCTGGAGGATTTCAGCGCTTCGCAGCGGCCGGGTTGCCCGCCCGGTCATGCTCAGCAGAAATGTCGCGCTGTTCCCCTGGTTGAGCCCTCCATGTGAAGAGGCCATGTCGATAAAAGCCTTAAAGAGGGGATACCCGCTCATGTATCCATCATTGAGGGTTATCATCAGGTCGGACGGGCAAACGACAATACCGTGAAAGGCTTCCCATATCCGGGGGGGGGCATTCGGCCATTCATGGTCAACTGTTGCGGCAAACCAGTCATCTGATGATGCAAAGCCTTCCGCATCCGCCTTTCCGGCCCTGGTCAGCATAGTACATACCGGCCGGTAGTTCAGTACATCCCGGTCTATGGCAACATAGCGTATTTTGCAGCCCTTTTTTTCTATTGCTGCCGAGCCCCTGTTGTCACGCACGATAACCCGTTCGCCGTCCATATACAGCGCAAGCTGGATTTGCGGCTTCTGCAGCAGCACGCCGGCAACAGCTGCGGGTCGTCGCGTATGTATGCCCGCATAGGTGACCAGCCCCTCCGTGTCGATAACGATATCGGTATCCGACTGGATTCTGTCCCTTACGGAAAATCCCGCCTCGCTTAAAATATTTTTTAAGGATACAAACTGTGACGGCATGAGGTTGTGGCCGTGGTCTGCCAGTATGGAAATTTTAAGGGCGCCCTGACGCTCCCATAAAAGTTGAAGGCACAGCCGCTCTACTTCGCCCAGGCATTCATCGACGCCCTGCCGGCCATATTTGCAGGCCATGGCTGCGGAACTGACGACATAAACAATGGTTACTCGATCGGGGCTCCGGTCAAACGCCTGCTTGATGCTGTTCAATTCGCGGCGGAATGTCTTTCGCGTGTTTACAAACCCCAGCCCCTCCCTCATATAGTCAGCGTTATAGTGCAGGTAGCGCTGCCAGGTGGACTTGTCGCCCGTTGCAGCATCCCAGAAGCGGTTACATATCCGATTGGTTCGCTGATCGTAGAAATAATTGTTTGTCCCGGCAAGAGGAGGAGCCTGGAGAATCTGGTTAAAAATAACGGCGCTCATCGTCGGGAAAGGAGCTATCACCTTCTGGGGCGGCGGGAACCAGCTGAAACGGCCTGCGTTATAAAAATCAAGCACGCACTGATAGGGGATTGAATCCAGCAGAATAATGAGGTGCGGCACACTGTCCGGCGCATAGTCTTGTATGCGGTAGATGCGGTCATATCGTCCGTCCTGTTCATAGGAATAGGCAAGTGTGGTCGTCCGGTTGTCTGCACCTGCTTGCAGCGCAAAGTCGGCCCTGCCGTTGCCGTTGACGTCATAGCGGATTTCCTGTGGCGTGCGGGAAAGCGCGGCATCGGGGAAAGACAGGTTTTTTGCGGTCGAACAGCCCGTCGTGCAGCTGCAGACGATGAGTAACAGTATTGTTGAAAGCAGCTTCATAAATAACCGTGTGATCCGGTCGCACTGTTTCACTGCTCAGATGCTATCTTGCCAGAGTTTGTCAGCTTTTTTTCAGGCGCCGTTCTCACTGGCGCAATCCGCTCAACCAATCCCTGAGCAGATAGATACTGAACAGGGGCCGGCAGATTATGTCGAGCTCCTTCGCGCATACCGGCGCACTTCTGAACCATGCGTTTGTTGTATGCCAACGGAATTTAATTTGCAAGAACGATGTGTGTTTTAGTCGCCTCATTGTTTTTGGTCCGGATGCCCCCAGGCCGTAACGTGCGGCGAACTTTTTATTGACACACAACAGCCCACGGCCTATATTCGCCTCATCCCAAAACGAGTCTCTATCAGCCGGTACCAATGACAAAACCAAGGATTCCAGAGACAAACGGTACGATTTCAGGCCGTACCTATGCCGAAGCCTATGACCGGATGCAGGCTGCGCTTCAGGAGCAGGGATGGCTTGAGACCGGGGATCTCCTGCTCAATGGCATTGTGAGTGGATTTGCGCTGGAGGTCGGATCAGGGCCCGGTTATCTCGGTCTGGAATGGCTGCTGCAAACGAGGGATACCCGCCTCGTCGGTCTTGACATAAGCCCGGACATGGTCGCGATAGCCAGAAATCACGCGCGGGAACTGGGGCTCGCCGGCCGCGCCGAACACCTCCTTGGCTCCGCGGAGGCAATACCCTCTGAGGACAATGCCTTCGACGCGGTTTTTACCAGCCGCTCGCTGCATGAGTGGCTCAACCCATGCGCGATCTTCACCGAGCTTTGGAGGGTCCTGAAGCCCGGAGGAAGATTATACGTGTCCGATCTTCGCCGGGACCTGTCCCGCTCGGCCTGCAATTTTCTCGAGCAAAGGGTGAAGTCCGAAGTGATTCTGGAAAGTCTCCGGGCCTCAATCGGCGCTTCCTATACCATGGCAGATATAATGACTTTACTCAGCATGACGGAACTCGCCGGATGCGAGGTTGTCGAGACAGCACTCGGTTTGTGCGTGACGGGAACCAAACCAGTATGATCAGCGATTCTGGAGAACGGCCATGAAATTGAGCATTGCTGCGAATTGGGACATTGAACTTCTTGACGGGCTCGCGCAAATTCCCGAGGTGACTTCAATCTATGCAAAGCTGCCCTATGACCTCGTGGGTGGCGGCAGGGCGGGCTCGGTGCTGCCTTCAGTAGACCTTGAGACCGCCGCCGCGTACATCCAGGCAGCTCACAAGCGCGGCTTGTCGTTCAGTTACCTGCTCAATGCACCGTGCCTGGGAAATCTTGAGCAGACGCAGGAGGGCAAAGAGCGCCTGCTCGCGTTTATCGGGCGGCTGGTTGAACTGGGGGTTGACAATGTATCGATCACGAACTTAGCGCTTGTGGCGCTGGTTCGGCGTAACTACCCTGAATTGAGCATCCGTGGAAGCGTGCTCAGCTGGCCCACCAATCTGCCCCGGCTGAAGTACCAGGAATCCCTTGGCGTCGATCCGCTGATCCTGCCATACAGTGAGTTTAACCGTGACTTCCCGGCGCTTGAGCGCATCCGCGCAAACCTCTCGTGCGGCATCGTGCTCTTTGCGAACATATCATGCATCTATCATTGCCATTACCTCGCCGAGCACGCCTGTAGCGTGGGGCACGCCTCACAGGAGAATCAGGACGGCAAAAAAACGTACTCCATGCTTGATTCTTACCTGTGGCAGTGTACCCGCCGGAGATTAATGCACCCTGAGCTCTTCCTCTCGAGCCGGTGGATCCGTCCGGAAGATTTACACCTGTACGAGGCTCTGGGTTTCGAGGAGTTTAAGATCATTGACCGGTCGCGTTCGACCGCATGGCTCTTGCGCGCCACAAAGGCATACGCTTCCCGGCGCTACGACGGAAACCTGCTTGATATTCTCTCCCTCGAGATGCTGGGAGACCCTGACGGATTCCACCCAAGCATTGATGCGCAGAGCCGCAAAAGCCTGTTCCAGCTCGACGCGAAAGAGCGGCGCCTGACCCTGCGAATGTTCCGGTTGCGGCAGCGCCTGCTGGCCCTCAACGTCACCATCGACAATGCGGTGCTTGCGGATTTTTTAGAGGGTTTCCGGAAAATCCGGTGCATGGAGACCTTCTGCGATGACTGCCGCTACTGCCATCGCTACGCCGAGCGCGCTGTGCGCTACGATCGCGACGAAGCGGCGCGGCTGGTGAAAGAAATCGACGAGCTGGTCGACGATTTCATGTCAGCAAAGGGCTAACTCCCGGCTCCCTGCTTTATCTTTTGCGTCCCCGCATATTCCGCGCGTTTTCCTTTTGTCGCAGATCCGGTGTTGCGTCCGGGCCGCACTTCCGCTATCGGCAAACGCTCCAGCGTTTCAGAAACAACGTGAAAACGGTCGTTGGTCTGAGTTCTCATATCTTCAAGCACTCTCTCTTCTCAGTTCACGGTAATTTGGCGTCTGCCGCAGTCCTGCGAGCAAAAGCGCTGCCGTGTTGACAGGGGCAGTCTTTTTGTCTATAGTTGACGACAATCGGAAGCATAAACGCAGGGCGTTGCAGGGCGTGATTAAAAGACTGGTTCAAAATTGCCGGGAAAAGCTTATACAGAAGCGGTTTTTTCAGCGCATTCTGCAGGAGGAACTTGACCTGCGCAGTCTGAAACGGAAGCCCACGGCCCGTGAGCAGTTCGGTATTGTACTTGTGCTGTTCAGCTATGTCATCGGCTGGCCGGCGGTTGCCTTCTTCGGCTTTCTTTCCCTGTATCTCGGGCAGCCCATGGTCCTTATCCTTGGCGGGCCGCTTACCTATGGAACTTCACATGTGGTTTTTCTGGTGGGGATGTATATTGTAGGAAAGGATTACGCCATGCTATTCATGAAATGGTCGATTAAAAAAGCATGTGAAAAGCTATCTGCCGGAGGACAGCAGCGGCCGGCAGATGTTGTGAAAGTCGAGTGATGCGATGATGGAAGGCTCAATGGAAAAACTCATAGGCGAACTCAAAGTCAAAATAGTCGCTACGCTCAATCTCATAAGCGTCGCCCCTGACAGTATCGATGTCGACGCCCGGCTTGTGGGCGGCGATCTGGGGCTTGACTCCATAGATGTGCTTGAGCTGGTGATGATGATCGAAAAGGATTATGGCCTTCGGATCGACAACAAGGAACTCGGCATCAGGGTTTTTGCCTCACTGAAAGCCCTGGCGGAATATATACACCAGAACCGGCCGGAGACGAGCCCTTGAGCAGCATGCGGGTTTTTGTCACCTCGCTGGGGATCATAAGCCCCATCGGCGAAAACGCTTCTCAAACAGTTGCAGCTCTTGAAACATCGGCATGCGGACTTGCGCCGCTTGCCCTTTTCCCCTCATCAGTCGAGCCCCCGCTGCCAACAGGTGAAGTCACCTCCCTCATCCCCGGCACTGTTCCGCGAACCCACGGCCTTGCGCTTATTGCAGCGCGTGAGGCGATGGCAGTTTCCAATGGCCCTCCGGATGCCATGGTCATCGGGGTCACCACCGGCGGCATGCCTGCAAGCGAATTTTTATTAAAAAATAATTCCCCTGTTCAAGAGAAGTTTCGTTATCATGGCACGGGCACCGTGGCCCATTACTTGGCCGGCGCTCTGGGATGCCATGGCCCGGTGCTGACTGTCTCGACTGCCTGCTCATCCAGCATGGTGGCTTTAAAAATAGCTTTGGAGCTTTTGAAAAGCGGCAAAGCCCGGCGCGTGCTTGCCGGCGGCGTGGACGGCCTGTGCCGCTTAACCTACTATGGATTCAACTCTCTGCAGCTTGTCGATCCGGCAGGCGCCCGCCCCTTTGACAAGGATCGACGCGGCATGTCGGTCGGGGAGGGGGCTGCCATGCTTCTTTTAGAGGCTGCGACTGATCCCCCTGCAGGGGCACTGGCCGAGGTGCTGGCTGTCGGGCTGACCTGTGATGCCTATCATCCTGCCGCGCCTCATCCTGAAGGCGCAGGGGCAGTGCAAGCCATGCGCGAGGCCCTTGCCGGTGCCGGCTGCGCAGTTTCAGATATTGATTATATAAATCTGCACGGCACGGGAACGCCTGACAATGATGCGGCTGAGGCCCGTGCGCTGCAGGCCCTTTTCCGTACGGTGCCGCTTCCGCCCGTATCATCCATTAAGGGCGCGGTGGGGCATACACTGGGCGCAGCAGGTGCGATCAATGCTGCCATTTCTGTTTTAAGTATTGCCTATGGCATTCTTCCGGCAAACACCGGATGCCGCCTGCCTGATCCTGCGCTGCAGCTGATCCCGCTCAGCTCGCCGCTTCGCAGGCCTGTATCGACAGTGCTTTCCAATGCTTTCGGCTTTGGCGGCAACAATGCATCAATCGTTCTCAGCAAACCCGCCACAGCCGGGGTGCCCGTGCAAACAAAAAACGGCAGCACCGCCTTTGCCGTGCTGGGCAGCTCCTGCCTCACCGGCGCAGGCAATTTTGCGCAGACGCTTGAGGGTCTGCGTGAGGGAGCCGGCATCAGCGGCATGGCCCCGGCGAAGGCTATTATGGCGGGTCTCGACGAAAGTGCTGTGCGGCGGCTCAAGCGGGTGCCGCGTATGGCTTTATCTCTGGCTATTGCCGCCCATGCCAGCTCCGGCACTGCAAAACCGCCAGCTGCAGTTTTTTTTGGCACCGGATGGGGAGGGCTGTCTGAAACATATGATTTTCTTTCACGGCTCTTTTCAACGGGAGAGCGTTTCACCAGCCCCACTGATTTTATCGGCTCTGTGCATAATGCCCCCGCAGGGCAGGTGGCAATCCACTTTCAGGCAAAGGGCCCGAACATTACCCTGACCGATGGCGATTATTCATTTGAACAGGCGCTTTTCAGCGCCGGATTAATCGCCCGTGAGGCGCCGGGGACGATTATGGTCATCGGCGCTGATGAAAACCATGAAAAATTGACCCCGCTGTTTGACGCCTCTGCTGCATGCGCCGCGATTGCCTCTGACGGCGGTTGCGGACTGCTGCTTCAGCCAGCTGATACGGCACGGGGAGTTCGTATCGCGCTGCTTTTTATTTCCAATGATCCCTGCAGTGACCGGACGATTCAGCACCTCATGCCGGTGCTGGGCGGGCCTGAAAATATCAGAAAAAAATACGCGGTTGTCTTTGCCGGCATTCCTGCTGCCTCGCGTGACAAGGGCAGGGAGCAGCTTGAGCTTTTCATGCATGCCGCGGGCTGCGACTGCCCTGTTATTGATTACCGGGAAATTACCGGCGAGTTCGCCTCTGCATCGGCTGTAGCAGCCGTCATAGCAATCGGCTGTGTCAGGGCGGGAGAGCTGCCTGCGGGGCTGTGCCGCGCCGCGCCGGGGTCCCTGCGCGGCCGGGGAATTCTGCTGCTGGGGCTGGGCCAGTGCATAACAGCTGTGGAGATCCTGGGTTAATGGATATGCAAACATCAGCCCCTTCTTCTTCACTGCTGCCGGTCACGAAAACCGCCCTGCTGTGCGCCGGCGCGGCAATAGTTCTGGCAGTGGTCAATGCGTGGCTCTGGGTGCTGCCGCTGGGTATCTTTGTTGCGTGCTATCTGGGAGCGCCGTTTTTCCCGCAGGCTGGATTCTTTTTACCGGTCATCAGCCGCGGATGTACGGGCGGCAATATGGTTGCCCTGACATTTGATGACGGTCCTGATCCCGCCACAACCCCCCGGATTCTTGAACTGCTGGAGAAAAACAAGGCGAAAGCGACCTTTTTCGTCATAGGAGAAAAAGCGCAGGCTCATCCGGATCTTATGCGGGAGATTATCTCCGGCGGCCATGAAGTGGGCAATCATTCCTTTCGCCATGACGTGCTGCTGATGCTGCGGTCCCGGAAGACCATTGCGGCGGAAATCCTCATGGCCCAGGAGGTCATAAGCGCCTTTGGGATACGGCCGCTTGTTTTTCGGCCGCCCGTAGGAATCACCAATCCGAAGCTGGGAGGCATTTTAAAACAACAGGGCTTGCACTGTGTCACCTTCAGCTGCCGCGGCTTTGACGCCGGCAATCGCCGCTTCAAGGGTCTGGCTGAAAGGATACTGAAAAAAGTCCGGCCTGATGATATTATCCTGCTGCATGATGTCTTGCCCAAAGGCTCTGTCAGCGCTGAGAGGTTGCTTGAAGAGATGGTAAAAATATGTACCGGGCTTAAACGTAAAAACCTGCAGCCGGTATCGCTTGAGCAGTTGATCGGCAGACCTGTAATCAGCCGACTGCTGGAAAAAACTTCTTAAATCAGGCGGTTGACCGGTTTCATGCCTCGCAAGCCTCGCCGTGCAAAGGCGGGGAGCTTCACTCAATTCATTTGACTGCGCGCAAGTTTTTTCATATACTTGCGCACACCTGAAGGATGGTTTTGGAACGACACCGGGGGTGATGGCTCAGGCTCTGCACAGCTGAGTCATATGCATTTTATAAATATCTAAATATGAATATCGAAGCACGAAACAAATACAAAATTCAAATGCTGGATGATCAAAAAAGCAGGTAATGCTTTTTTTGTTTTGCATTTTTATTCTTGGAATTTATTTCGGATTTCGTGCTTCGGATTTAGAAATTATAATATGCGCGTGAAATTTATTTGGTTCCGGCTTGCCCGGGTTAGGGTAGCATGCTTTCCAAATGGCATACGCTTGAATGTGGGGCCGGCGCTGAACCCGGCCGGCTGGAGGCTCTCGCAACTGCGCCGTGGGGCTCCCCCTGGTTTGACGGGCATTTCCCCGGCCAGCCGATACTGCCCGGCATTGCCATGATCGCCATGGCCTTTGATGCTGCGCGGCAGAATGAGGCGCGCGAGGGAAAGCGCATACGGCTGAAGGCTGTGAAACGGGTACGGTTTAAAAAGCCTGTCAGGCCTGAAGAACCCTTTAAACTGGCGCTGAAGCGCGAACAGAAAGCAAGCGGCATCTCCTACAATTTCACGATTCTGCTGGGCGGCGAGGCAGCCTGCAGCGGCACGCTTTCTGTCGAGCGGCTCGCCGAATAATGGTGCCTGAGACCACTGTTTGTTAATAAAGGAGGTTGAATGTCTGCGGTTATTAATGAAAAGGAGCTTCAGCTGCGTGTCGCGCAAATCATAATTACCGAGCTGAAACTGCAGGATATCACGGCGGAAACGTTTGATCCTGATCTTGACCTTGTGGATGAAGTCGGCATCGACAGCATGGACCTTGCCACCATCGTGCTGGTGCTGCAGGATGAGTACGGCATCAAAATTGATGAGGACGACTACCCCACGCTGCGCGCCATACGTCTGATAGCAGCCTACATTCAGGAGCGGCTTCAGGCAACAGCCTGATACGTGATTGTATTATGAGCGCTGCACAGCCTTCCCCGCCCCCGAAATACCGGTTTGCCGACCTGCTTGCCGAATCTGCAGTTCGCAAGCGCTGGGAGCAGGTACGCACCTATTTCTTCCTGCGCGAATCAACCTATGACATGACAAACCGCTGTAATATATGCTGCGACGGCTGCTACTACTATGCCGGCGACAAGCAGTTTTCAAACGACAACCGCGACCCCGAAGCCTGGCGAAAGCTCATGCGCGATGAGAAGACCCGGGGCATCACCTTTGTGGTGCTGGCCGGAGCCGAGCCCTCCCTTGTGCCCGAGCTTCTGCAGGCCTGCTATGACGAGATACCGCTTGGCTGCATCGCCACCAATGGGGTAAAGCACATCGATGCATCAGTCGGTTACAAGGTTCACGTGTCGGTCTGGGGCAGTGACGCCACCAGCCTGCGGGTGCGCAAGCAGAAGAACATGCTTGAAAAACAGATAGATAATTACCGGGGCGACAGCCGGGCCGTGTTTGTCTATACCTTTACGCGCGACAATATCGACGAGGCGGCCCCGGTGATTGAGCAGCTGAGCGCCAATGGCTGCAAGGTGACATTTAATATGTTTTCAACACCCGCGGGCTATGATGGCCTTTTGCGGCACACGGAGGAAACCCTTGCACGGACGCGAGAGACAATGCTTGAACTTCTTGAGCGCTATCCCCGGCAGGTGCTCTTTTCGCCCTACAGCGCCGTAGCCCATACGCACAAGCTCGGCCTGCATGCGCTCTACTCATGCCCGTACCCGCGCATGAACCCCTCGACCGATATCGGCCTTGGCCGCTCGTTCCGGCAGTACCGCTCCGATCTCACCTGGGACCGCGCTGCCTCGTGCTGCGTGCCTGATACGGACTGCGACGATTGCAGGCACTATGCTGCCGGCAGCGCCGTGGTGACCTCAAAGCTTTACCGTCATGCCATTGATCCAGACACGTTCAAGGCATGGCTTGACTATGTGGACACCTATCTGGCGGTCTGGGTCACGGGGTATGAAAAAGGGGAGAACCTCTGTCACCGGCTTGTTAATCCGCCGCAAGGCTGAGGGGTTTGAGAATTTAACATAGTGAGGAGCGCATGCGTGTGCGATGATTTCGCGGCTGCAGCCGCTTCTTGCAGGGCATAACTGCATAACTATATTTAAGGCGTCGGGGAGCGCTGTGCGCACCCGCATTCTATGAACCTATGCAACTCATAAGCTCAATGCTTGACAAGGCCTGGTATGAACGCTACAAGCGCATATCAAGCCTCAATATCCGCAGTTCCATCTACGATGTGACCAACCGCTGCAACCTGCGGTGCAAGGGCTGCTTCTTTTTTTCATCCGATGAAGATCAGGCAGCGCCCGAGGAGATGGACATTGCGGCCTGGGAGGCCTTCGTGGAGCGGGAAAAAGAGCGCGGCGTCAACCTTGCCATTCTTATCGGCGGCGAGCCGACGCTCTACATGGATCGCATCGATGCCTTCTATATGCGCCTGCCCACCTACTGTGCCACCAACGGCCAGATCAAGGTGCCCCGCGAGCGGTTCCCTGACATGATGGTGGGCATATCGCTCTGGGGCGATGAGGAGGATGAAAAGATTCTTCGCGGGAAAGATACCTTTGCCGTTTCAAGCCGCAATTATGCGGGTGATCCCTATACCTACTATCTCTACACCATCACCCCTAAACAGGTGGGACGCATCGAGCGCATGGTGAAAAAGATACAAGACGTCGGGTTGAAAGTGCATTTGCAGCTTCTGTCAAATGACGAGGAAATTGACGGGTTCTCATGGAATGAACAGCAGCTCAAAGATGTACGTGCCGAGATGGATGGCCTGCTTGATACCTATCCCGAAACGCTCATTTCCTGCAAATACTATCACCGGATCATCACCACGGGCATGATGATGGGGCGCCCCTTCGGGTGGATGGAATGCCCTTCGGTGACCGAACCCATGGACACGCGCAACCCGAAGCCGAAGCGCCTGATTCACTTCATTCGCTGGGCCGCTGACTTAAAAACCATGCACCGCTGCTGCACGTCAGCGACGCGCGACTGCTCAACCTGCAAAGACGGTGCGGCGCATATGAGCTGGGTCATGGTCAACAAGAAAGAGCATCTCAGGAGCGCCGAAGATATCAAAAACTGGATCGAAGTGTATGAGATGTTTGCCAAGCTCTACCGCTTCATTCCCTGGTGAGACATATGTCAAGGGCCCGCAGCGAAAGCCTCCCGGTCATCCTCGGCTACGATGCCGTCTCTCCGCTCGGGACCGATCTTGCCGCGCAGTGGCAGCGGGCCAGCGCGGGCCAAAGCGGCATCGGGCCCCTCACGCGCTTTCCCCTTCGCGAAAACTTCCCCGTGACCATTGCAGGACAGGTGCCTGATGCTGATCTCTCGGCCTATCCCTATTTTGCCTCCCGCGACATGGCCCTCTTTACCTCGCCCATCTTTAAATACGGGCTTTTGACCGTGCACCGGTCCCTTGAAAAAAGCGGCATGGTTATTTCTCCCGAGCTTGCTCCCCGCGTCGGCATTACCTTCAGCTCAGCGGTGGGCGGTGTCGATGCGGTCATCAGCGCCGACAGGCTCTTGAACGATAAGAACAAGCTGCCTCATCCTTTCACCAACCCCAACTCCTGCATCAACATGGTCGGAGGCAAAGTATCCATTATGACCGGGGCCTCCGGCCCGATCATGGCAACCATAACCGCCTGCGCCACGGGATGCACATCCATGATTGCAGGCGCCATGATGCTGCAGCAGGGCATGGCTGATGTGGTCATCTGCGGCGCGGTTGACTTTGCGCTTGTTGAGCCCATTGTCGGCGGATTTGCCACCATGAACGGCGCCTACCATCCCAGGGAGGGGCAGGAGCATGAGCCGCCGGAGAATGCCAGCCGTCCGTTTTCCATAAACCGCCGGGGATTTGTGGTCGCAGAAGGAGCGGGCTGTGTCATCATCTCCACCAGGGCTTTTGCCCGGAAGTTAGGCCGTGCGCCCAAAATCGAGATGGCCGGCTGGGCCATGACCTCCGATGCGCACCATTTCGTGGCGCCCAATTATGACACGGTGAAGCGCTGCATCAGCCAGAGCATCGAGCATGCAGGCCTTGCGCCTTCGGACATTGCCGCGGTGAATGCCCACGGCACATCGACCAAAGCGGGAGACAAGGTCGAGGCTGATGCGCTTGCGGAGATATTTGGCTGTCGCGTGCCGCCGGTGAGCGCCAACAAGTCGCAGACCGGCCATGCAATGGGCGCCTCAAGCGCCATTGAAACGATATTTGCCATGGAGGGGATGCTGCGCGATACGCTGCTGCCCACCATCAATTACACGCCCGATCCGGAAATCGAGATTGACTGCGTGCCCGAAGGCGCGCGAAGCCTCGAGCAGGAGCATGTTCTGAAAAATTCTTTTGGCTTTGGCGGGTGCAATTCATGTATTGTCCTGCGGCGCGTGGCATAGTATGATGCTTGCACAAAATAACTTTACCTAATCCGGTTCATGAAAGCACCAAAGAACAGACGCGTATTTGTAATTGGCTACGGAGCGGCGACGCCGCTGGGGTTGGACTTTGCCCGGACATGGCAGCGCGCGGTTAACGGCGAGGCCGGGTTTTGCAAAGTTACCCGCTGCGCGGTGAAGACCAATGCCGATGTTGTGGGTGAGATACCTGACTGGAACCCCGAGTCTTTTGATTTCACCACCAAAAAGGAAGTTTACAACTGGAACGCCGCATTCGTGATGCTCACCATGGCCGTTTGCAAAGAGGCTCTGGAAAACGCCGGCTTTGAGATGAACAAAGAGACCGGCCCGCGCACGGCATGCCTCATCGGCTCTGCCATCAACGGGTCAGACGCCATGCGCGTGGCGGTTGACAACTTGAAAGAGAGGGGACCCTTGAAGGTGAGCCCCTACCTGCTTCCAAACCTCTGCGCCAATGTTCCCGCGGGCAAGGCAGGGATGCTGCTTGGATTCACCGGCCCCATATTCTCTCCGCAGGGGGCATGTGCTTCCGGCAACCATGCCATCGGCATCGGAGCCCGCATGATCCGCGACGGCGACAGTGACTTCGCGCTGGCCGGCGGGGTCGAGATGCCGCTCATGCCTGAGATCATTCAGGGCTTTGCCAATATGAACGCCACCATAAAAATAAACGAGCGCGACCGGGCATTTGCCGACCCGGGCCAGGCCTCGCGACCTTTCAGCATCGACAGCAAAGGATTTGTGCTCTCCGAAGGCGGCGGCGTGCTGGTACTTGCGGCAGAGGAAATGCTCTCGGCCTATGGCCTTACGTCAAGGGCTGAGGTACTGGGCGTGGGCTGGACATCGGATGCTCACCACTTCATCAGGCCGAATAAAAAAACCGTTATCAGATCGATTGTCGAGGCCATCGACGATGCCGGATTGACCCCGGCGGATGTCAAATATATTAATGCCCATGGCACATCGACACAAACAGGGGATGCGGCTGAGATCGAGTGCCTGCGAACGGTGTTCGGGGATGGGCTTGCAAATATCCCCATATCTTCAAATAAATCGCAGCTCGGCCACAGCCTCGGCGCCACCGCAGCCATTGAAGCGGCGCTGACCATCGAAGCTATGCAACAGGGTATAATGCTGCCGACAATAAATTATCTGCATGATCCTCAGTATGACGGCCTTGATTTTGTGCCCAACGCCGCGCGCCGGCAGCATCATGCAATTGCGCTTTCGAACGCGTTCGGATTCGGCGGCACCAACTGCTGCGTCGTATTCAGAGGCATGTAATATGAAACCGAAGCCTTTCAAACCTGTCCCATATGCTGAAGACGAGCGGTATATCCGTGACGCAGATACCGGGCTTGTCTGGCATTGCTGCACGCAGCGCACGCTCTATGCCGACACGGACCGCTCACGTGTTGTCTATCATGCCAACTACCTGCGCTACTTCGAGTTCGGCAGAACATCGCTCATGCGGGAGGCCGACTATCCGTACAAGGAGATTGAAGCCAAGGGCTATGTATACCCCATCGTGGATCTTGGCATCAACTTTTACGAACCCCTCTACTATGACGATTTGATGCTGATTTATACGCGGCCCGCTGAGATAGCGCGGGTAAAAGTGCGTTTTGATTATATCATCACCCACGGCGAAACCGGGAACATGATCTGTGCCGGGTTTACCCGGCACTGCGCGCTCAATGCCGCAGGCAGCGTGGTTGCCGTTGATGAGGGGACCGTGCGGCTCTGGGAAATGTTTCCGAAATAGGGCAAGGAGGCGGATTCACCACAGAGCTTGCTATATTGTAGAAAGTAGCTAAGCCCAAATTAAAAGGCTATACTCTTTCTCGATTTGAAACCAGCTGGTCAGATGGTAAACCAAACCGAGGAAAGGAGTATAGCCGTGAA
>Ga0172368_10002950_pt1 | contig 21136 bp, 21 predicted proteins | sample Lak11m_FD_114540 | JGI IMG/M metagenome (GOLD analysis project Ga0172368, IMG submission 114540) | Freshwater microbial communities from Kabuno Bay, South-Kivu, Congo - kab_022012_11m | ecosystem: Environmental > Aquatic > Freshwater > Lake | place: Democratic Republic of the Congo: South-Kivu...
ATTGCTTGTCATGTCATAATTCCACCCAGAATAATTATCCCGCTATAATACAACAATCATTTGGTAAACATCTGAATGTGGATATATCCGAAGGTTCTGGAATCCTGGATAATCGTGATTGCCTGAAATGTCATTATAACATTACTAATATGTTTCAGCCAGAATTTACCACAGCAACAAGAACCTGTCCGGATTGTCATATACGGGGAAACTTCTCTGCACCGATTATCAGTAACCACAGGCCTGGAGGAGTGAACATTACAACTACTGCATATTGTTCAATATGCCATAACAACAGTATCAATATATTCACCTACAGTTCTAATTCCAGTATATCTCATTATTCAACAAATAATTCTCTTATTAAACCAACAATAAATCATACTATTGAACCAGTGTTTGGATTTGTTATCCCGCAGGAGGCATCTGATTACAACAGGGAATGCGGTAATTGTCATAATCCATCCAATTCAAACTATGGCAATGCGACCTTGATAACTATGGGCCATACTTCAACAGCAACATGCAATCAGTGCCATTTGAATGCCGATGCAAATAATCTTCACAATGGTTCATTTATCAAACCGGCCACTTCCGATTGTAAGTTGTGTCATACAATATATGCGGATATTTACAAAGCTCCAAACCTGACAAACACCGATCATAGTAGAAGCTCTTATGATTGCGTAATAAATAAATGTCATATCCAGCCTGATTATCCACCGAAGGGGAAACTTAATCTATCGGATCACAGCGTTGATTTTACATTTTCACCGGGTAATAAACCAACAACCGATCTGGTCAGTTTGAATGACTCATCGTCAAGAACAGTTTACAGAGGGGAAACAGTGGCAATATCTTCAAGTATCAAGGACAATCCTTATACTGCAAGCCGGGTTCGAGGGGCTGAATATTACTTAGATTCAGATCCGGGATCGGGAAAGGGTACTGCCATGAGCGCAATAGATGGATATTTTGATGCTTCAAACGGTGATTGGGAAAATATTACCGGAAGCATAGATACATTGAAATTGCCCGCAGGCACGCATATGGTTTATGTACGGAGCATGGATATCGGGAAGCAGTGGAGTACATCGGTCACAGCTACTCTGATAGTTCTTGATTCAAATGGATTTGTAAATGGTACTGTCATGAACAGCAGTGGTTTCGGGATTGCGGGGGCTACGGTAATAACAAATACCGGCGTATCTTCGACTACTGATATTAATGGTTTTTATTCATTGGACTTAATGATCGGAAATTATGATCTGACGGCGATTAAGGAACCTGAATTCTATTCCAATAATTCATTTGCATCAGTAAACGTAACAAATTCTGCGACAGAAATTCGTGAGGCCATTTTGGAAGAGAAACCCAAAGGAACGATAAATGGAACAATAGTAATGAATTAATAGCTTTTAAAATCTTAATATACATTATCTAAAAGAGGTTGGATCAATGAACAGGAAAATTGAATCAATATTAACCGGCAAACCAACAATTGAAGGCGCAGGTGTCCTTCTGAAAAGAGCATTCGGCTACAATGAAGTTCCATTACTTGACCCATTCCTGCTTCTGGACGATTTCCGTTCCAATGATCCGAAAGACTATATCGCTGGATTTCCATGGCATCCTCACAGGGGTATTGAAACCGTCACTTATATGCTTGAAGGCACAGTGGAACACGGGGACAGTATGGGAAATAAAGGCATTATTGGAGCTGGAGACGTCCAGTGGATGACAGCAGGAAGCGGCATAATCCACCAGGAGATGCCCAAGGGAATTGATGGGATCATGGGGGGCTTTCAACTGTGGGTAAACCTGCCATCCACACATAAAATGATGGTCCCAAGATACAGGGGAATAATAAATGAACAGATTCCTCAAGTTTTGATAGGTAAGAACATCAGGATACTGGTCATAAGCGGCGAAGTAGAAGGCATAAAAGGACCTGTTGAGGATCTTGTTGTGGACACGGAATATCTTGATGTAACTCTGGCGCCAAACACAGAATTCGAACACTATATCAAAAAAGGATACAGGGCATTTGCTTATGTGATCGAAGGCAGCGGATATTTCGAATCAGGGAAAAGCAGATCGATCGGAAATGTGCATCTTGTGATTTTCAAAGATGGAGATAACGTAAAAATAACAGCGGATGATACGCAGCTGCGTTTCCTTTTGATATCTGGTAAACCTCTTGGCGAACCCGTGGCATGGTATGGGCCCATCGTTATGAACACCCAGGAAGAATTAGAGATAGCTTTTGAAGAGTATCGAAATGGTACATTTATCAAAAAGAGGCCTTAAGCCGATCAAGCGTCTTGGTGTGATTGTCAACTCAAAAGCAGGGGCAGGTAAAGCTGCCAATGAGAAAATAGAAGCGTTAGCTATTGAGAAATTCCGTTACTGTGACGTTATACGTTCGAATCCCGTGGGAAGAAAAGGAACTATGCTCATCGCAGCCCAGCTCGCTTCGGATGTTGATGTTATTATGGTGATAGGTGGTGATGGAACTATGTCAGATGTGGCATATAGCCTTTTCATTTCTGGCGCGTTCACACCTCTCCTTGGTATCGGGGCAGGAAGTACCAATGCAGGCCCCCTGATCACTGCAAAAGCAAAAAAGATTGATCAGCTCGATCCTCATGAACTTTTCATCCAGGAAGTTGGGGCGATATTTGCATTTCGAAATGGAGAACAGAAAGGGCTTGGTTTCAATGATATAGTCTTCGGGGATACTATTTTAACAACCGTCAAAGGGAAAGTCATGCAGGTAAATGCGGCAGAGTTCATGAAGGGGAAAAAAATCCCTGCTCCTCCTTCAAGAGCAGGGGCCATAGGATCAAGTGTCAGTATTGAACGAAATGGAAAAACTAAATTGATCCATAAAGGTGAATTTGGCCAGATGTTCGCGTCCCCTCTTGAACAAAGATATCTCGGAAAAGGACTTGCTGGCGGGACATCACTTGCAGCTGCGCTTGGTCTTCCTGCAGGGCATCGCCATTACAAGTGAACCTATTCTCAATTATAGCATAGGGCAGGAAGAATTCCTGGAAATGGAACCGATTGTTACTACAACTGCAAGTTTCAGGGAGGCTGATGAAGTCGTGGTCAGGGGATTAAAAGATGGAACATGCCTGAATATCGATGGAAATCCCCTGGATATACTTAAAGCAGATGATGAGTTGCATTTGCGTTTTATTCCTGATGCGGCAAGAGTTTTGAAGATGTTATGATTATACTTTTTCTTATTCAAACCTCCTTGATCATTTTCCCTTTTTATTTTTTGTTGCCATGCCTCAAATAACCATGGATTTTCGGATTCTGGAATTTTTAGGGGGAAGTTTTATCTATAATCATTTAAAATCTTATTATGAGAGAGGGATAGTCAACATCGAACCTTCTCATATGTCCGGGAGGAAAAATATGCCAAAAGTAGTTGTAGTATATCTAAGTACGTCAGGGAATACAAAAGCTATGGCGGATGCCATTGTAGAAGGTGCTAAATCAAGAAATATTGACGCAGAAGCATTTAGTTTTCATGAAGCAAAAATCGACACTATAAAATCTGCTGATGCTATTGCCATCGGGTCATCAACATTTCATTATAAGATGCTGCCGCCAATGGAAAAATTTATTGATAGCCTTGGAAAAGCAAACGTTTCAGGCAAACCCGGAGCAGCTTTTGGCTCTTATGGCTGGAGTGGAGAAGCACCCGTTCTGATCGCAGAAAAGATGCGAGAGATTGGAATAAAAGTTATTGATCCGGTGTTGCGCGTCCAGTATAAGCCTGAAGAAAAAGATCTTGAAGAATCCAAACGGCTTGGGAAAGATCTTGCGGAAAAGGTGAAAAAAACCATAAAGAAGTAAAATTTTATTCTGCTATGGGGATATTGCAAAATAAAAGTATAGCGGATGCTATGGTTTTTTCTTGAACCGCCTCTAAATAAGTGACCTATTTAAATCCCCAGCACAATTAAGCCTCTCATGCTTTCCGTAATTTTTCTTGGTACCGGAGGAACGCTTCCCACGCCAGACCGCAATCCGTCTTCCATTTTCATTAACCGGGAAGGAGACATGATGCTCTTTGATTGCGGCGAGGGGACACAAAAGCAGATGATGTGCGCAAAGACAGGCATGAAGCTGAGCTCCATTTTCATTACTCATTTCCATGCTGACCATTTCCTGGGTATTCCAGGGCTGATCCAGACCATGTCCTTTAACGGCCGGGAAGAGCCGCTTGACATTTATGGCCCTATATGGACAAAACAATTTGTGGATCTTCTTGTCCAGCTTGGCTATTACAGGCTCGGGTTTGTAATAAATGCGCATGAAATGAATGACGGGGATATTATTGATAAAGGAGATTATTTCATAAAGGCTGTCGGTACAGACCACGGCATTCCAAGCCTGGGCTATGTGCTGGAGGAAAAAAAACGCATCGGACGGTTTAATCGGGAAAAAGCCATTGAACTTGGCATTCCCGTAGGAAAGCTATTCTCAAAGCTGCAAAAAGGCGAACCTGTCACGATAGATGGCAAGACGATCCTGCCATCACAGGTTTTGGGTGAGAGCCGCCCAGGGAGGAAGATCGTATATTCAGGAGATACAAGACCGTGCAAGAACATAGAAACAGAAAGTATTGGCGCAGACCTGTTGATCCATGACAGCACACTCGCAGAGGACTTGAAGGACTGGGCGCTTGAAACAAAACATTCTACATCAAAAGAAGCTGCACAGATCGCAAAGAGTGCAAATGTGAAACAATTGATACTTACTCATATCAGTTCAAGATATTGCGACAAAAAAGAGATGCTTTTGCATGATGCAAAAAAAGTTTTTGAAAATTCCAGGCTAGCCGAGGAATTGATGGAAATCGAGATAATGCTTTGCGATAAATAACCATTAAATACACGCATGTACATATTTCTAAGTGATGGGTTTGAATACAACAACTTCATTCAGGTTAGATATAGACAGGATCGGGCACGTTCTTGACATGGATGAGTTTAAAATAAATGAAGCAAAAGAACGTGGAAAAAGCACGATGATATCCCCGAAATTATTTAACAAGGGAGTTTACAGGGTGCGAAACGCAAATAGCGGTGTCCTTGAGGGAATCGCCGTGAACATTGATAAAATTGCAGCGGTCACTTATGAAGGTCTTGTCAAGGAACTTGGCAAGGATTGCGTGGATAAAAACTTGTGGAAGGATGTACCTGAAGGTGAAGCGATATTCTTTTATTCTCTCAAGCTTGAGAATGAATTTGTGAAATAAGGAACGCTCAGTAATCATCCAGATCCCATATAATATAACCGCTTTTTCTAAGAGTCTCTTTTCCTTCTATTTTTTTCGCAAATATTGCAAAATGTTCTTTTCTTTTTTCGATGTTCCAGTCAACATGTTTACTTTTTTCCTGTAAATCAAAAAGCACTTTTTCAGTCTCTTTGTGGCTTAAGCTCTGCCATTTGCATTCTACAAACACAATCTCTTTTGCTGTTTCATTTAAGGCTACAATATCTATCTCCTCACCACCATGCCACCAGCGACCGATTTCTGTAAATGAAAATTGCTTTAAGACATATTTGGTCCTTATCAGCTCATCGACCAAAACCTCAAACATAGGCCCCGCATAATTTGAAAAATCATTTTTTATAAGCTCTGTGATTTCTTCACATCTGCCGGCTTCCAGGTCAATCCTGTTCGGGTAAACGTACCTGAACCAGAAATTGAAGTAGGGGTCGCAGATCAAATAAAGTCTTCTTTTAAATTTGTGTGAAGCAGTTACTGGAATTTCCTCCCTGACAATATGCAAACCCTTCAACACATCAAGATATTTGGACACCATGCTCTTGTCAAGGCCAGTATTATTGCATATTTCCCCAAGCGTATGACAACCTAATGCAATCGCCTTAAAAATCAGCTTGTAGTTTTTTGGCTCCCTGAATTCGTCATTAAGCAATAATTCGGCTTCTGTGTAAAGATAGGTTCCTTTTTTTAAGACGGCATTTTGAATGTTTTCCCAAAAAGAAAGCTTCGGGCTGAATTTCAGCAGGTATGCAGGAATACCTCCAGTTACGTACCACACCATAGCCAGCTCTTCCAAAGAGTATGGCAAAAACTCTTTCAAATGCGAAAAATGAAGCGGCTGTAGCTGCCACTGCCCTGTTCTTCTTCCGTATAACGGGCTTTTTTTGTCAAGAACTTCGGATTCCATGACTGCGACTGCAGAACCGGATAGGACTAGCATAATGTTTTCCTTTTTCATTATAAGTTCCCAGATTTTGTGGAAAATGGAGGGTATGTCCTTATTGCTTTGTATCAGAAATGGAAACTCATCTACGACTATTACGATTTTTTCTTTCTTCAGCATGGCATCGAATCCCTTGTGCTTAAAAAGAGTTTCAAAAAAGCTCTGCCAGCTGTCGAACTCAAGATTGCCCATGTTCTCGTCTTCTATAAAGCGGCCAACTACTTTGGAGAAATCTTTGATGTTCTGCCTGTCGCCTTCTGTTGATGCAAGGAGATAAACCCCTTTCTTGTTTTTGAGGAATTTCAACAATAATTCTGTTTTCCCTATCCTTCTTCTGCCATACAAAACAATAAATTCAGACGAATCAGTTTTGTATCGTTCCTCCAGAAATCCAAGCTCTTCTTTCCTGTCAATGAACTTTTGTTGAGACATAAGTATTATACTTTACTCTCAACTATAAAAAGCTTCTTTTCTTCCTTCGAATGCCTTAAATATTAAGAAATTAGTCTGTGAGCTACACTTTATGACAGCAAAAAGACTGCTAAATATTACTGAGTCTGCAACGCTTAGAATTTCAAATCTTGCAAGTGAATTAAAGAGCCAGGGCAAAGACATAATAAGCTTCAGTCTTGGTGAACCAGATTTTACCACACCAAAGCATATCATTGATGCAGCAAAAGCATCACTTGACCGTGGCGATACGCATTACACGCCATCGCCAGGAATTCCTGAATTGCGAAAAGCAATTGCAGAGAAATTAAAGGTCGAGAATGGGATAGAGACAAAACCCGGAAATGTCATAGTCACCCCCGGTGCCAAACAGGCGATTTTTGAAGTCATGTTGTCAGTTCTCCAGGAAGGAGATGAAGCCATTCTTTTTGACCCTGCATGGGTTTCCTATGACCCCTGCATACAACTTGCAGGAGCAAGAACGGTCTGGGCTCCCACATCTCATGACAATGGTTTTTCACCTGAGAATATCGGGGAATGCGTAACAAAAAATACAAAACTTATTGTCATAAACAGCCCCTGCAATCCTACGGGCGGAGTTTACATCAGGGAAACCCTAAAAGAGATAGCAGATATCGCTATTGATAATAATATCCTTGTCTTATCAGATGAGATTTACGAGAAGATAATCTACGACATGGAACATATCAGCATCGGCGCAATGGACGGGATGCATGACCTGACAATAACTGTCAACGGATTCTCAAAAGCATATGCGATGACCGGATGGCGCCTTGGATATGTGTGCGCGCCAAAAGAAGTTTATGAACAGATGCTAAAACTCCATTCTCATTCCGTGAGCCAGGCGACTTCATTCGTTCAATATGCGGGCGTAGCCGCGCTTCAGGGCGACCAGGCGCCTGTTGCGGCAATGGTCAGTGAGTTCAAGAAGCGAAGGGATCTTCTGATCAAAGGATTGGAAAAACTGGGAATAAAATGCGCAAGATCGGACGGTGCCTTTTATGCTTTTGCGGATGTGAGCAAGTATGGAAGCGGCGAAAAAGTCGCAGAGCTTTTGCTTAATAAGGCATTCGTGGCGACAACCCCAGGTTCTGCGTTCGGGGAAGCCGGAAATGATTATATTCGGATTTCTTATGCGACATCCCAGGAACGCATAAAGGAAGCACTAAAGAGAATGGAAGCGGTTCTTTAGAGGGTCAATTTTGTCACACAGCTCTGCTTTAGATAAAGCTTTTTATACCCTTTAATGCATCTTAGGGATACTTGCACCGATGGTCTAGTGGCTATGACTTTAGCCTTCCAAGCTAATAACTCGGGTTCAAATCCCGATCGGTGCATCTGTTTTATATAACCCATTCGCCAAAAATTGTAGGGGATAAATAATATTAATTAATAATTCGTTATCAGTACTCGATATCCAGCGCCGCACTTGTACGATCACGAACTCGTCTGGCGACACTCAATTGCTGGCGTAGGATATTGTTATTTTGATAGGGACGAGGGAATGTATAGCGGGGTAATAAATCTAATTCAATAAATAAAGATGTCTATTCTTATTGGAATATCCCAGTTATATTTCTATAAAATAAATAACGTCTTATTTTGATAAGAACTTCGCACTCAAGCGCAGCTTCCCTGACTCTATTGATCTGAGGGTCTAGACTCTTGATAATATGCTGAATGTTGTCAACCGCATTCTCCTCAAAATATACTTCATTACATTGCGAACATATCCACGCTGGAAAATCGTCAATCAGTAAATGATAGCCTGACCTATTCAACGTGTATGTTGTGTTTCCTTTTTTCATCTCACCGCTGCAAAAGTGACATTTCATATTATCTCCCCTCTCCTCCTCAACTCCCCCAAAACCTCATCCACACCTGCCCCATGCTCCCCCTTCGTCACCATCCCCGCCACCTTCTTCAAATCAGGATGCGCATTCCCCACAGCCACACCCAGCCCGGCAGCTTTGATCATTTCGATATCATTGGGCGAATCCCCGATCGCAACAAAATCCCTCGCATCAAGACCCATCATCTGGGCGATCCGCTTAAGCCCTGTCCCCTTATTGATTTTCTTACTTTTTAGGTGGATCACAAACCCCGTATCCACTATATCCACAGCTGTATCTTCACCCAGGAGCTTTCTTGCTTCCCCCACATCAAAATTCCGGTGCAGCCCTATCTCAGTGATCCTTGATTCAGGGTCAAGCCTCTCAAGAGAAAAGTGGTTTTCCAATATCTCCAGGGCATCCATGCACTCTTTCATGTGCGATGTATCAGATTCGACCCTGCCGCATTCAACGACCCCGCCGTTCTCGGCGATTACGATACCACTTGTTCCGAGTAGTCTTGCGACAGCTCGCGCGACGCAAAGAACGTTGCCTGTAGCGATAACCACAGGAACGTGAAGGCTACGCAGCGCAGCTACTGCTCTGCAATCAATACTCCTGTCGCTATATGTTATTGTCCCATCAATATCCACTGCGACTGCTTTGAATGCCATAGTTTTATACTTTTTGGATTTAGTTTGAATAGAACACGGATGACACGGATCGGACGGATCTACACGGATAATCAAATCCTTGTGTGTCCGCGCAATACGTGTTCAATAGAATTATTCCAATGTGCTTTGATATGAATAAATAAACAACCAACTCCGACGGACTCATGCTACCGGAGTTCGTTTCAGTTAGTATTAGTTCGTTGCTTTGTCGAAATATTTGATACTTAATCCTTAAGCCCTTCCGTAGTTACTGAGAATATAGCCTCGCCTTCAGGAAGGTTTGGAGAGTCCACAAGCCTTGCTATTCTCTTTTCGCCTTTGGATTTCCTCAGGTACAGTCTAAACGTTGCAGTATGTCCAACGATATGACCGCCTATTGGTTTTGTGGGATCGCCGAAAAAGGCATCCGGCTTTGACATCACCTGGTTTGTAACAATAATGGCTGCATTATAAAGACTTGCAAATCTCATGAGTTCATGCATGTGCTTGTTAAGTTTTTGCTGTCTGTCTGCGAGAGTTCCTCTTCCCACATATTCAGCCCTGAAATGAGCTGTCAGGGAATCAACGATGAGCAGGCGCACAGGCATATCAGTATCTCTTAATTTTTCCGCAAGATCATTAGCAGTATCCACGAGCAATATCTGGTGATTTGAATTATAGGCTTTAGCAACATGGATATTTTTCAGGAACTCCTCAGGATCATACTTCTTTCCTTTTTTTGCGGATAATCCCATTACCATTTGTGTTATTCTCTCTGGCCTGAAAGTGTTTTCAGTGTCAATTATAATAACAGAGCCACCAAGTCCTCCTTCTTCCAGGGGAAGCTGGACGTTTACTGCCATCTGGTGGCCGACCTGTGTCTTTCCGGAGCCAAACTCGCCATAGAATTCGGTTATCGCCTGGGATTCAACGCCTCCGCCCATGAGGTCGTCAAAAGCCTTTGTTCCAAAGCTGAGCTTTCCTACGAGCTTTCTTCGTTTAAGCACAACATCGCCAGTCTCAAATCCACCGACATCCGCTGCCAGACGCGCCGCATTAATGATCTTTTGGGCGGTTGACTCACCGATCTCCGCGACACTTGCAAGTTCAGATGACGATGATACGGCTATGGCTTCGATCGAGCCAAAACCTGCTTCTTTCAATTTCTCTGCTGTTGCCGGACCAACGCCCGGTAAATCTTCAAGTGTTTTTCTTTCTGCCATGTATTTTCTCCAGTGCACGTTTTACTTATTCATGGTGCACAATTGTTCTAACTTAACGTAGGCTTAAATAAGCTTTATGAGAGCGAAGTGAAAGTAATACGGATTTCCAGATATTCCTATGATAATGAACCCTTTCATTTCCACTGGAAACTAAGGCTTCACTTCCTTATTATCTGGATACTCGTTCTTGCTCCCGCGCTAAGTTCAACTTCCTCGTTCCTGCCGGATTTTGCAAATGCATCCACGATGCGTATTTCGCTTCCAATCTCAAGTTCATTGATAAGGTCTGCGTGTTCAGCCCATAGCGCCACTTTTATCCGTCCCGTATTATCTGATATATAAATGTTGGAAACCTTGCTTTTTGTACCGTCAGGTCTATCGAATTCCCTTATATCATCGATCCCGGATACATGCCCCGCCACACTGTACGCGGCGTTAATACCAATATCTGCAATGGGCGTCAGAGGTTCATTATAGTTCACTTCTGCGCTGCTTTTTGCGATCCCCCCGCCAGAACCAAGCTGCAATTCTGTCGAATTGCTGAAGCTATTTTCACGCGCATAGGCGTTCATTACCTCAACGGTTTCCCCGACTTTAACACCGGGGTTTTCGGCTTTTCCATCCCACAAAGTTACTCGTATCTTGCCAGTGTCATCACCAATGGTAATATTTGCAACTTTGCCTGCTGTTCCATCTTTTCGTGAAAATGTACGCACTTTTCCCAGGTCAAGAACTTTGCCAAGAACGTTCAAGCCATTCATGCCTGCCTTTATCTCATTTATTTTATGGGGTTTAATGTTCACATTTACTTCTTTTTCGATATGCTCAATGCCCCCGCCCTTTCCCACATTAATTTCTATCCCGCGCTGCCCCTGTTTGACGTACCCCTTCACTTTAAGGGTCTGCCCCATCTTAATATCCCCGATTTTCACAAGATCGCAGGCTTCATCCCATAAGGCTGCCCTGATCGAACCTGTATCATCCGCAAGATTTAGATTTACTACACGCCCCATTGAATCATTATCGCGCGAGAACTCTTTGATATCACTGATTGATGTCACTTTTGCTATGAAAACGATATTAGCTTTATCAGCGGTCATGTCTTTTATCTTTACAGTCTCGTTCATCCCGAACTCGCTTGCAACAAGCATAGCAGCCGTCTTAGAGTCGCAAAGCCCGTTCATTTCTGTAAATTTAATCTCAACTTTTGACCTGAATTCTTCCGGTGTAAGCTTGCCTTCAAGCTTCTTAAATACCTCTTCTATTTCTTCAAAACTAACCATTACTTTTTCTTTCCTTTAGTTCCTTTTTCCTGTGGTTCCCCAACTATCTTTGACACGTATTTTTTTACCTCTGATGAGGTAAGTTTCCTGAATTTCCCGGTTGAGAGTTCGATCACACCGATCTCGATAGTCGATTCAACAAGTTCGGTCTCTGTCAGGCTCTTTAAACCTTCAAGTCCAAGAATTATAGCGCCATCCAGGGTAATATTTTCATCATATTTCTTCTCCAGGAACTCCATGATCTGCGGCCTTCCGGCGCCTATCCCGGTGGCTTTGTATTCAAGCAATGCGCCGCTGGGGTCGGTTTCAAAAAGGCGTGTTGTATTTCCTTCGATCCCGGCGATAAGAAGTGATGTCCCAAATGGTCTCGCTCCCCCTGATTGCGTGTAGGCATGTTTGAAATCGCATATTTCCTTAGAGAGTGTCTCGATACCGATCGGTTCATCATACGTGGATTTGTTCACCTGGGCTTGTACCCGTGCGAACTCCACAAGAGCGCGAGCATCTGCTACTAATCCCGACGTTGCCACTCCTATATGATCATCTATCTGGAAGATCTTCTCTATGGAGTCCATCTCAACAAGTCTGCTTCCTGCCCGTTTATCAACCAGCAGAACTGCTCCGTCTTTTGCCTTGATACCGATGGCTGTTGTTCCTCGTTTTACAGCTTCGCGTGCGTATTCTACCTGGAACAACCTCCCGTCAGGGCTAAATACCGTTATCGCGCTGTCATATCCTGTTTGTGGTGACTGCATCATAATTATTTTTCCTCAATCTCTATGTTTATGAATATTTTACATTAAAAGATTGCAGAGGATATATCTATTTCTATCCGGTCTAATTTTATGTATCTTCAAATAGATCATCTTCATCCTTGAACTCATAATCTACGACTTCAAGTTTTATAGGCACCCCGTCTTTATCATAACAAGTCCAGCTTTTAAGATCATAGGGAGCGCCAACGATGATGTGAACAAATCCTTTCCTGGCAAAGAGCTCGAGGTCAGCATCAGAGGGTCTGGTATTGCCAGACGGATGGCTGTGCACCGATCCAATGGTATGTATGTTGGGGAGCATGAATAACTGCATCACGGCGCTCTCATCACTTGATTCTGTCCCGGGGACAACAATCACTTCTGTGATAACATCTCTATCTGCGGAAAGCATTCCTGCAAATTCCCGGGGCGCAGATGATTTGCAGACTTCGAGTATAAATTGTAACGTTTCTCTTGCGATTTTCATGTTATACCTGATTACGGCGAAATGTATATATTAACTTAGCATTATTAGAGGAAAGCCCAATATGGGCTGGTAGCTTAGACAGGCAGAGCGTCGGACTCTTAATCCGACGGCCGTGGGTTCAAATCCCTCCCAGCCCGTAACGATTTTTTCAAATAATATAAGAAATAAAAATCATGATAGTATTGATACTTTTGAAAGGTATCTGAGGATTCATAGGAATTTGACTATGGCGTCATTATTGCATCTGTCTGAAAATTTGAAAGCCATCCATCAACATCCCGATCCAAAACATCCTCAAAAGCATCATCAACCAATCTAATAAAGTCCCTGAGAATCCCAGGCCTTTCATAATCTGACCTGATCAATGGAGATTGAGGGAAAGTCCTGATCAATCTTCTCGCATTAAGAACCTCAGATTCGGTGATCTCCTGCATCCCCCTAATAAAATCTTTCACATCATCAAGAACTGATTTGATATAACCTTCATTTTCTATATTCGAAAAAACAGCAAGCAAAGCACCATATTTTTCCATTTCCAGTGTTGTTCTGCTCCTTCCAGTTCTTCTTCTGATATGCATTCTGCTCCACCGATGATTCAACTCTTTGATTCTGATCTCTTCACCACGAATATTTTTCACATTAACAAAAAGTTCATCCATGTGATCATAACAGTTCTTGATAATTCTCTTTGATATTTCAACAAATCCACCCCCAGGTTTTCGACCCTCATCCCTTATTTTATTAAGTAGGTCCTCAAATTCTGGTTTCATTTCATTTGCTTTTGTAGGTGAGATATCTTGCTCTTTTGTACTAAATTCCCGACTCACTCGAAGCACCTTCCTAATTTCCTCAAACCATTCCCACACAGCTTTGATTTTGGAATGCAATGCCTTTATTTCCTTTTCTTCCGTCAACTTCTTCAGATAATCTTCAAATTTCAAAACAACCTTGACTCCGAAGTTATGCCTTGCATTCCACATAACAATTTTTTTAAGCATATCTAGAATTTCCGTTAGTCGATTCATGACTTCCAGATAGGGAAGAACAAAAGGATAATCCGATTTTTTCTCCCTCGGATAAAGCACATATTCAATTGCAAGCATGACCCAATAGTGCTCAGCTATCACGATTCTATCTTGATATGAAATTCCATCCAAGACTATTTTTTTCAAATCCATGATCCTGGCAAGAGCATTTGTTTTTAAGATCTCTCTTCGGAACTCTTGATATAACTGTTTGAATATGATATCTCCAAGATTCCTAACAAAATGATAATGGCAAACTTGCTGTAAAATCCCAGGAAATACATCAGAAACTGAAATACGTATCTGTTCGGACATATCCCGCACAACTGCTAGCGGTTTTTCATATTTATCTCGAATGGATTCAAGGAATGGTTTTATATATTCACTACCCTCAGAAGGCATGATCCAACTATCGATCGTAAATCCCGTCATTCCATCTTTGGCTGTAAATGTTATTTCATCACCCGATTCTGCACTTCCATCCAGATGAAGGACATATCCACCATTTTTTTTAAATATTATATTCATCTGTGAAATGTGTTTTTTGTGAAGCACGTAAAATCTGAGTAGAAATTCTTCGGACAATTTAGAGATCTCACCAGTCGAAATATGGATACCTCGACTTTCTAGTATTATCTGAATTTCTTTACGTTGATAGTTGAATAGCCATCTTAGAAAACCAATGGCTATTACCACTTTTGTATCGAAAGTCCTTTTTTTTGGACAAATTTTCTGGATTATTGAAAGTGTCTCTCTATTGATGAGACCATGATTTCGACAATATTTTTTTATGAACCAGATATTACGGTCACCAGAAAGTGTTGTTACTGTTCGTTTGTATGTGGTCTGTGTTACTGGATATTCTTTGCATTTTTGACAGAGGTCGCAGTTCTTGATCTTGATATCTTCTTGTAGAAGAGGGAAATGAAGTACGTTTTTTTTTCGAAATCATAATTGATGCCTATTCTCTCAAGTTCTTCTTTTTTTACTGGATGTCCCATTTTTTCCAACATTTCGATCAGATCATTCGGTGTCAATGCTTCCTCCATTAACCTCAGAGCCAGATACGAAAAATGAACTGGCTCGATGGGGATGTTATTTGGATGTCCTGGGTCTGTGCCTAATGATCTGACATACCGTTGAACTACTTTACCTTCAACTCTAACCGATTCCACTTCTGCATAATATGTCTTTATTGTTCCATCTTTATTCTTTCTTTTGAATGTTCGAGTGAAAGACATAATGTAGTGATATGTCTCACTACATATATATCACTACCGATAGTTGATATTATCAGGATATTTAATGGATGAATTATGTCTAAGAATAACGAAAATAGTGAGGTGATTTTATAATTCTCTTATGGATATGGGCAATTTAAACAGACGTTATATTGACGCCATAGGAATTTGAGTGATAGAATTAAGATAAGTTTAATTATCCGAAGTTCTTATACTAATTAAATTTATGTGGGACTAAAATAATGCTTAAATCCAGAAAAGACTTCTTTCAAATATATGTAATGGTTATGCTTTTACTGCTGTTCTTGATACCTTTTGCTCAGGCAGAACCGCCTGTGACAAGTTACTGGGGTTATGTTACAATTGATGTTGTACCACAATCAAATGCTTTGATAACCGTCATTGATTCTTCAGGTAATACCGTTGCAAGTGCAATAAGTAACTCGAATGCTCAATATTCGGTCGATGTGTATTGGGATAAATTATCCACTCAGACTGATGTATCCCTGACATTCAAAGTGAATGGGATGACAGCAATCATAAGGACAATAGACCCTAAGGGAGAAAGCATAAGGCTTGACCTTAATTTAACAACCGGCACTGATACCATAGGTGTTTATCAGAACAGCATTGGCAACTTCTTCCTGAAGAACAGTATAACTCCAGGTCCTGCAGACGAAATCGCCCAGTATGGTCCTGATGGCACTGATTTCTTACCAATGGTGGGTGACTGGAATGGCGACGGAATTGATACCATCGGTGTCTATTGGAAAAGCACTGGCAACTTCTTCCTGAAGAACAATATAACTCCAGGTCCTGCAGACGAAATCGCCCAGTATGGTCCTGGTGGTGCTGATTTCTTACCAATGGTCGGCGACTGGAATGGCGATGGAACAGATACCATAGGTGTTTATCAGATAAGCACTGGCTACTTCTTCCTGAAGAACAGTATAACTCCAGGCCCTGCTGATGAAATCGCCCAGTATGGTCCTGGTGGTGTTGATTTCTTACCAATGGCCGGTGACTGGAATGGCGATGGAACCGATACTATAGGTGTTTATCAGATAAGCACTGGCTCCTTCTTACTGAAGAACAGTATAACTCCAGGTCCTGCAGACGAAATCGCCCAGTATGGTCCTGGTGGCGCTGATTTCTTGCCAATGGTCGGTGACTGGAATGGCGATGGAACAGATACAATTGGTGTCTATTGGAAAAGCACTGGCAACTTCTTCCTGAAGAACAGTATAACTCCAGGTCCGGCTGATGAAATCGCCCAGTATGGTCCTGGTGGTGCTGATTTCTTACCAATGGTCGGTGACTGGGACGGAGAGAATAAATAAAACTGTCTCTATCTAATCAACTTTCCTGAACACAAGCTCCTCACCATCCACATCCACTTCTATGGAATCACCCTGCGCGAATTCCTTATCAAGTATTTTCATTGCCAGCGGATCAAGTATCTTTTGCTGGATCGTCCTTTTCAAAGGTCGCGCCCCAAAGGAGGGATCATAGCCTGTCTTTGCAATGAGATCTTTTGCCGATTGGGTCAAATTGATCTCTATCTTCCTTTCTATCAGGCGTTTTTTCAGGATATTGAACTGTAGATCCACGATCCTTGTGATCTCGGCAAGCTTAAGCGGATGGAATATGATTATTTCGTCAAGACGGTTCAGGAATTCAGGTTTGAACTGCCTGTGCACGACTTCCATCACTTTATGCCTCATTTCATCTTCCTGGTCCCACAAATCAAAAATCCACTGGCTTCCGATATTGGAAGTCATTATAATGACCGTATTCTTGAAATCCACCGTGCGCCCATGGCCATCTGTTAGCCGCCCGTCATCGAGGATCTGGAGAAGGAGGTTAAAGACATCAGGATGAGCTTTCTCGATCTCATCGAACAGAATAACCGCATATGGCCGCCTCCTCACAGCTTCCGTAAGCTGCCCGCCTTCCTCATATCCCACATAACCTGGCGGCGCGCCGATAAGCCTTGCTACTGTATGCTTTTCCATATATTCGCTCATGTCAAGCCGTATCATGGCGGCTTCGTCATCGAACATGAATTCAGCAAGTGCGCGCCCAAGTTCGGTTTTTCCCACGCCGGTCGGGCCAAGGAACATGAATGAACCTATGGGGCGCTTCGGATCTGAAATGCCAGCACGCCCGCGCCTAACGGCGTTTGCGATCGCGATAACTGCTTCATCCTGGCCAATAACGCGCTGTCTCAGGCGCTCTTCCATGTGTACGAGTTTTTGCATCTCGCCTTCAAGCATTTTGCTGACAGGGATGTGAGTCCATTTTGATACCACTTCTGCGATATCTTCCTCATCCACCTCTTCTTTTAGCATCTTCTGGTCTTTCTGGAGTTTGACAAGTTTCTTATTTTCCTCGTCAAGCTGTTTCTGAAGACCAATCAGAACCCCGTAACGCAGTTCTGATGCCCGCTCAAGATTTCCCTCAACTTCCGCTTTTTCGGAGTCCATACGGGTTTTCTCAATATCGCCTTTTATCTTCCGTATCTTCTGGATTGCATTTTTTTCAAGCTGCCAGTGGGCTTTCATCTGGCTGCCTTTTTCTTTCAGGTCTGAGAGTTCTTTGTCAATTTTCTCAAGGCGTTCCTTTGAATATTCATCCTTTTCTTTTTTGACCGCCTGCTTTTCTATCTCAAGCTGGCGTATTTTCCTTTCGATATCATCAAGCTCAGAGGGCATGCTGTCGATCTCGATCCTGAGTTTTGAAGCCGCTTCATCTATAAGGTCAATGGCTTTATCGGGCAGGAACCTGTCTGTAATATAGCGGTGGGAAAGTATGGCAGCTTGTACAAGTGCTGCATCCTGTATCCTCACGCCATGATGCACTTCGTATTTCTCCTTGAGGCCGCGAAGTATTGAAATGGTATCATCGACGCTTGGCTCTTCGACCAGCACAGGCTGGAAACGCCGCTCAAGCGCAGCATCCTTTTCGATGTGTTTTCGATATTCATCAAGCGTTGTGGCGCCGATCACATGAAGTTCCCCGCGGGCAAGCGCTGGCTTGAGAAGATTTGAGGCATCCATCGCCCCTTCAGCCGCGCCTGCGCCAACAAGAGTATGAAGTTCATCGATGAACAGGATAACTGACCCTTCTGAATCCTGCACTTCCTTAATGACCGCTTTCAGGCGCTCCTCAAACTCGCCCCTGAATTTAGCACCCGCCACAAGCGCTCCCATATCAAGCGCCACGACTTTTTTGTCTTTTATGGTCTCTGGTACATCTCCCGCGAATATCCGAAGCGCCAGCCCCTCTGCGATGGCTGTTTTCCCCACGCCGGGTTCTCCGATAAGCACAGGATTGTTCTTTGTGCGCCGCGATAACACCTGAAGAACGCGCCGGATCTCCTCGTCACGACCAATGACCGGGTCAAGTTTCCCGCGTGCTGCAAGCTCTGTGAGGTCGCGACCATATTTTTTCAGCGCCTCGTATTTTTCCTCCGGATTCTGGTCTGTGACGCGGGATGAGCCTCTCACTTCTTTGAGGGCTTTCATAAGTGCATCCTTTGATACACCGTTCTCTTTGAGGATGCGCGCTGAGATGCCATTTTTCTCATCTGCGATGGCAAGCAGGAGATGTTCGGAGCTGAGGTATTCATCGCGTAAAGTTTTCATTTCGAAAAAACCAGCCTCTATGACGTTATTCAATCGTGTTGAGATGTAAACCTGCCCCGCACCCGCGCCTTCCACGCGTGGTAATTTATCGATCTCATCCTCAAGCCTTGCGCTTATCCCTGCTGCATTTGCGCCCAGCTTCAGGAAAAGCTGCGTTGTCAGGCCTTCTTTCTGGTTGATGAGTGCAAGCAAAAGGTGTTCAACATCGAGCTGCTGCTGGCTTCTGTCGGTAGCTATGTTCTGTGCATCCTGGAATGCTTCCTGGGCTTTTATGGTGAAACGGTCAAATCGTGGTGGCATGTTAGTTGTATCTCCCTGTGGTTTTAATTGGTGGGGGAGGGATTAAAAGGTTGCTTTTTGGAGAAGACGAAATATTTTCTTATGTAGTATTATTGAGTCGAATACGACCGCTCTCCATGAGAATTTGTTTTAATTTGTCCGATGTTAGTGGGCATTCAATCAAATCAATCATTTTGTTGTTTACTGGCAAGTCCAATCTGTTTGCGCCGCTCAGACATCAAACCATCATTAAATTCATTTTCCCCATGACTGGTTCGGGTACGGATTGAGGTTTTCTTGCCATCAAGGTAGTACCAGAACATATTGTGATGGCTGTTATCACGCATGAAACCTTTTTTTTCAATTGCTTTGATAAATTTTGAAGTGGAATATACGGTCATTTATATTTCCTCCACCCTGACCATATCTTCCTTCAGAACATCGCGAAGTTCAATAGCATCTTGAGTTAAGTTCTCATCCGGTTCATGTATCAATCCTTCGTATAAAAAATTGAATTCTTCGCCAAGCTGGCGCAGAGCTTCATGCCTGTCTTCTGAAAAAGTATGCAGTCCGTATCGTGGGCATTCATACACCCACAGGTTATTTCGATATTCCAGACTACAGAATACAGGCTCTTTAAGAATAAAACGCTTATTATTAATATTAAATAATGATGTTCTAAACGGTGAAAGATCTATTGTCGAAATATCCAATAGTTCATCTATCTGCTTTACGGTTCCATCATCGCCAAGCTGCGCCCTTCCTTTTACTTCAACTATGGAACCTGCGACAAGTTGTGCAATTGTCTCTTCCATTTCGGTTGGATAATAACATGTAATTTCTTTTTGATGACTCCGGACAATGATATGCCTTCTACCGGCAAGCACACGGATCTCAACCAAATCTCCACTTATTGTTTGAACTTCAAAAACATCGTCAATTTCAAAGATTTGTTGAATGAAATTACGAGAAGCAGATGTTAATTGCGCATAAGTTTTTCCGGTTCCATTACCTAAAGATATCCAGAAGTTATCGCTTTCGCGAGGACAAAGCGCCTCAATTGATTTTAATGCACGCAAGCGTGCGCCACTATCTGGCATGAGTGAAACAAGATTAGAAATATCAGATGCAGCTACAGATTTTACGACTTTCTTCATTGAATTTAGCGCATGTAATCCTTCATCAATTTCTTTATCTCCAAACAGCGTAGTCTGCACTGAAAGCGGTGGTGGTATCTCTGCTACCACTGTAACACTTCCCTTTCGAGATTCGCAAAAGAGCAGCTCACACGATGCACGGATGCGTTTTGACCAATTACCCCTTTGCGCCACCGGGGCGCTTGATTGCGTCAGCGCGATATTGAAAAGCGCTTTCTGGAGCGCATCCATTTTACCTGCAAGAACTGAAAAAGGAATCTTTGTGTCCTCTACGTCTGGTCCTCCGATAGTTAATGTTAATTGTCGTTCGTTAATGGACATACTATATCCTCCTTAATTTGTTTTATCTTTTCCTAATTTAATGTCATCAAGATTAATTATAAAATCATCGAAATTTCCATTCAAATCTTTTGATTGTTTAATAAGTTTTATCAAAACAGTTCTAGCATATCCACCTGCCAAAGAGGCAAGATTTTTATCATCAATTAGAACGCCCGTATGAACTACTTTGCTTCTTGTATCGTATATTTCTCTCAATTGTTTAAACACTTCTTTCCTATCCTCAAATTTTTCATGTAACAAAATAGCGCCTCTTTCAGATACTGCTCTTTTTAATTCTGTATTTTCGCCATCCTTTTTTAAAGTAGATTCTAAGACCGTAACAAAATTTAGTAACCTTGCGGATGGATATTTTTCATCTAAACCTAGTGTCAAGTCAACTTTCAAGAGTCGGATAAAGTCTGGATAACTTTATCCTTGCATTATCAGTCGTGAATTGCCAATTGACTTTGGCATTTTTGTTATTTCGGTTATTTTCCCACGCCAA
>Ga0172368_10002953_pt1 | contig 21116 bp, 19 predicted proteins | sample Lak11m_FD_114540 | JGI IMG/M metagenome (GOLD analysis project Ga0172368, IMG submission 114540) | Freshwater microbial communities from Kabuno Bay, South-Kivu, Congo - kab_022012_11m | ecosystem: Environmental > Aquatic > Freshwater > Lake | place: Democratic Republic of the Congo: South-Kivu...
GATGTATTTGCCGCGTATGATAGCGGCAGGTCGCCCGCTCGCGAGCGGGCGTGGATTGAAACCAAATACCGGTAGTTGGCCAGAGGAATCCGCCGCGTCGCCCGCTCGCGAGCGGGCGTGGATTGAAACATGCTCCCCGGCGAATCTCAATACCTATATGCGGTCGCCCGCTCGCGAGCGGGCGTGGATTGAAACATCTGTAAAAACATATCGAAACGACCTTCGAGGCGTCGCCCGCTCGCGAGCGGGCGTGGATTGAAACTTTCAGTGTCCATAATTCACCCCCCCCTCCCCCCAGTCGCCCGCTCGCGAGCGGGCGTGGATTGAAACCTTGAGGAACTCGTGCCATCGTTCCGAGAACGCCGTCGCCCGCTCGCGAGCGGGCGTGGATTGAAACTGGGCCTATGTGGAACTCTTCGGGGTGACGCCCAGTCGCCCGCTCGCGAGCGGGCGTGGATTGAAACTCCTCCCCATAGAAAATCCGGCCCTTGCCAAGACGTCGCCCGCTCGCGAGCGGGCGTGGATTGAAACTTTGGACGGCGTGCCTTCCGCATCGCCGTCGGCGGTCGCCCGCTCGCGAGCGGGCGTGGATTGAAACATGCCAAGGCTGCCCTCATCGACGATTCCGTACGTCGCCCGCTCGCGAGCGGGCGTGGATTGAAACTGGCTGTACGCGGCCTATGACGCCGGGCAGTGGGGTCGCCCGCTCGCGAGCGGGCGTGGATTGAAACAGGCTGCGGCATAGGCGACCTCCGGATGTCTCATGTCGCCCGCTCGCGGGCGGGCGTGGATTGAAACTATTCGGCCTTCATTCATCGTGCCTCCGTTCTTGTTGCCTCCCAGCGTTCTATCCAGTAGAAAGGTTTCCGATGTAGATGAGCGACCGCCACAATCACGATCGTATCCTCTTCAATCCCATAGATGATCCCGTAAGGAAAACGTTTAACCAGGCAGCGGCGAATGTCCGCGGATATTTCCTTTCCGGATAGGGGCCATCGGACGATGCGATGTATCGATTTATCGACCTCGCCGAGCAATTCCCCGCCAAGTCCCGTCATTTGCTCTTCATACCAGGCGAAGGCGTCATCCAATTCGAATTGTGCCAATTCAAGGAAGCGAATTCTCATCGCTTGCGATACCTCGCCATCACTTCCTCATAGGGAAGAGATTTGAGCCGTCCTTCCTTATAGGCGGTCCATCGCTTGGCGGCTTCTTCTGCCCATATCTTGTCCAGCTCCGCATCGGGCTGATCCAGTTTCGCCAGGATCGCATCAACGAGCATTGCCTTCTCCGCATCTGGTAATTCGTCAATCTTCTTGACGATATCTTCTGCTTTGGTTGCCATCCCTATTCACCTCCTTTAAAACTTCTTATGGAGCAAGTCTCCGTAAGGTTCTCAATAACTCTATTCGCACTTTTGAGGAAAGCAGTTTTTACAGCATGGCCATCTCCATTGATGGTCAATATACATCAAACTATGGCAATTTTACATCAAAATTTGGTCACAGATCCATAGGACCGGGAATCCGGGAATTGGGTAATAACCGCTGATATGGGTAATAAATTAGGTAACGAACAGGAAACGACCTGAAAGGAGCAGAAACGGCAGAATGGAGCAGCCCCTCTTTTAACCGGACACCTTGGATGTGGAAATAAGTTGCAGGAATAGATATAGAGCTATAACTACGGCCAGAAAGAAGGTGTCGACAGAAGAGCAGGGGAGATAAAAAATTCAAAACAGCGCCATTGTGGCGGCAAGCGAGGAAATATGACCGCACCCGATACGATGACAAAAAATGAAATCATCGACCTTCTGAACCGGTGCTGGATGACCCACGACGGGATGTGGTTTTACCACTGCCTGACCGAATTCGGCATCGAGACGGCGAACCGGCTCAACAAATCGGCCATCCGGTCGCTGGCGCCCATCGAGATCGCAAGGATGAAGCAGGCCCTCGGGACGGAAAGGATCGAAAACTGGCAGGCGTTCCGGACCTTTTTTGAAGGCGCGGCCTCCCTGTTCATCCCCCCGTTCATGAACGCCTCGATGGATTTTCCCAGGGAAAATGTCCTGCGCTGGGCATTCGAGACGGACAACTGCTTCGCCTACAAGGGGATCAAGAGGATCGGCGCCATCGACCGATACGAATGCGGCGTCATCTACAGGCTGGCCTGCTGGATCGACAGCTTGGGGTTGCGCTGCCGCGTCACGCCCCCCGTGGAGGGATGCCTGATGCGCGACGGCGGCGCCTGCTCCGGAGAATTTGAAATCACCTTTCCCTGAAGCCCGGCCGCGCGCCCGGAATGACATATTCGACTGAGCCAATTGCAGAACCGCTTTATTCTATCATCCCGACGAATCCCGCACCAGATCCGGGATTCGCCAATGTGACGACTTCATACGGATTCGTCAAGTATGGGTAGGAGGAAGGAGTGAGGTTTCCCCATTGACGGGGCGGGCGGCGGCGTGTATTATTTTTCAAAAACCGCGGTTCCGAAAACAGGAGTCAACCATGGATTACATCAAGATCAGATTCGTGGAAAATCCGGAAGCCGTCGAGTCCGAATTCCGCAAGACCCTCGAAGACATGCTGCGCGTGGTCAATCCGCGCTTCACACTCGCCCAGCACCGCTGGCGGCCCCAGATCGACATCTATGAAACCGGCAATCAGATCGTCATCCTGGCCGAGATCGCCGGCATCCGCCGGGAGGAGATCCAGTTGGAGATCGGCCCGCGCACCGTGAAGATCTCGGGGATCCGCGAAGGCTCCTCGCGCGGGGAAGACGCCAGTTATCGCCTTGCCGAAATCCCCTACGGCTATTTCGAGCGGAACCTTGCCCTGCCCGTCCTGATCGACCCGGACACGGCGGCAGCGGTCTACCGGGACGGCCTGCTGGAGATCAGGCTGGCCAAACGTCCCCTCGACCGCGTTCAAAAGATCGCCGTCCAGAGCGGGTGACCGGTTCGTTTCTTCGTCGCGTTCCATGAGGCGAAAAGCATGCGGCGGCCTCGGTAAAAGCCGCCCCTCCGGAGGATTCCATGACTGAAAACGATTCTCAAGAAGAACTGAAAATCGCCCGGCTCCCGGACGTCCTGCCCGTGCTGCCTATTGAGAACGCCTTCGTCTTTCCGAAGATGGTCTTCCCGCTGGAGGTCTCCGGCAGGCCTTCGACCACGCTCATCGATGAGGCGATGGCCGGCGACCGCCTGATCGGCCTGGCCCTGCTCAAGGAAAAGCCCGAAAAAAAGGCCCCTCCCCGGAAGGAGGATTTCCACAGCATCGGCACGAGCGTCGTGGTCCTCAGGATGGCCAAGACCGCCGACAACAAATCCCAGCTCCTCCTCCAGGGGATCAACCGTTTCCGCATCGTCGAATTCCTGGAGGGCAAACCATATCTCCGGGCCCGCGTGGAAAACATCGAGGACCCGCAGGTCAAGGACCTCGAGATTGAGGCGCTGATGGCGAACCTCGTCGGGCTGTTCGAGAGGATCGTCAGGCTGTCCCCCTTCCTCCCCCAGGAATTCGGGGCGATGGTCAAATCGATCGCCGAACCCGGCGTCCTGGCGGATCTTATCGCCTCCGTCATCAATGCGACCATCGAGGAAAAACAGAAGATCCTCGACATTCTGGACGTGAAGGAACGCCTCCGGGAGGTGACAAGGCTGGTCAACCACCAGGTCGAGATCCTCGAGCTGGGCAGCAAGATCCAGTCCCAGGTGAAGGACGACATGGACAAGAGCCAGCGCGAATACTACCTCCGCCAGCAGCTCAGCGCCATCCGGAAGGAGTTGGGAGAGACGGACGAAGAGAAGGTGGAGGTGGAGGAGTACCGAGCCAAGATCGAGCAGAAAAACCTCCCGGAAGAGGCTAAAAAAGAGGCGGACCGCGAGCTGGCGCGGCTCTCGCGGATGCACCCCTCCTCGGCGGAGTACACCGTCTCCTCCACCTACCTCGACTGGATGACGGCCCTCCCCTGGAATGACAGCACCACGGACAACCTCGACATCAGAAAGGCAAGACGGGTGCTGGACGAGGACCACTACGGCCTGGAGAAGGCCAAGAAAAGGATCCTCGAATACCTGGCCGTGCGCAAACTCAAGCCGGACACCAAGGGGCCGATCCTCTGCTTCGCCGGCCCGCCGGGGACGGGAAAGACTTCGCTGGGCCACTCCATCGGCCGCGCCCTCGGGCGGAAGTTCATCCGCATCTCCCTGGGCGGCGTCCGCGACGAAGCGGAGATCCGCGGCCACCGCCGGACCTACGTGGGGGCGCTCCCCGGCCGCATCATCCAGGGAATCCGCCGGGCGGAGTCCAACAATCCCGTCTTCATGCTCGACGAGATCGACAAGGTCGGGGCGGATTTTCGCGGCGATCCCTCCGCGGCGCTGCTGGAGGTCCTCGACCCGGAGCAGAACTTCTCCTTCGTCGACCACTACCTGGACGTCTGCTTCGACCTGTCGCGCGTGATGTTCATCACGACGGCGAACATCCTGGAGACGATCCCGCCGGCGCTCCGCGACCGCCTGGAGGTGATCGAGCTGCCCGGCTACACGCACGACGAGAAGATCAGGATCGCCCAGCGCTACCTGATCCCGCGGCAGATCGAGGCGAACGGCCTCAAGCCCGAACAGATCGGCTTCACGAAAAGCGCGATCGCCAGCATCATCACGGGCTATACGCGGGAAGCGGGCGTCCGGAACCTCGAACGGGAGCTGGCCTCCGTCTGCCGCGGCGTGGCGAGCCAGATCGCCGAGGGGATCATCGAAAAGGCCGCCATAAAGGCGCGGGACCTGCACCGTTTCCTCGGGCCGGTCCGGATCACCTCCGAGGCGGCGGCCCGAACCGCAAAACCCGGGGTCGTCATGGGGCTCGCCTGGACGCCGACCGGCGGGGACCTACTGTTCATCGAGGCGACGGCCATGCCGGGCAAAAGGGGACTCAACCTGACCGGCCAGCTCGGCGACGTGATGAAGGAATCGGCCTCGGCGGCGCTCAGCTTCATCCGCGCCAACGCCGGCGAACTGGGGATCGCCAGGGACTTCTTCGAAGAGGTGGACATCCACATCCACGTCCCCTCCGGCGCCATCCCCAAGGACGGCCCCTCGGCGGGGGTCACGATGCTCACCGCCCTGACCTCGCTGCTCACCAACAGGGCGGTAAAGAAGGACCTCGCCATGACGGGCGAGATCACCCTCAGGGGCCTGGTCCTGCCGGTGGGCGGGATCAAGGAGAAGGTCCTCGCCGCCCACCGCGCCGGAGTGAAGACGATAATAATGCCCAGGTGGAACAGGAAGGACCTCGAGGACGTGCCGGCGAAGGTCAAGAAGGAAATCACGTTCCACTTCGTCGATGAGATGCTGGACGTCCTCCGCCTGGCCATCGAAAAGACCCCGGCGGCGGGATAGGGGTATTGCGCGGTGCGCGATTTTGCCGGCGGGGATATCGGACCCTGCTTCGGACCGAAGAGGCGTACGTTGTACCTCAGGAAACCCGGCGTAATACGCCCTGCGGCAACCCGCAGGGCATAACACTGATGAATATCGGAGGTGCAGGCATGATAGAGGGAGCGAAACGTCTCCGCGAACTTCTGGCGCAACCGGGCCTCCTTCTTAGTCCCGGGGTTTTCGACTGCGTTTCGGCCAAGGTCGCCGAACGCGCCGGGTTCCCCGTCATCTCCATCAGCGGCGCCGCCCTGACGGCCAGCGTCCTGGGCTACCCTGACGTCGGCCTGCAAACCATGCCGGAGGTGCTCAACCAGGCGCGGAACATCGCCCGCTGCGTGGAGATACCCGTCACCGTGGACGCCGACACGGGATACGGCAACGCCCTCAACGCCATGCGCGCCGCGCGGGAATTCGAAGCCGCCGGCCTGGCGGGCATGATGATCGAGGACCAGGTGTTCCCGAAGAAGTGCGGGCATTTCGAGGGCAAGAAGGTGATCCCCGCCGAAGAAATGGCCATCAAGGTCCGGGCCGTCTGCGAGGCTCGGCGCAGTGCCGATTTTGCTATCATCGCCCGCACGGACGCCCGGGCGATACACGGCATCGACGAGGCCATCCGGCGCGCCCTGCTGTACTGCGAGGCGGGGGCCGACATCATCTTCGTCGAGGCCATGATGAACATAGAGGAGATGAAAAAGGTCGCCGCGGCGATCCCGAAACCCCTCAAGGCCAACATGAACGAGGGGGGCAAGACCCCGCCGGTCCACTATCGGGAATTGTACGAGTTGGGATACAAGCTCATCAACTACTCCGGCATGATGCAGCGCTCGGCTATCCGGGCGATGCAGGATATAGTGGAGATCCTCAAGCGGGAGGGGACGACCGCTTCCGTTTACCCGGAAAAGATCTGCGATCTGACCGAGCGCAGCGAGCTTTTGGGCCTGGCCCGGTTCTACGACCTGGAGGAGAGGCTCTACGGCAAATTCCTGGAGACGGAGGGGAGCTGGCGGAAGGAACTGGAGGAACGCTCGGCGGCCCGGCAATCCGAAACGAAGCTACCGATTTAGGGGAAACGGACTTCTTTTCGGGGGCGTCAATCATAAAATCTCTCCAAATAGGGGGTTAGGCTGTGGGCAAGACCATCGCCGAGAAGATCCTGGGAAGACACGCCGGAAGGGAAACGTCGGCGGGCGAGATCGTCATGGCCGACGTGGATTTCATCATGTCGCACGACGGCAATCGCCCGCTGAGCATCCAGGTTTTTGAGGAAATGGGCGGCGAGACGCTCTTCGATCCTAAAAAGTTCGCCCTGGTGATCGATCACGCCCCTTCCTCGCCGACCCCCGTTGTGGCCAACGCCCACAAGCTCGTGCGGCAATTCGCCCAGCGGCAGAGGTGCCTCCTCTACGAATCCGGCGAGGGCTCCTGCCACCAGCTCATGCCGGAGCGGGGCCACGCCCTGCCGGGCGAGCTGGTCATCGGCACGGACTCCCACACTTGCACCTACGGCGCCCTCAACGCCTTCGCCACGGGGGTCGGCGTGAGCGACGCAGCGGCGGCCATGATCTCGGGCAAACTATGGTTCAAGGTCCCGGAGACCGTCCGCTTCGTCTTGAAGGGACGTCTGCCCGCGGGCGTGTACGCCAAGGACCTGATCCTCCATCTCATCGGCAGCGTGACGGCGGACGGCGCCACCTACAAGGCCGCTGAATACGTCGGCGATGCCGTCGCAGCCCTCAGCATGGACGGGCGCCTTACCATATCCAACATGGCCGTGGAGATGGGGGCCAAGGCGGGCCTGATGGAGGCCGACGAGAAAACGCTTGCCTGGCTCAAGGGCCGCTCCGCCCGTCCCTTCGAACCGGTCTTCTCCGACCCCGACGCGGTATTCGCCGATGTCCTGGAATATGACGTATCGAAACTCACCCCGCAGGTGGCGCTGCCCCACCAGGTGGACAAGGTCGTCCCCGTGGAAGAGGTCCTGGGCAAACCCATCCAGCAGGCCAACATCGTCGCCTGCACGAATTCGCGCCTCGAGGACCTTGAGGTCGCCGCTTCCATCCTATCCGGCCGGCGCGTCCATCCCGGCGTGCGACTCTACGTGGTCCCCGCCTCCAGGCCCATCCAGATCGAGGCCATGCGGCGGGGGATCCTGCCGGCGATCATCGAGGCGGGCGGCGTCCTGGGCGTGCCCGGGTGCGAGGCCTGTTCGGGGGGATCGCAGTTCGGCGTGGCCGCCGACGGCGATCATGTCATCACCACGGCGAACCGCAACTTCCGGGGGCGCGTGGCCAATCCGGAGGCCTTTCTCTACCTGGCCTCGCCGGCCACCGTAGCCGCCTCGGCGCTGGAAGGCAAGATCGCCGATTGCAGAAAATACTCGAGGTGAACCATGTTGCTCCGGGGACGGGTCCATATCTTTGGAAACGATATCAACACCGATTACATCATCGCCAGCAAATACAAGTCCTCCACCACCGATATGAAAGAGATGGCCAGGCACGTCATGGAGGACGCCGATCCGGCATTTGCCGGGAAGATCAAGCCGGGCGATTTCATCGTGGCGGGGACCAATTTCGGGTGCGGCTCATCCAGGGAGACGGCGCCGCGGGTGATCAAGGCGGCTGGGCTGTCGGCCGTGCTGGCGAAGGGATTCGCCCGCATCTTCTTCCGCAATGCCATCAATGTCGGCTTGCCGGCGGTGGAATGCGACACCGCCGGCATTCAGGAGGGAGACGAGCTGGAGGCGGACCTGGGCGCCGGCCTGGTCCGGAATATCAGCAGGGGGACCGAGATCAGGGTGGCGCCGCTCCCGCCGGTGATGCTGGAGCTGCTCAACGACGGGGGCTTGGCGGAGCATTTCAAGAAACACGGGACCTTTCACCTCCAGAGTATCCGGCGATAGAAAACGGCGGCCCGAAAGCGAGCGGGACGCTGCGGATAGATTTAGAAACCCTGAAACAACCCAGTAAAGGAGGTAAACGACAATGGCAAACAAGAAACTGCATTCAGCCCTAATTGCCCTGACCGTAATCGCTTTGGCGCTGGTCGCGGGACAGGGGATCGCCCAGCAGTATCCGACCAAGGCCGTTCAACTGGTGCCAGCGGGAGATCCGGGAGGCGGGCTGGACATCCACGCCCGCGCCATCGAACAGGCCCTGACCGTCGAAAAAAAGATAGACAAGCCCTTCACCATCGTAAACAAGGGCGGCGGCGGGGGCAATATCGCCACCTCGTACATGGTCGGCCAGAAGGGGAGCGGCTATTCAATAGCCATCAACAGCAACCGCGTCCTGCTGAACCCCCTCATGGGAACGACGGAATACGGGCTGAAGGACATGACGCCCCTGGTGCGCCTGACCGCGGAGTTTATCGTCTGGGCGGTGCGGGCGGACTCCAAGTATAAATCGGCCTTGGAGGTATTGGCGGATTTGAAGAAGGATCCCGCCTCGGTCGTCTTCGGCGTCGGCACCGTGCCCAGCAACGATCAATTCAATATCCTGCTGCCCGCCAAGCAGAAAGGGATCGATTACGGCAAGATAAAGATCGTGGCCTTCCGCGCCGGGGGCGACGCGATGGCCCAGTTGCTGGGCGGCCACGTCCCGATCCTCTCCTCCAGCATGTCGGAATTGGTCGCCCAGGTGGATGCGGGCAAGATACGCATCCTGGCCGTGTCCTCGCCCGCCAAGCTCGACCGCCTGCCGGGATCGCCCACGTGGAAAGACCTCGGTTTAGACATCGCCATTTTCCATTGGCGCGGCCTGTTCGGACCGCCGGAGATGCCGAAAGCGGCCTACGACTACTGGAACAAGAAGATTGCGGACATGGTCAAGACGAAGACCTGGAAAGAGCTGATGGACAAGTACGAGCTTTTCGACGCCTTCCTCCCCGGGGATGATTTCAGGAAACAACTCGAGAAGGACGAGGCGACATACACAGAGCTGCTCGGCACGCTGGGCATGTTGAAAAAGGGGAAAAAGTAGCCACGACGGCTTCGTAAAAAAGAATGCAAGGCTTTTACGACTGTTTACGAGGGCGTATACCATGAAGAATCTGGGAAAGCTTCTGGAAAAACTGGTGCCGATCTTTCTCATCGTTGTGGCGGGGATCGTTTTCGTGAGCGTCTGGCGTCTTCCCGACACGGCCACCGCCGATCTGGTCGGCCCGAAGCTCTACCCCGGGGCGTTGGCCCTGCTGCTCGCCCTCCTCTCCGGGTTGCTTCTGGCGGGCGTTGCGCCTGCTCACAGCGGGGATTCCAGCATCACTCTGCCGGGCATGTTGCGGCGCTTTCTTCCCCTGATTCTTTTCTCGGCTCTTTATGTGCTTGCGTTGCCCACGCTGGGATTTCTGATTTCCACCACGGCGATGCTGCTGTCATGCTTCTATCTCCTGGGGGAAAGGAGGCTCTGGCTGAATCTCCTGATCGGGGCCGGTTTTGCCCTCGCCGCCTACCTGCTGTTTGCAAAGGTACTGGGGATACAGTTGACGGCATTTCCCGGCTGAAAAATAAATATCCCCTCCCCCTTGAGCGGGGGAGGGTTAGGGTGGGGGTGAGAGGCATTTTCAGGTGAAAATCACGGAGAGCATCGAATGGAAACCCTTGCTTTACTGGCCAACGGCTTCTCGCAGGCGCTGACCGCGCCGAACCTCCTGGCGGCCCTGATCGGATGCGTTCTGGGTACCGTGGTGGGGGTCCTGCCGGGAATCGGCCCCTCCACGACGGTGGCGCTGCTGATCCCCGTTTCCTTTGCCATGAATCCGGCCACGTCCCTGATCATGATGATGGGCGTTTACTGCGGCGCGATGTACGGCGGGGCCATCACCTCCATCCTGGTGAACGTGCCCGGAGAGGCCTCCTCGGTAATGACGGCCGTGGACGGCTACCCGCTGGCCAGGCAGGGGCGCGGCGGGGTGGCGATGGTAGTCTGCCAGGTCGGGTCCTTCATCGGGGGCACCTTGTCCATCGTGGGTTTGATGGCCGTGGCCATGCCCCTGGCGGAGTTCGCCCTGCGGTTCGGCCCCGCCGAGAATTTCTCCATCATGTTCTTTGCGCTGATCCTGGCCTCCACCTTGATCAGCGAATCCATGCTGCGCGGGATAGCAGCACTCATTATCGGACTCATCATCGCCTCCATAGGGACCGACCTGCAGACGGGCATCGGACGGCTCACCATGGGCGTGCAGGAACTGCTGGACGGCATAGACAACATCGTCGTGATCATCGGCGTCTTCGGCGTGGGCGAGGTCCTCTGGTACGTCGTCTCCACCTACGGCAGACCCGCCGGCGCGATGGAAAGGATGGGGGCGGGCCGCTGGATTCCGAACCGCCGGGAATGGAGGGAGTCTTGGTGGCCCATATTCCGCGGCTCTCTGGTCGGTTTTTTGACCGGCCTGCTGGCGGCCGGCGCCGCCCTTGGTTCGTTTCTGGCCTACAGCCTGGAAAAGCGTCTCTCCAAAAATCCGGCCCTGTTCGGCAAAGGGGCGCTGGAGGGCATCACCTCCTGCGAGTCGGCAAACAACGCCTCCACCGGCGGGGCCTTGATCCCCCTGTTGACGCTCGGCATTCCCCATTCGGGAACGACGGCCGTTCTCCTGACGGTGCTGATGATGTTCGGATTGAAGCCGGGGCCGCAGATGATGATCGATCAGGCGCCCCTGATGTGGACGGTCATCGCCTCCCTGTATATCGCCAATGTCATCCTTGTTGTCCTGAATCTGCCGGCCGTGGGAGTATTCATCAAGATTCTCGACATCCCGCTGAAATTTCTCATGCCCATAATCCTGGTTTTTGCCGCCGTCGGCGCCTTTTCCATCAACTCGAGTTTGGCGGACGTGATACTGGTGCTGATCTTCGGCATCATAGGCTTCGTCATGCGCTGGGCGGGATTCACGCCGGTAGCCATGGTGCTGGGCGTGGTGCTGGGCGACAGGCTCGAACAGACCCTGCGCCAGGCCCTCATGATATCGTCCAACAGCGTTCTGATCTTCGTGACCAAACCGATCAGCCTTTTCTTTCTCGTGTTGACCGCGGCCCTCGTAGCCCTGGACATATATACCCGCAAGAGAGGCAGGGCTGCCGATGACAGCGACAAATAGAAAATTTTTGTTAGCAATTTCCCGAGAAGAGAGGCTATAGTCGGGCACGGGCCGCCGGGCGGCCCGTTTAGGGTTTTCGGCAGGGCCGGGGAGGAGCGAAATGGATAAGAAACATAAATTGGCCGAACTTATCGAGCGGCCGGGCGTCGTCGTGGTGCCGGGCGTCTACGACGCCCTGACCGCCCGGATTGCGGAGCGCGCGGGCTTTGAGGCCCTCTTTGCCACCGGCGCGGGGATTTCCAACGCCTATCTGGGCCTGGGCGACGTCGGCCTCGTGACCCTGGACGAGCTGCTGCGGGCGATCAAGCCGATGTGCGAGGTGACAAAGATCCCCCTGATCGTGGACGCGGATACGGGTTTCGGCGGCTACCTGAACGTCCGGCGAACCGTCCGGCAGCTCGAGCAGGCGGGCGCGGCCGCCATAACCCTGGAGGACCAGATGTTTCCCAAGCGCTGCGGGCATTTTCGGGGAAAGCGGGTTGTGGCGGCCGGGGAGATGGTCGCGCGCCTGCGCGCCGCCCTCGATGCCAGGGAAGACGGGCGTTTCCTGATTATCGCCCGCACCGATGCCCGGGCCTGCGAGAGCCTTTCGGCGGCCATCGAGCGCATGCACCGGTATTTCGAGGCGGGGGCCGACATCGGTTTTGTCGAGGCGCCGCAGACCGTGGAAGAGGTTCGCGCCGTGGCGGACGCCTTCCGCGGAAAGCCCCTGTTGCTCAATCTCGTCGAGGGGGGGAAGACGCCCCTGTTTACCGCCGCCGAGCTGGAGCACATGGGCTACAAATTCATGCTCTGCGCCAACACGGCGCTTCGGGCCGCCATCAAGGGGGTGGGACAGGCCCTAACGGCGCTGAAACAGGACGGCGCCCAGGCGCCGCGGGCGCAGGCCATGATCTGCGCCTGGGAGGAAAGGCAGACGCTCGTGGAGTCCGAATCCCTCATGGATCTGGAAATTCACTATGATCAGCTTGCCGCCGGGGAAGATGCAAAATAACCTCCTTCCCGGAAGGGAGAAAGGATGCTTTAATGACCAATCCGCGCGCCGACTTCATCCCCATCGTTGACCGCAAGCCCTTGCAACTGCCGGGCGACGCCCGGGTCGCCGTCTGGGTGATCGTGAACATCGAGGAATGGCCGTTCGACGAGCCGATGGCCCGCACCGTCATCCCGCCTCCCCAGGGCGCCGTCATCGTGCCGGACATCACCAACTACGGCTGGTTCGACTACGGGCTCCGGGTCGGCTTCTGGCGGATCAGGGACGTCCTGGACCGGCACGGCGTCAGGGCTTCGGTCAGCCTGAACGGCTCGGTCTGCAACACCTGCCCGCGGATCGTCGAGGCCTGCCTGCAGAGCGGCTGGGAGATCTTCGGCCACGGCTTTCTGCAGCGCGCCCTGCCCAAAGAAAAGGACGAGCGCGCCGTGATCAGAAAAACCATCGACGTCATCCGGGAGAAGACCGGGAAAAGGCCGCGCGGGTGGATGGGGCCGGGCCTGCACGAGACCATCGACACACCGGACATCCTGGCGGAGGAGGGGATCGAGTACTGCCTGGACTGGGTGAACGATGACCAGCCCTACCCCCTGAAGGTGAAAAAGGGCAGCCTCTTTTCCCTCCCCTACACGATGGAGATCAACGACATCCCCATCTACGCCGTCCAGCACCACCGCTCCCCGGAGCTCTTCGAGCGCGCCCGCGACCAGTTCGACACCCTCTACGACGAGGGCCGGACCGCCTACCGCGTCATGGCCATAGCGGTCCACCCCTACATCACCGGCGTGCCTCACCGGATCGGCTACTTCGGCAAAATCTTCGAGTACATCAAGCGGCACGACAGGGTCGTTTTCATGACGGGCGAGGAGATCCTGGACTGGTACAAGCAGGCCGCCGGGTATATATGAAACGCTCATGACGGCGACCGTCACAGAGGGTGATAATAATCAACTCCCCCCTGACCTCCCGGAGAGTGATGAAAATGAATTCCCCCCCTTCCCCCCCCCTTGAGGGGGGAGGGTCAGGGTGGGGGCGAAAGGAATTTTCAAATGAATACGGAGAACAGTGTGTTTACCATCTCGACGCCCATCATCGATTACGACCATCCCGGCGTCCTCGAATTCGCGAGGGAAAAGGCGGGCGCCAGCGGCCCGCGCGAGCAGGCGGTCCGCCTCTACTACGCCGTCCGGGACGGCATCCGGTACGATCCCTACACCATCGATTTGTCGGTCGAGGGGCTGCGGGCGAGCACGACCCTGGAGAAGGGGCGCGGCTGGTGCGTCGCCAAGGCCGTGCTTTTGGCCGGCTGCTGCCGGGCCATGGGAATCCCGGCCCGGCTGGGATTTGCCGACGTGCGGAACCACCTGTCCACCGAGCGGCTGCGCGAGCTGATGAAGACCGACGTCTTCTTCTGGCACGGGTACGCCTCCCTATACATCAATGGGGCCTGGGTCAAGGCGACGCCCGCCTTCAACATCGAGCTGTGCGAGAAGTTCCGGCTCAGGCCGCTCGAGTTCGACGGGGAAAACGACTCGATCTACCACCCGTTCGACCTCGCCGGGCAGAGGCACATGGAATATCTCAATTTCCGCGGGGAATACCCGGACGTCCCCATCGCGGAGATGGAGGCGACCTTCCGCAGCGAATACGCCCCGCTCGCCACGCGAATCGAAGCGGACTTCGATCGCGACGTGGCCAGGGAGACGACGACAAGCCGAACCGGCAATCAACGCACCTGAAACAGATTTCGCACCTTCCTGAAAGTTATTTGCCTCCATCGAACTGAGAAAAACGCGACTGTTTCAGAGGGTAATAATAAGCGCCGATCAACCTTTTTCAATTTGACATTCACTGCGAATAGGGGGAATTGCCGCCGGGGGGCAAGACGCCTCCGATATGCATGTTTCCGGCGCTTTATAAATCATCTCCCGATGCAAGGGGTGCGCGATGAAGAGTTCATCCAAGTCCAGGCAGGCTTTGCTTAACGATCCGGGCAAGGTCGGCATCCATGCAAAATAACCTTCCGGGAATGTGCTTATGACAGAACATCCAGAAGCGGCCAAAGCAAGAATCATCATCGTCGAGGACGAGGCCGTCGGCGCCTCTCGCCTCAAAACCCGCCTGGAGAATCTGGGGTACACGGTCTCGGGCCATGCCTCTTCGGCACAACAGGCGCTTGAGTTGATCGGGTCGGAACCTCCCGATCTGGTTCTGATGGACATGATCCTGCAAGGGGAAATCGACGGGATTGAGGCCGCCGGCATGATCCGCTCCCGCTGGGCGATTCCCGTCATCTTCACCGCGGCCTGTATGGACAAGGAACGGTTGGAGCGGGCCAAACCGACCCATCCCTTCGGTTATCTCATCGAACCCTATCAAGACCGCGACATCGCGGTCACCATAGAAATGGCCATCTATGTTTCCAAAGTCGACTGGGAAAGGAGAGAGGCGGAGAAAGCGCTGCGCGAGTCGGAAGAACATTACCGGCAGTTGGTCGACATTTCCCCCGACGGCATCGCATTAACCGACCGGCAGGGCCGCATTGCCTTTACATCCCCCAAAATCTACAGCATCTTCGGCATCGAACCGGGGGTATCGGTGATCGGGGAATCGGTTTTAAAATGGATCCACCCCGAACATCGAGAAATCGCTACCGACCGCATACAAAAACTCATTGCCGGCGAGATCGCCCCTTCGACCTTTGAATACAAGCTCTTGAAACATGACGGCACGCCATTTTGGGGCGAACTCCTGTCGACGGCATTAAGAAATGCGCAAGGTGAATTCAAAGGCCTCATGAGCCTCATCCGCGACATCACCCGGCGCAGGCGCGCGGACGAGGAGCTTCGAGAGAGCCAGGAACGCTTCAAACGATTGGCGGAGGCCACTGCCGAAGGCATTTTTATCCACGAGGAAGGCCGGGTGATCGACGTGAATCAATCCATGGCGCGCATGTTGGGCTACGAAGTCTCCGACCTGATCGGGCAGAACGCGCTTAGTGTCTGTACTGCGCCCGAATCGCGCGACCATGTTCTGCAACATATACGTTCCGGCTCAGATCAATCCTGTGAAGCCGTCGCGGTGCGAAAAGACGGTTCGCGTTTTCCGGTAGAGTTTGCCGGGCGGAATCTCAAATCCAAAGACAAGATCCTGCGGGTGGTTGTCCTTCGCGACATCTCCGAGCGCAAGCGGACGGAGGAGGAACTCAAACAGACCCTTGAAAGTCTCAGGAGGGCGGTCGGCACGACCATCCAGGTGATGGTGTCGGCCGTGGAAGCGAGAGATCCCTATACAGCCGGCCACCAGATGCGCGCCGCGGATCTGTCCCGCGCCATCGCCGTGGAAATGGGTCTGCCCCAGGAGAAGATCGATGGAATGCGGATGGCGGGTTCCATCCATGACATCGGAAAGCTGTCGATCCCCGCGGAGATACTGTCCAAGCCGACCAGGCTCGCGGAGATCGAGTTTTCCCTGATAAAGGAGCACCCTCGAAGAGGGTACGAGATGCTCAAGGATGTGGAATCCCCCTGGCCCCTGGCGGAGATCGTATACCAGCACCATGAACGGATGGACGGCTCGGGGTATCCGAGAAATCTCCGGGGAGAGGATATTCTCATGGAGGCGCGGATTCTTGCCGTAGCCGACGTGGTGGAGGCCATGGCCTCGCACCGGCCCTATCGTCCGGCCATCGGCATCGATGCCGCTCTGGAGGAGATCGAGAAGCACAGGGGGATCCTGTACGACGCCGCCGTCGCAGGGGCGTGCTTGAGGTTGTTTCGGGAAAAGGGTTTTAAGCTTGCGGGGACCTGAATGCAGACCGTATGGACGTTTTACAAGCGCCATGGCGGAGAAGCGATAATAAATGGGGTCGGAGATGTCGCTTCGGGACCAGATGACGGGGCTGTACAACCGGCGGGGGTTCATCACGCTGGCGGAGCAGCAGATCAAGGCGGCGAACCGTGCCGGGAGGGCGATGCTCCTGACGTTTGTGGACTGCGACGGCCTCAAGGGGATCAACGACGCCTTCGGCCACGAGGAGGGGGACCGGGCGCTGATCGACACGGCGGACGTCCTTCGCCGGACGTTCCGGGGTTCGGACATCATCGCCCGTCTGGGCGGGGACGAGTTCGCGGTGTTGTCCATCGACGCCGCGGAGATGGCTCCCCAGGATTTCTCCGATCGTCTTGAAGGGCACATCGCGGAATTCAATGCGGGTAAATTCCGGCCGTACACGCTGTCGATGAGCTGGGGGACGGCCGTCTACGATCCTGCGGCCCCGAGATCCCTGGACGATCTCCTCTCCTCGGCCGACGGTCTGATGTACGCCCGGAAAAAGGATAAAAAAGGCTCATATTGAGCATGTTGGACCGATCATATAAACGGCAATCGGGGAGACAAAGATGATAGCAAATTCCAACCGCGCCCTGGAGACGGCGGACGTGATCGTCACCCCGTCCACGGGCGTCGTCGCGCCTCCCATCCCCAGGGCCGCCCTCTCCGGCGGCGAATCGGACCTGACGACCCTCGTGGAGATCATGCGTTATTCGACGCCCGCCAACATGACGGGGCTGCCGGCTGTCTCTTTCCCCGCTGGTTACAACGACGCGGGACTTCCCGTCGGCATGCAGGCTATCGGCCGCCCCTGGCAGGAACGGACGCTCCTGGGCCTGGCTCTGGCCGCCGAACGGATCGTGGAAAGAAAGGCCCCGCGGGTACACTACCGGCTCCTGCCGGGGTAGTTTTGACGGCTTCGTAAAAAGCCCGGATGCGGCGTTGCACTTCATCCTTCGTCGTTGCGGCGTACGCCAAAGTACGCCTCACTCCTCAGGATTCGCGCGCCTTGCCTGCGGGCTTTTTACGAAGCCGTCCCAGATGCAAGGTTCTTTAGACTTTTTACAGGGGCGTCAGTTTTTGGGGGCCTATTTTTTAGCGGCCGCCTCCCTGACCAGAGGCTCGAAATGCGAGATCACGGCCGCCAGCGCAGGGGTGGCCGACAACTTCGCCCGCAATCTTTCCAGCACGGTTTGGGCCCGTTCAAATTCCTTCATTTCCAGCAAACCGGTCAGAAGGAATACCTCGGGCGTTGTATCCCCATCTGCCGCCGCCGCACGAAACTCGTTGTATTGCTTTTCCAGGCTTTCCGCCGTGTCCGAGGAGAGAGAGCGGACCGTAACCATGCCGGTCTTGCCATGCTGCCCGCCGGCGGGCGTCTTTACCAGTTGCCGCGCCACCAGAGGGGGAAGCTTCCTGGTCTCCGGCTGCAAAGACGAACTGCGCCCTTCGCCGTTGCCGATCGCGACCTCGCCCGCCCCCTTCCAAATCTCCTGGCGGCTCGTCTCGAAATAAACGATCTGTGCGCGCGCATCCCCGCCCAACACCAATTTGTCGCCGAGGGCCACCTTCAGAAAGGCGGTGGCGGGGCGTTTCCCCTCTCTTGCCGTCACAATCTCCACTCTCCCGTCCATCTGGGTCAGCATGCCGACATCGACGGCCAGGGCCAATCCCGCCTGCGCCCATCCCAGCAACAGAACGCCGATCATATATCGCCACATAACGCCTCCTTTATCCCTCCAGACCCACCACCTCAAATATTTCGACCGGGGTTTCCCGTCCCTTGACTTGAATCACATCGTTTAGGCCGGTTCTGACGGCAATGCCGGCCGCTTTCAGGGTTTCGCCGCTCGCCACGATCACGCAGCCCAGGGTCTTGCTTGCGCTCTCCAGTCTCGATGCCAGGTTGACGGTATCGCCGATCACCGTGTATTCCATCCGTTGGCAGGAGCCGACGTTTCCGACAATGGCTTCTCCCGTATGCATGCCGATCCCGATTTTGAACGCCGGTAAATTACGGTCCGCGAACCGTTCCGACATCCAGGACGCAAATTCCGCTGCGGCGGCGCGCATGGCCAGGGAGGCGCGCAACGCCCGGGCGGCGTGGTCCGGGTACGGCACCGGCGCGCCGAATTGCACCATCACCGCATCCCCGATGTATTTGTCGATGGTGCCTCCCTCCTCCAGGATAATCGCGCAGATGCGTTCAAAATACCGGTTGAGGAACTCGACCACCTCGTGGGCGCCCAGCCTTTCGCTGGTGGTGGTGAAATTGCGGATATCGGAAAACAGCACCGTGACCGTAGTCTTTTCCCCGCCCAGATCCGGCATCTTGCCGGAGGCCAGCAGCGTGTCCACGACATGATCCGCGACATAGCGCCTGAAGACGGACCGGATGAACCTCTTTTCGCGTTCCTCGCGGGTGAGCCTGCCCCCATAGGACAGGGTGTAAGCCGCCACCAGCCCCAACTGAAGGTGCGCAGCCGGGAAAAGCCGGAACCCCTGGAACAGCCCCCATGCAATCAGCAGGACGACCGCGCCTGCGGCGGCCAGAACCCCCAGCCCCGACCAGGGGGAAAGGTTCCGATACAGGCACAGCGTCAAGGCGATCAGCAGCAGGCACACGCCCCAGCGCAACCAGTCGGAAACCGGCGCCGTTGCCGTCCCGGAAAGCAGGGTTTCCACGATGCTTGCCTGGATTTCCGGGCCGGTCATCAGGACGCCGCCGGCGCCGCTCAGGCTGCCGCTGTACGGCGTGTCATGGACATCGTTCATGCCGATGAAATCGCCGCCGACAATGACGACCTTGCCGCGCAGGGCCAGCACGGCCGGATCCCTTGCCGCGTTTTCGTCCAGCAGCCGGGCAAAGGAGATTTTCGGGAAGGTCCCCGGCGGCCCCGCAAAGCTGATGTCGGCCGGCCGCTCCGGAGAAATGGTCCTGCCGGCGATATCCCAGGCCTTCGCATCCGCCGGCAATCCGCGCGCCCGGACGGCCAGCAGCGCCCCCAGCGCGAGCCGCGGCGCTCCCTCGGCCAGCTCCGGCGCCAGATTCGAGACAGGCGCAATTTCATAGCGCCGGACGCTGCCATCCTCGTCGGTTTTCAGATTCGCGTAACCGATATGCGACACCAGGTCGAAATCCGGCAGGGAGAGCAGGTAGTCCTGATGCGGGAGAAGCAGGGTATCGCGGTCGCCCTCATGGCCGCGGACGAGCGTTCCGACCAGCGCGATCTTCCCCGCGCCCAGCATCTGCCGGAAAGCCTGATCGTAGTTCTTCAGCCCCTCGGTGTCCTTCAATTGCAGTTTGGCGATCCATTTTTCCGGCGTGATGGTAAACAGAAAATCGACGCCGATCGCGGCAACGCCGGCCTGCTGCAGGGTCTCGCATGCCCGGGCGAACAGCGGCGTCCAGAATACCAGCGGGTCTTCGCTGAATTGGGCCAGCGACGGATCGTCGACCGCGACCAGAGCCACATGCCGCGGGGTGTAGCGTACGCCGCTCAGGCGGTGCCACAGATCGGAATAGACGTGTTCGGCTGTTTCCAGGGGCGAGAATCGATATACGGCCTCAACCAGCAGCAATGAAACGGCCAGCGCCCCCAAAAGCCATTTCAGTCGAGAAGCAAAAGGAATCAGCGAAGCCACTTCCTCCCTTTTCTGCACATTGGCGATACCCTGCCGCGCCGCATTGCGCGGCTTTCCACATCAACCGTTCTTCGCCAGAGCGATCGGGAAATCCGGCACCCCGCCGGGCGCCTGGGTCACCGGCGTCTGCTGGCCTTCCGTGATTTCCTTGACCCGCTCGGAGATGTAGAAGTCCAGCATCTTGTGGGTGATGCGGCCGGTCTTGCCGTAATTCGCCTTGCCGTTGAAGCCTTCCACCAGCGCCTTGGTAAAAGCGCCGTTGCCCCACTCCGGGTTTTCCAGCGAATACTGCCTGCCGGTGCTCGAGGAGAACACCACCACCCCGTTCTCGGCGCTCGCCAGTTCGTTGATGATTCCCGTGACGTCCGTAGAGATGGCGGCCCGCCGCCCGCCGCCCAGCACATTGCCCGAGTGGCAGGTATCGACAAAGAACAGCGCCTTGCCGGCAAGGTTGGACAGGGTGTTTTTGATTTCCGTGAACACCACGCCCGTGCTTTTGAGCTTGTCCACATCGGCATTGGACGGCATGAAGTAATAAACGCCGGTGGCGTCGTTGAAGCCGTGCCCGGCCAGAAACAGCATCCCGATATCCCTGGAGGTAACCTGCCTCTGCAACCATTCCAATCCCTCCAGAACCTCGTCGCGATAGGCTTTCTTGTCGGTCAGCAGTTTCACTTCCACCTCCCGATACAGTCTGCCTTTCTGGTCTTGCAGCGCCGCCGCAAAGTCCCTGGCGTCCTTGGCCGCCAGCCCCAGTTTGTACTTGGGGTTGTCGTAGTCGCTTACCCCCACCGCCAGCAGATAGAGCTTGGGTTTGATTTCAAACTCGTCTTTGCTCTTGGCGAGGGCGGCGCCCCCCCACGCCAACATCAGGATTGCCGGAATGGAGGTACCGTTTTTGTTCTCGGCGAACAGATGGATTACGCTGTCCTGCGGCGGGATGGAAACGGTCACTTCATCGGCTGTGCGGGCAACGGTTGCCGGCTGGCCGTTGATGCGGGCGCGGAGACCGGTGACCGGCGCGTCACTGGGCGAGCGGATGCTGCATTTCAGCATTATATTTGTTTGAGAAACTGTCGCGCCGTCCTTGGGCGAAATAATCTCTATGAC
>Ga0172368_10002954_pt1 | contig 21115 bp, 32 predicted proteins | sample Lak11m_FD_114540 | JGI IMG/M metagenome (GOLD analysis project Ga0172368, IMG submission 114540) | Freshwater microbial communities from Kabuno Bay, South-Kivu, Congo - kab_022012_11m | ecosystem: Environmental > Aquatic > Freshwater > Lake | place: Democratic Republic of the Congo: South-Kivu...
AGCGCCCCTGCCGATCGTACGGTCAACTAATGATTTAATTTTATTTTCATCCATAAATTCATCAAGCGCTACACCTTTGACTTTTGTAAAACTTGGCAGCGGCATCATAGCCTCACCATGAGCACCGATCACCAGCGCCTCAATATCAGTACACAACAAACCTAAATCCTGGGCTATTAAATTAGCAAAACGCGCGGTATCTAAACTAATCCCCATACCAAAGAGTCTCCGGGGCTTAAAACCCGTAATCTTTAAAGCATAAAGCGTCATAATATCCAAAGGATTAGTCACTATTACAACAACAGCATCGGAAGCTAACTCCCTGATATTCGAACATACATCTTTTAGGATCTGGGCGTTTTTGGCTATTAATTCTTCACGGCTCATTCCGGGTTTACGTGCAAGTCCGGCGGTAACCACTACAATATCCGAACCTTTAACCAGCCGGATATCGTCACTGCCCTTAATATTATAATTATATTTTAATAAAGGACGGGCATCCTCTAAATCCAGCGCCTTTCCGCAAGCTAAGCCTTTTACTACATCAATAAGCAAAACATCGCCTAAACCCTCTCCGGCGATGCGCATTGCGGTTAAACTTCCAACGTTTCCAGCCCCAATAACGGAAATCTTCAAAACCTTCTCCCTCTTCCTGACTAACGTTTAATCTTTTTAATAATTGCATCCGCCATTTCTTTAGTTCCAACTGCAGATGGATCAAGCGGATCCGGCTTTAAATCATAGGTCAATGACTTTCCTTCGGCAAGAACATCTTTTACGGCATTCTCCAGAACCTCTGCCGCCTTATCCTCTTTAATATGGCGCAACATCAGCACGCCCGATAAAATCATCGCCACAGGATTAACCTTGTTTTGGCCCTTGTATTTCGGAGCAGATCCGTGCACCGCTTCAAAAACCGCGCTATCGGTGCCGATATTTGCTCCGGGGGCTACCCCCAACCCTCCAACCAAACCTGCACAAAGATCAGAGATAATATCCCCGTAAAGATTAGGCAGCAGTAAAACATCATATTTATGCGGCTTGACCACCAGCTGCATGGACATATTATCCACAATCGCTTCTTCAAAGATCACCCTGCCGGAATATTCCAGCGCAACTTCCCTGGCCACCTTCAAGAATAATCCGTCGGTAAATTTCATAATATTCGCTTTATGCACACAGGTAACTTTCTTACGCTTGTTCGTTAATGCGTATTCAAAAGCAAATTTTGCTATACGTTGCGTAGCAAACCTGGATATAGGCTTAATGCTTATCCCGGAATCCGGGCGGATATTCTTCTTTGTATCTTTTGCTATCTGGTTAATCAACGCCTTAGTCTCAGGTTTCCCCTCTTCAAATTCAACCCCCATATAAAGGTCTTCGCTATTCTCCCTGACAATAACCAAATCAATATCACTAAACCTGCTTTTGATGCCGGCATAGCTTTTCGCCGGACGTACGCAGGCAAAAAGCTCAAGCGCCTGCCTGATAGCTACGTTTACAGAACGGAACCCGGTGCCTATAGGAGTAGTTATAGGCCCCTTAAGCGCGACCTTATTTCTTCTGATGGAATCCAGCACCCCCTGAGGAAGTATTTCTCCGGTTTTCTCAAGCGTCTCGGCTCCTGCAAGCACCTCTTCCCATTTAATATCCACACCTGTGGCATCAATACACCTGACAGCAGCCTGCGAAACTTCGCGGCCAATACCATCACCAGGAATCAGGGTTATTTTATGCGTCATTTAAATTTTAAGTTCTCCGTATTTCTTGTAATAATTTACTATTCCGCCTTCAGCCAAAAGATCCTGCATGAATTCAGGCAAAGGCTTGATCTTTAAATCTATGCCCTTGGTAAGATTCTTCACCAATCCGTTATCCAAATCAATCTTAAGCTCATCTGATTCATCAATCTTAGAAGTGTCGGTTTCAATCAACGGCAGGCCGATATTGAAACTGTTGCGGAAGAATATACGCGCAAATTGGGGGGACAAAACCGCCACAATCCCGGCCTCTTTGATCACTAAAGGGGCCTGTTCGCGGCTGGACCCCATGCCGAAATTATTTCCGGCGACGATAATAGATTTGCCCGGAGTAATCTTCTGAGGGAAATTCGGGTCAATATCCTCCATAATATGTTTTGCCAGCTCCGATAAGTCCGTAATCGCAAACTTATACCTTCCGGAAATAATAAAATCTGTATTGATATTATCGCCTAATTTTACGCTTTTACCTGACAGGATCATAGTTGTTTGAATTCTTCCCTGTTTTTAACTTTGGACATGGCCATATCCAGGGAAATCAAGCCTTTTTGATGTAATTCTTTCAAAGACTTATCCATGGTATGCATGCCATGTTGTGAACCCGTCTGCATCAAAGTCGGAATCTGTTCAATCTCCTGTTCACGGATAAGGTTGCGGATACCCGGGGTAGCCACCATGACCTCAGTACACAATACCCTGCCTTTTCCGGAAAGGTGCGGCAAAAGAAGCTGGGAAACTACCCCCTGTAAACAATCAGAAAGCTGCATTTTAACCTGCTGCTGCTGATGCGGCGGGAAAACATCGATAATCCTGGAAATAGTCTGCGGCGCATCAGGGGTATGCAGGGTCGCTAAAACAAGATGCCCGGTCTCGGCGGCTGTTAAAGCCGTAGAGATAGTTTCCAGATCGCGCATTTCACCCACCACGATAACGTTGGGATCCTGGCGTAAGGCATGGCGCAATGCCTGGGCAAAAGAATGCGTATCTGAATAAACCTCGCGCTGCTTAACTATGCTTTTCTTATTAGTAAAAATAAACTCAATCGGATCCTCAATACAAGTAATTAAACATTCCCTCTCGGTATTTATATGGTTAATCATGGCGGCTAATGTTGTTGTCTTGCCCATGCCGGTAGGCCCGGTTACCAAGACTAAACCATTGGGCTTATTCGCCAAATCAAGTATGATTTGCGGTAAGCCTAATTTTGTAACATTGGGTATTTCTAAAGGAATGCGGCGAAAGGCTGCCTCAACACTGCCTTTCTGCGTATGAATATTTACCCGAAAACGGTCCAAATCAGGCAGCGCCAGCGAAAAATCCAGCTCTAATTCACGCTCAAAGATCTCTTTTTGCGAATTAGAAAGCACGCCATAAACCATCTTCTTTAATTCCTGCTTATTTAATTTTTCCAGTTCGGTGCGCACCAACCTGCCATCAATGCGCAAGATCGGAGGTTCATTTTCCGTAATATGCAAGTCCGAGGCGCCTTTCTCAATGCACATCAAAAGCAAATCACGAATTTCCATAGTACCCCCTTATTTAAAAGTAAACTCTTGGATCGCTTATATACCCCTTAAGCGCTGAAGCGGCAACCGTAGCCGGAGAAGCCAAATATATAAATGCCGCAGGATTTCCCATCCTGCCTTTAAAATTACGGTTTGCAGTTGAAATGACCACCTCACCGTCGGAAGGCACACCGTTATGCGTACCTACGCAAGGACCGCAGCCCGGCGCGACAATAGCCGCGCCGGCTTTAATGAATACCTCAATAAGCCCCAGCCTTAATGCCTCCAGATAAACCTCACGCGAACTCGGAGCAATAATCATTCTCACCTGCGGATTGATTTTGCGCTTATTTAAAACTTTTGCCGCTGCCTTAAAATCATCTATCCTGCCATTAGTACAAGTTCCCAGGAAAGCCTCATTTATCTTTACCTTCTTTAAAGCAACGGCTTCAGCGACATTATCTACGCTGTGGGGCATGGAAACCATAGGCTTAAGCTTAGATACATCAAATTCATAAACCTTCTCATAAACAGCCCCCTTATCCGCGGATACAACTTCAATGTGTTTATTTTTCCCAACCCTGGATTCCAACCAGGAAAGAGCCCTCTTGTCAACAGGCATAAACCCGGACTTGGCCCCCAATTCAACCAGCATATTACAAATAGTAAAACGGCCATCCATTCCCATATTATCAATCACCGGGCCGGAAAATTCAATAGCTTTATAAGTCGCCCCGTCACTTTTCAGTTTACCGATTATATGTATGATTATATCCTTGGCAAAAACACCTTTTGGCAACCTGCCGTTAATTACAATCTTGATGGTCGCAGGCACCTTAAACCAGTTTTTACCAGTAGCAAGGGTTATGGCCAAATCCGTGGAGCCGACACCCGTAGAAAAAGCTCCTATGGCTCCATAAGTGCAGGTATGCGAATCCGCCCCTAAAACCAAATAACCCGGCAAGATATTTCCCGATTCAGGAATAACCTGATGGCAGACCCCGCAGCCAATATCAAATATTTCAGTCTTGAAAATCCCGGAGAAACCACGCATCTTCTTATGTACGCGGGAAACCCCTTCACTGGGGCTCGGTGCGCTATGGTCTATTACCATGCAAAACTTAGTCTTAAAATTTTTAACCCCCAGCTCTTTAATCCGGTCGATTATTATTGAAGAGGTACCATCCTGGCCAAAAGCAAAATCCACCTTGCATACGGCAAAATCTCCGGCACGCAAATTCTTTCCTGAATGCCTGCTCAATATCTTCTCCGCTATGGTCTGAGAGCTCATAGCTTCTCCACCCACTTCCCTATTCTGTCCATGCCTTTTATCAACTCATCCATACTTGTGGCAAAACTTATTCTTATGTGATCATCCATACCGAAACTTGCGCCCGGAATAACACTTACATATTCCTCCTCAAGCAGACGCCTGGCAAAATCCATGGAATTAAGCCCGGTTTTAGATATGCCGCAAAACATATAAAACGCTCCTTGCGGCAGAGTAAAGCTCATTTTCTTAATTCCCCTTAAGCGGTCAGCAAGATAATCTCTTCTTCTCTGGAACTCCTGGCATAATTTAAGCGTAAAATCTTCGGGAGCGGATAATGCGGCTGCGGCTGCTTTCTGGGCTATAGAGTTCGGATTAGAGGTTGAGTGATCCTGCAAATTAGAAATAGCGTTGGCCACATCACTGGGAGCGCCAAGATAACCGATACGCCAACCGGTCATAGAGTGGCTCTTGGATAAACCATTAACCGTAACAGTCAAATCATAAATATCTTTATTAAAACTCCCTATTGATTCATGTTTTGCGCCGTCAAAAATAATTTTTTCATAAATCTCGTCGCTGATCACAAAAATATTTTTATCCACACAAACCCTGGCAATCTCTTCAAGTTCAGAGCGGTTATAAACTGAACCGGTTGGGTTTGACGGGCTGTTAATAATTAACACCTTTGTTTTTGGGGTAATATGTTTCTTAAGGTCGGTTAAGGTGATCTTGAAATTATTAACAGCGGCTGTCTTGATAAAACGCGGGGTTGCTTCACAGAGGTTAACCATTTCAGGGTAGCTGACCCAATAAGGTAAAGGAATGAGCACCTCATCACCCTTATTTAATAACACCATCAGCGCGTTATAAATACTGTGCTTAGCCCCATTGGAGACAATAATCTGGTCCGGAGCGTATTCCAGTGAATTATCTTTTTTAAATTTCTGACAAATGAGTTTTTTTAATTCGGGTGTGCCTGTAGTGGGGGTATATTTGGTAAACCCTGATTTTAAAGCCTCGATTGCCGCGTTTTTGATAAAATCAGGGGTATCAAAATCCGGCTCGCCGGCGGCAAAAGTAACTATATCCTTTCCTTCGTTTTTAAGCTTTTTGGCTTTTGAAGTTATCGCCAGGGTAGAAGAAGGATTTATCTTTTTTAAACGCTCCGCAAGCCTTGTATCTATTTTCATAGAAGTTTTTCATTACTTACAAAGAATCGCTTTTCTTCCTGAATATGCTCCTTATGCCTCCAATAAATTTTTTCTGCGGCTTCTTATCCTTAGCCGGATTTTCCTTTACTGTCGGCTCCTGTTTCTTTTCTTCAGCGGTTTTCTCCTTAACCGGTTTTTCTTCCGGCTTATCATCCGCGGACTGGGCCGGCTGAACCTTTGCCTCTTTGGCAACCTTGGCCTTTTTAACTTCCTTTTTCTTTATTTCAGTAAGCTCAAAAATGACCATCTCAGCGTCATCCCCCCGGCGTTTACCCAGGCCAATAATCCTGGTGAAACCGCTGCTACGCTTGGAAAAACGCGGGCCAATCTCATTAAAAAGAATATTTACTAACTTATGCTCCCCTAAAATTTCTTGCGCCTGCCTGCGGGCAAAAAGCGTATTTTCTTTAGCCAGTGATATAAGCTTTTCGATCGTCTGCCGGCTGGCCTTTGCCCTGGACAAAGTAGTTTTAATGCCCTGGTTAAGGATAACGTTCCGCGCCAGGCTTTTTATTGTTGCCTCATGCCAACTGGTAAAACGACTTAGTTGCAGCCTTTTTTTTGCATGTCTCATTTTATTTAACCCTTCTTTATTTTCTTGGGATCAATCTGCATCCCTTAAGTTACCCCCATACCCATGAACAGCTCCTTAATTTCAGTAAGGGGATTTTTGCCAAAGTTCTTAAAGTTAAGCATCTCTTCTTCGCTTTTCCTGACCAGGTCTGCAATAGTTTTAATCCCTGCCTCCCTTAAACAGTTAGAGCTCCTGACTGAAAGCTCAAGCTCGGAAATAGGCAACCTTAGTTTCTCATACAGGGCCGCTTCCTCTTTAGTCATCTCCGGCTCTTCTTCCGCGATATCTTCAGGAAGTTGTCCGAAATTTACAAAGATATCCAAATGCCTTTGCAGGATATTAGAGGCATAAAGCAGCGCGTCCTTAGGGCTGATGCTGCCGTTAGTCCAAATCTCAAAAATCAACTTATCGTAATCCGTACGCTGGCCTACCCGGGTATTTTCCACGAAATAGTTGATCTTCTTGACAGGGGTAAATATTGAATCCACGGGAATGAATCCGGCGACCTTGTCTTCCTTTTTATTCAGCTCTGCCGGCATATACCCCCTGCCGCGGGAAACCTCCATCTCAATACTGAGCTTCGTATCCTTGGTAAGGGTGGCAATATGCAATTCGGGGTTGATTATCTCAATCGTTTCATCCGCCTCAATATCCTTTGCCTTAACCTCTCCCTTTTTATCCGCCTTCAAATAAATTGTTTTGGGGATCTTGGAATGAGAGTTTATTACCAGGCTTTTGATATTCAGGATTATCTCCGGCACGTCCTCTAAAATTCCCGGGATAGTTGAAAATTCATGCGATACCCCCAAGATCTTGACAGCGCTTACCGCGCTTCCTTCTATTGAAGAAAGCAAGACTCTCCTTAATGAATTTCCCAGGGTTACGCCATAACCTCTTTCAAAAGGAGCGGCAATAAATTTTCCATACGTATCCGTATATGTTGACTCATCACATTCAAGTTTCTTAGGAAACTGAAAATCTCTCCACTTTATCCCCATTTATTTTCTCCTTTATCTTTTATCCAGGAGAATCCTGATGAGCGTAGCGAATCAGGGTCCTCCTTAGACGCTTATTTAGAATACAACTCGACGATTAACTGTTCCTGGATAGGCTGTTGAATATCTGTTTTTTCCGGGAGCCTCAAAACCTTGCCCCTCATCTCTGCTGCCGAAAATTCTAGCCAGCTGGGAACAGTTCTATCTTTAGAAAGCTCCAGATTATCCTTAATCTTGATCTTAGGCTTATCCTTGCATTTAATCTCAACTACATCATCCTTATCCACCAGGTAAGATGGAATATTGACCCTGCGGGAATTAACCGCAATCAAATTATGCCTTACAATTTGACGCGCCTGCGAACGGGAAATCCCCATCCCCATGCGGAAAACCACATTATCCAGCCGGCGCTCCAAAAGCTGCAAAAGCACCTTACCGGTTACGCCTTTTGTCTTTGAAGCAACCTCAAAATATTTCCGGAACTGTCTTTCTAATACGCCGTAAATTCTCTTTACTTTCTGTTTTTCTTTCAGCTGTAAACCGTAATTAGAAAGTTTTTTTCTCCTGCCTTCTCCGTGCTGGCCCGGCGGATAGGCCCTTTTACTGGCCGCGCATTTCTCCGTCTGGCATTTGGTCCCTTTTAAGAACAACTTCTCGCCTTGTCTACGGCATAACCTGCAAACTGCACCTGTATAACGACCCATAAATTATACTCTCCTTTTCTTCTTAGGACGGCAACCGTTATGAGGAATAGGAGTCACATCCTTAATCAAAGTTACCACCAAGCCTGCTGCCTGAAGTGCGCGGATTGCCGACTCCCTGCCAAAACCCGGACCCTTTACATAAACTTCAACCTCTTTAAGCCCTACCTCTTTGGCCTTCCTGGCGGCATCAGTTGCGGCCACCTGCGCGGCAAAAGGAGTGGATTTTTTAGACCCGCTATAACCAACATTCCCCGGAGCGCTCCAGGCTATAACGTTGCCCTGCTTATCAGTTATACTGATAATTGTATTATTAAAACTCGCCTGGATATGCGCGACGCCGCTGGTTATACCCTTAGCAATCTTTTTCTTTTTTGCCTTCTCTTTTGTTGCCATATTCTATTTACTCCTCTTATTTTCCCGCCGGCTTCGCAGCCTTGGCTGGTTCTGCCTTTTTGACTACTGCCAGGTTAACTCTCTTTTTACCTTTTCTGGTACGCGAATTAGTGCGTGTACGCTGGCCCCTGACCGGGAGCCCTTTTTTATGACGCATGCCCCTCCAGGAACCGATATCCATAAGCCTTTTAATATTCTGGGATATATCACGCCGCAGATCGCCTTCAATCCTCAAGCTCCCCTTTTGCAGGATGTTGGTAAGGCGCGAAACTTCTTCCTCGCTTAAATCTTTTGCCCGCTTATCCGGGTTGATCCCGGCCTCTTTAAGCACGACATTAGAGAGCGCCCGGCCTATACCATAAAAATAGGTAAGGGCAATCTCAATCCTTTTTTCCTTAGGTATATCAATACCCATAATTCTTGGCATATTAGCTCCTTAACCCGCGAGGGTAAACCGGCCGCTTCCTTTTAGGCCGAATGTTAGAAAAATAATTAACCTTGCCTTTGTTTGTGTTTAGTAGTAACGCAGATTACCCGCACTACTCCTCTTCTTTTTATTATTTTACACTTATCGCAAATCTTACGAATCGACGCCTTGACTTTCATTCTATCTCACCCTAAAAGTAATTCTCCCCCGGCTTAAATCATAAGGAGAAAGTTCTAATTTAACTTTGTCACCCGGAAGAATCCTGATAAAATTCATGCGCATTTTCCCTGAAACATGCGCCAAGACCACATGCCCGTTCTCCAACTCTACTTTAAACATGGCGTTAGGCAACGCCTCGATTATCTTACCTTCTGTCTCAATCAGTTCTTCTTTGGGCATTGAGCACCTTAGTTTTTGATCTAGCGAAATCCTGACGAGTGTATTAAAATTCATTCCTGCTTAACTTATCGGGGAATTTTAATACTTGTTACGAGCCAGGATCTAAAACATCCTTATCCTGTCAATATAACCGGCCCTTTATCAGTAACTGCTACCGTATGTTCAAAATGCGCTGAATCCAGGCCGTCTTTAGTAACCGCTGTCCAGCCATTCTTAGCGATAAGGCATTCCCAACTGCCGATATTGACCATCGGTTCAATAGCCAGAACCATCCCGTTTTTTAAAAGCGGGCCTAAATGCGCATCTCCGAAATTAGGAATCTCCGGTTCTTCATGCAGGGCTGAGCCTATGCCGTGCCCCACAAACTGCCTGACTACTGAAAACCCGTGCTCCTCCACAAGACTCTGTACGCTATGAGAAATATCGCTTAAATAATTACCCGCACGAGCCTGCCTGATTCCTGCATCCAGGGCCTTCCGGGTTACCTCAATCAATTTTCTCTTATTCTCATCCACCCTGCCCACCGGCAAGGTAACTGCCATATCTGAAAAATACCCTTGATAATTTACGCCTAAATCTATACTTACGATATCTCCTTCTAAAATTACCCTTGGAGAAGGAATCCCGTGCACAATTTCCTCATTTACGGAAACGCAGGCTGTTGCCGGAAACCCTTTATACCCCTTAAAAGCCGCCAGGGCATTTTCTTTAAGGATCAGCTCTTCGCTCAAGCGGTCAATGTCCAGGGTAGTAATCCCGGGCCGCACGCTTTTTTGCACCTTGCGCATAACAGCCGATAAAATCTGGCCGGAGCGCCTTAACATCTGCAGATCTTTTTCTGATTTAATAGGAATCACTTAAACCTTAGCGCATAGCAAAACAATCTGCTCCAGCACTTTAAGCGCATCCAGATCCGCATTCAAACTGTGCAGTTTATTTTGCTGAGTATAATACTTTATCAAAGAAGCAACTTCATTCTTGTAAACCTCAAGGCGCTTGCGCACCGTAATCTCATTATCATCTGAGCGCTGATACAGCTCCCCCTGGCAATTATCGCATAATCCGGCTTTCTTGGGAGGCATATTGGCCACATGAAAGTTTGCTCCGCACTTGGAGCAAACTAACCTGCCGGTAAGCCGTTTTATGATTATTTCATCGCTTGTATCCAGATAAACCACCAGGTCTACCGAAAGCTTCTTGCGGCTTAAAATCTCATCCAGGGTCTTAGCCTGAGCCAATGTCCTGGGGTATCCGTCTAAAATAAAACCTTTTTTTATATCCGGGTTATTAAAACGCTCATCGAGCATTGCCGCGACCAGCTCATCCGGAACAAGCAGGCCTTTATCCATAATGCCTTTAGCCTGTTTGCCTAAAGCCGTACCATCCTTAACATTCTGCCTTAAGATATCTCCGGTAGATATATGCGGTAGCCCAAGTTTTTCTGCCAATCTCTTTGCCTGAGTACCCTTACCTGCTCCCGGAGGACCCAATAAAACCAGATACATTATCTTCTTCCTTTAATATGCCCGCTTTTTATAAAACCTTCATAATGATGTGTCAGGAGATGTGATTCAATCTGTTTTAATGTATCCAGCATAACCCCGACGATAATCAAAATCCCTGTGCCTCCAAAGAATGAAGCCACCAGGTAAGGTATCTTAAGCCAGGCCATGATAAAATCCGGCAAAATCGCGATTACCGCGATAAAACTGGCGCCTGCCAAAGTAATCCTGGTCATCACATAATCAAGAAATTCAGCGGTAGGCTTACCAGGCCGTATACCCGGGATAAACCCCCCGTACTTTTTCATATTTTCAGAAAGGTCATTAGGATTAAATACTATGGCTGTATAAAAATAACAAAAGAAAATTATCAAAAGAGCGTAAACTGTTGAATACAGCAGCTGCCCGCGGATTAAACCCTCTGCCAGGCGTTGAAACGCAGGATTAGGAATAAAAGAAGCCAGGGTTGCCGGAAAAAGTATGATTGATTGCGCAAAAATAATAGCGATAACTCCGGAGGTATCAACCTTAAGCGGTATATATGTGCTCTGGCCTCCGTAAATCTTGCGGCCCACGATACGCCGGGCGTACTGTACAGGAATCTTTCTTACCCCTTGCGTGATCATGATTACCGCAAACACCACCCCTACCAGCAATAAAGCCATGACTAAGAGGGTAATCGGCTGAATCTGCCTGCGGCTGGCGGCAAAAGGCGAAATCAAAACATATAACTGATTGAGCGCTGTAGGAATCCTTGAAATAATACCCGCCGTAATAACCAGGGATATGCCGTTTCCAATACCGCGCTCCTGGATCTGCTCTCCCAGCCACATGATAAAAATAGTACCGGTAGTAAGGGTAAGGACCGTCAAAATACGGAACCCCCAACCCGGGTGCATAACAATCTGTAAACCTTCAAAACGCGCCGGATTTTCCAGCCACAGGGCAATAAAATACGACTGCACAACCGACAGAAAAACTGTGCCATAGCGGGTAAATTGATTAATCTTTTCGTATCCGGATTTGCCTTCCTTGGCCATTTTTTCAAAGGCCGGGATAACCGCAGTAAGCAACTGCATGATAATAGATGATGAAATATAGGGCATTATCCCCAGGGCAAATATAGTCAGGCGCTCCATAGCGCCTCCGGAAAACATATTGATTATGCCAAAGAGCGTACCGCCCTGGGTCTTAGAAATGCGGTTAAAAAAATCAGCTAACGCCGCCCCATCAATACCAGGAGTAGGTATATAACAACCTACGCGATAAATCGCCACAAGCGCACCTGTGATGATCAATCGCTTTTTCAGGTCCGGGATCTTAAACGCATTGACCAGCGCGTTAAACATTTAATGAGCGCTTAACTTACGAACACAAAGTGCACGTAAGTTATCACGCGAATTTGAGCACAATATGCTCTTATACAGCGAAATCCCGACGAATGTGCCAAAATTCGCTTCGTTAATTTTGGCACTTATTATGAGTCGGGATAATCTCATATGTTAATAATTTCCGCTTTTCCACCGGCTGCGATAATTTCGGAAGAAGCACGCTTAGAAAACGCGTGTGCCTGTATAGTTACCGGATTCTTAACATTGCCGCTTCCTAATATCTTAACCAAAGCGCCCTCATCACGGATTAAACCATTAGCCTTCAAGGTCTGCGGAGTAACTATGGCTTCTTTTATCGTATTTAAATCTTTAAGATTAACGATCTGGTAGGTTTTCTTAAAATTGCTCACAAATCCGCGTTTGGGCATTTTGCGGATAAGCGGAGACTGGCCTCCCTCAAAGCCTAAATAAAAATGCCTGCCAGCGCGCGAGGTCTGCCCCTTGCTTCCTCGGGTAGAGGTCTTTCCGTGGCCAGAGCCTGGTCCGCGGCCCAAATACTTTCTTTTTTTATGCGCGCCAAACGGACGCTTTAAGTTATGCAAAGCAACTAAGTTTAGCGGCGCCTTCTCTTCCTCGGCCTTCTTTAAAGGGGCCTTTTTAACCACAATCTTTTTAACTGCCGGTTTCTTAACTGCCTGTTCTTTATTAGTCTTTTTCTCTTTCATTTTATTTATTTACTCTTTAAGGCTCCTTAGACCCTGCATCGTAGCCTTGATTACATTAATTGGATTATTTGATTTCAAACATTTAGTAAGTATGTCTTTTATGCCGGCGGCTTCGCAAATCGCGCGCACAGGCCCTGCCGCAATAACGCCCGTACCTTCAGAGGCAGGCTTAAGCATAACGCTAGCCGCGCCAAACTTACCGACTATCTCATGCGGAATAGTTGCACCTTCCATAGGAATCTTAAAAAGGCTCTTTTTAGCTTTAGTCAAAGATTTACGGATAGCCTCAGCGACCTCATTAGCTTTATCAAGGGCAAAACCTACCCTGCCCTTACTATCCCCCACAACCACTAAAGCGCTAAAGTGCAGCTTTTTACCGCCCTTTGTTACCTTGGTAACCCGGTTTATACTGATTACCTTCTCAACCAAATCCGACTGCTGTGCAATATTTAATTCACGCATAATTTAAAACTCCATTCCACCTTTTCTCAATGCCTCGGCAAAAGATTTAATCCTGCCATGATAAAGATAACCCGCCCGATCAAATATTACCTTACTAATCCCTTTTTCTTTGGCTGTCTTGGCAAAGATTTCACCAAAAAGCACGGATGACTTAAGGTTGCCCGCAGAAACAAATTTTTGTTTTAAGGACTTATCTTTAGTAGAAAGGGAAAACAATACCTTGCCCGTTGTATCATCCAGCACCTGGGCAGAGATATTCTTTAAAGAACGGTGCACAACCAAACGGGGCTTCTCAGGCGAACCCGACATCTTCATTCTAATTCTCTTGTGACGTTTTAACCTTAACTCTTCTTTTTTTCTCATTTTATTTACCTGTTGCCTGCGCCTTTCCTACCTTCTTTTTAACCTGTTCGCCTAAATAACGGATACCTTTGCCTTTATAAGGTTCGGGAGGATAAATCGCGCGGATCTCAGACGCCAACTTTCCAATCAACTCCTTATCGGCGCTTCTTATGGTTAATTGCGTGGGCTTAGGAGTTTCAATCTTGATCCCCGCAGGGATAGAAACATTTACCGGATGGGAAAATCCTAAGGACATATTCAGCTTATCACCGCTTACCGCGGCCTTGAAACCTACGCCGATAATTTCAAGTTCCTTGACATAACCTTCGGTTACCCCCTTAATCATATTTATGATCAGGGCGCGGAACAAGCCATGCATAGATTTATCTATCTTAGTATCTGATACCCTTTTAACAAAAAGCTGGCCGTCCTTAATCTCCAGGCTAATCCGGTCAGACAATTTCCGGTTGAGCTTACCTTTTGGCCCCTCAACAAAAACTACTCCGTCTTTAACTTCAATCTTGACTTCTTTGGGTATTACTACCAGTTTTTTCCCGATTCTTGACATTTTTTTCCTTTTGCCCAAAAGGGCAGACCCCGCGCAGATTGCACTACCTAGCGCACACCAACGCAATTCATTATTAGCGTTGGCGCCATAACCGCCTGGCGCCTTTACCAGACATAACCGATAACTTCGCCGCCTACTCCCTGTTCCCGGGCTTGTTTATCAGTAATCACGCCTTTAGATGTAGAAATAATCGCCAGGCCCCTGCCGCGTAAAACTGAAGGTACCTTTTTACCCGTTACATAGACCCTTAAACCGGGCTTAGAAATACGCTTAAGGTTACGAATGGCGGATTTTCCTGCCATGTATTTTAAATAAACCCTGACTATACCTTGTTTTTTATCTTCAATGAGCTTGAAATTATCAATATATTCGCTATCTTTAAGGATAGCCATAATTGATTTTATGTTGTTGGATGCCGGCAGGTCTACAACATCCCTTTTAATTATTATAGCATTACGTATAATCGTAAAGACATCCGCAATTAAATCTGTTCTTGACATTTAACCCCCAATTTTGAGCACCTTAATCTTTAATTTAGCGAAATCCTGAGCTTGTGTATAATTACTCAGAAATTTTCAAATGCTTAAGCGAAGGATTTATACTTACCAGCTGGCCTTCTTCACTCCGGGGATAAGCCCCTGCCAAGCCAGCTCCCTGAAACAAATTCGGCAAAGCTGAAACCTTCTTAAATAACCATTGCTTCTTCCGCAAATTGAACAACGGTTGTATTTGCGGGTTGAAAATTTTGCCGGCCTTTTCCATCGAGCGATCTGAGAATTCTTTGCCATTCTTATTTATTCCTTATCCTTAAAGGGCATGCCAAAATATTTCAGCAATGCCCTTGCCTGGTCTTTATTTTTGGCATTCTTAATTACAAAAGTAATATCCATGCCTTGCGTACGCGTAATCTTATCATACTCAATTTCCGGGAAGATTATCTGCTCGCTCAAGCCCAGGGTATAATTATTGCCTTCGTCAAAAGAATTCCGCGAAACACCACGAAAGTCGCGGATACGCGGCAGGGAAATATTCAGCAAACGGTCCATAAACTCATACATCATTGATTTTCTCAAAGTAACCTTTACCCCGACGGCCTGACCCTGCCTGACCTTGAAGTTGGCAATGGCTTTTTTTGCCCTGCGGATAATCGGTTTCTGTCCGGTAATATTTGCCAATTCATCGGCGGCCTTCTCTAATATTTTAATATCCTGCGTGCCTTCGCCGATCCCCATATTCACCACAACCTTAATTACCGCAGGCACTGCCATTTTATTCTTAAGTTTAAAATCCTGCATTAATTTAGGAACAATTTCATTACGATATTTTTCTAATAATCTGGGTATCATTTATAACGCCCCTTTACAGCTCTTGCAAAACCTGGATTTAGTTCCGTCTTTTAATATCATTACTCCTACGCGGCTGGGCTTAGAGCAATGTTTACAGAAAAGCATCAGGTTAGAAACACTGACCGGCATTTCAATAGAAACTATCCCGCCCTTCTGGTCCTGACGGCTCTGGCGTTTATGCTTCTTGGCCAGGTTTAAACCCTCCACTAAAGCACGCGAGCCATCTTCAATAACATTGATTACCTTGCCCTGTTTACCTTTATCCTTACCCTTAATTATCTGGACAAGGTCATTTTTCTTAATTTTTTGCATTAAATTACCTCTGGCGCTAAAGAAATTATCTTATTAAAGTTCCTATCCCTCAACTCACGGGCGACCGGACCGAATACGCGCGTGCCCCTGGGGTTGTTTTTTTCATCTATAATCACTATGGCATTGCGGTCAAAACGCAATATTGAACCATCCAGCCTTCTTATGTCATGCCTGGTGCGCACAATTACCGCCCTGGCTTTTTCACCTTTTTTTACAGTTGCACCGGGAATGGATTCCTTGATATTAACATTGATCACATCTCCGATCTCAGCGTTAAAACTGCCCTTTTTACCCAGCGTAGCGATCATAGAGGCCCGGCGCGCTCCGGTATTATCGGCAACATCTAAAATAGTACGTAACTGAATCATTTATACGATCTCCTCTGGAGCAATTGCTACTTTCTGAAATTTCTTAACCACTTCCTTGACTATAAAGCGCTTATCTTTTGACAAAGGCCGGGTTTCAACAATTCTCACCGTATCCCCAAGCTTGGCAATCCCCTTTTCATCGTGCGCCTTAAACTTATTATGCCTCTTTATCGTCTTGGAATATTTTGTATCCCTGGTCAAATGCATGGTTCTTACTACTACTGTCTTTTGCATCTTGTCGCTGACCACCACTCCGGTAAATTCTTTTTGCTTACCCATCTTATTTGTCTTTCTTCTCGTTTAAGATTGTCCTGATACGCGCGATATCCTGCTTAATCAGTGCAAACTTATGCGGCTTCTCCACGCTGCCCGTATAACGCTGTATATTCAGCTTAGATAACTCATCATACAAAACCTTTTCTTTGGCTAATAACTCGTCTGCCGATAAACTTCTCAACTCTTCTGTTTTCATATTATTTATGCACCCTGGTTACAAATTTAGTACGCAGCGGGATCTTATAAGCTGCCAGACGAAAACAGGCCTTGGCATACTCCTCAGGTATTCCGCCCAATTCAAAAAGTATGCGCCCTCTTTTTACCACGCAGACCCAATGGTCAAGGTCCCCCTTGCCTTTACCCATACGTACTTCAGCCGGTTTCTTGGTTATTGACTTATCCGGAAAAATCCTGATCCATAATTTTCCGCCCTTGTGCAGCTGGCGCGCCAAAATGACACGCACTGCTTCAATCTGCGTATTCTTAATCCAGCCGTTATCCAGGCTCTTTAAGCCAAATTCACCGAAAGACAAAGTCGCTCCGCTATTTGCTATTCCGCGCCTCTGGCCTTTTTGCAGTTTACGATACTTAACCCTTTTGGGCATTAAAACCATTTTTTATTACTCCTAAGTATTACCGTGAAGGCCTAAATTGTTCTTTAGGCTGCTGCTGTTGACCCGCGGTCTTTGTTTCTTCCTGTATAAATTCCTTTCCCAGGATATCTCCCTTATAAATCCAAACCTTAACCCCAATGAGGCCGTATGTAGTAAGGGCCTCGGCAAATCCATAATCAATATCCGCACGCAGGGTCTGCAAAGGTACCTTGCCGATCTTATAAGTTTCCTTACGGCTCATCTCCGCGCCATTAAGCCGGCCGGAACAACTTACCCTTATCCCCTTTACCCCGGAGGCGATAGACTGCTCCATGGCCCTTTTTACGGCGCGACGGAAAGCAATCCTCTTTTCCTGCTGTAAAGCAATATTCTCAGCCACCAACTGCGCATCCCAGGCAGGATTATTGATTTCATGTATATCTATAGAAAGCTCGTTCTTAACCAGGCTGTTTAAGTCCGAACGCAGACGCTCAATATCAGAGCCATGCCGTCCAATAATAATCCCCGGGCGGGCTGAGAATATGCGGATCTTGATTTTCTCCGCCAGCCTTTCAATAACAATCTTTGAGATTGCCGCCTGCTTAAACTTGCTCTTAATAAATTTCCTGATCTTGCAATCCTGCTGGATAAACAACGGGAAATCTTTAGCTTTAGCAAACCAGCGTGAATGCCACTGTCTTATAAAACCAATCCTTAATATTAAAGGACTTACCTTATGACCCATAAATTATTCTCCAGGTTTTAAATCTAATTCGATTTTTATATGCGCGGTACGTTTAACTACTGATGCTGCCCGGCCAAAAGCAGCAGCCTTAAACCTTTTCCACATTGGCCCGGGATTACAAACAATTTTAGAAACATATAATTTATCCGCGTTAATCCCCTTAACCTTAGCGTTGGCAATCGCGGATTTTAATATTTTTATCAGATATTCCTTGGCCCTTTTATTTAAATGCAGCAAAATACTCTGCGCCTCAATGGCATCCTTGCCGCGGATAAGGTCCATTACCAATCTAACCTTACTGGGTGAAACCCTTAAGAATTTTCCTTCAGCCTTTGAAATCATCTTATGTCTTCTCCAACGCCTTCTTGGCCTTGATACCGCCATGTTTCCTGAATATTCTTGAGGGAGAAAATTCGCCTAACTTATGCCCCACCATATTTTCAGTAACAAATACCGGAATATGCCTTTTACCGTCATAAACCGCAAAAGTCAAACCCACTAAATCAGGAATTATGGTGGAACGGCGGCTCCAGGTCTTAATTGCCTGGCGATCGCCGAGCTTAGTATGCCTTTCGACTTTTTTTAATAAACTTTCTTCAACGTATGGACCTTTTTTAAATGAGCGCGGCATAATTATGGCTTCCTTCTCTTTATGATAAATTTGTTGGAATATTTATTGCGGTTTCTCGTCCTGTAACCTTTAGTAGGTTTGCCCCAGGGGGTAACCGGATGAGGATTACCCTGTCCGCTCTTACCTTCGCCTCCGCCGTGCGGATGGTCAAATGGATTCATTACCACGCCCCTTACTGAAGGCTTAATCCCTAACCAGCGATTTTTCCCCGCCTTACCTAAAATCAACGATTCATGCTCTATGTTGCCGATCTGTCCTATAGTCGCATGGCAATCTAAACTTACTAATCTTACTTCCCCGGAAGGCAGCCTGATATGGGCAAAATCACCTTCTTTTGCCATAATCTGGGCGCTGGTTCCTGCTCCGCGCACAATCTGTCCGCCCTTGTTTTTAAATAATTCGATATTATGAATCAGTGTACCGGAAGGAATATTGCGCAAAAGAAGACAATTACCAACTTTAATATCGATATCTTTCTCATTACTGGAAATAACCATATCCTCTACATTAAGGCCAACCGGAGCGATAATATAACGCTTTTCTTTATTCGGATACTCAACTAAAGCGATTCTGGCTGAACGGTTGGGATCATATTCAATAGCCAAAACCTTTGCCGGCTGATCATGAATGTCCCGCTTAAAATCAACTATACGCAACATCCTTTTATGACCGCCGCCTATATGCCTGGTGGTTATGCGGCCATAACAATTTCTTCCGCCGGTCTTCTTAAGCGGCATTAACAATGAACGTTCCGGTTTATGCTTGGTAATCTCAGCAAAATCCGGGCCGCTCATATGTCTTCTTGAAGGTGTTGTCGGTTTAAATTTTATCGTTCCCATTTTGTTTTCCTATGTTTACTGAACTTCTATTTTTTGTCCGGCGGCTAAAGTAACTACGGCCTTTTTAGTGTCTGGTGTACGGCCTAACTGATGCCTTACCCTTTTAAGCTTTCCCGCAGAAACAAAGGTGTTCACATCTTTCACCTTCACCTTATAAGCCTGCTCCACAGCCTTCTTAATCTGGATCTTATTGGCGGAATTAACTACCAGAAAAAGATATTTACCGGCAGTTAAGTAAGTACTGGATTTCTCCGTCTGCAACAGCGCCTTGATTATTATAATCTGATCCTTGCTCATTGTTTTAACCTCTTGGTCAAATCATTCAAGCCAGCTTTGGTAATAAGCAGTTTCTGATTATTCATTACCTCGAAAGCGTGGCAATCTTTAGCTAAATCAACGGTTAAAAAACTGATATTCTTTAAGGCCTGTTTTAAATCAGCGTCTAATTTATGGGTTAGAAATAGGACTTTTTTTTCTTTCTTAATCCTGGAGGAAAACAACTTAAGTTTTGTCAGCACTTTTACCGCCAGCTTAGTCTTAGGCGCATCGACCTTAAATTCATCTAAAACCAGGAGATTATTTTCTTTTAACCTGGTATTTAAACTCGTCTTTAAGGCCAGAGCCTTGATCTTCTGAGGGATCTCATAAGAAAAATCACGTGGATGCGGGCCAAAAACTACGCCACCGTGCCTCCAGAGCGGAGAACGCGTAGAGCCTACACGCGCCCTGCCAGTTCCTTTTTGTTTCCATGGTTTCTTGCCGCCTCCGGAAACCTCTCCACGGGTCTTGGTCGCAGCTAAGCCCTTTCTCTGGTTGGCCTTGTAGGCCTCAATTGCCTGATAAAGAGAATCCGTGTTTTGGCTACCGTCAAAGACTTCAGCATCAAGCTTTATCGTATCAACTTCCTTGCCTTCAATATCATATACAGGTAAAGTAAACATATTATTTCTTAACCGCCGCTTTCTTAAAAACCTTTTTCTTGGCTTTAGTAATTACCAAATAACCATTTTTATATCCGGGAACTCCCCCTTCAACCAAAAGAATATTATTCTCTAAATCCACCCTGACAACTTTAAGGTTTTGCACTGTAACTTTCACGGCTCCCATATGCCCTGGCATATGGTGGCCTTTCCAGACCCTGCCGGGAGTAGTAGTAGAACCTATGGAACCGACCCTACGGTGCGAGGTTGAACCATGCGTCCTTGGCCCGCCCTTCCAGTTCCAGCGCTTCATGCCTCCCTGGAACCCTTTGCCAAGAGAAATACCGCTGACATCCACAAAATCACCCTCAGCAAAAAGATCAACCTTAAGCTCATCTCCGACCTTATATTCAACATTTGCCTCTTTTGAAAGATCCTTAATCACCTTGCGCGGAGAAATATTTAATTTCTTAAAAAAACCTAACTGCGGTTTTTTCAGGTTTTTCTCGGAGGCCGCCTCAAAACCCAGCTGGACATTCTTATCCTTAACCATCAAAACAGGACAAGGCCCTGCCAGTATAGCTGTTACCCCAACCTGGCTGTTATCCGCCGTAAAAACCTGCGTCATCCCAATTTTTTTACCAATCAAACCAATCATTTTCTTTTTTATCCGTTTTTGACACATTCGCTTCGCTTGAGTGTTAACCCTTAAACACTTTGGGTTTACTTTAAGCTTATCGAATGGGTTGATTTGCTACTTGATCTCTACATCCACACCTGCGGGCAAATTCAATTTCCTTAATGAATCGATGGTCTTAGCTGTGGGTTCAAAGATGTCAATAAGGCGCTTATGGGTAGATAAATCAAACTGTTCACGCGATTTCTTGTCAACATGAGGAGAACGCAGTACTGTA